>Ga0256826_1001108_pt1 | contig 16650 bp, 16 predicted proteins | sample CV79metaG_FD_185975 | JGI IMG/M metagenome (GOLD analysis project Ga0256826, IMG submission 185975) | Hydrothermal vent microbial communities from East Pacific Rise, Pacific Ocean - CV79 | ecosystem: Environmental > Aquatic > Marine > Hydrothermal vents | place: Pacific Ocean: East Pacific Rise...
AAAAAGTGAACTAAATGGACATAGTGTTTATAAAAGTGCAAGTAAGCCAGTTTCCAAATACTCAGGCTATACGAAATTAGTATCATACATAGATGCAAAAACATTTTTAATTCAAAAAATTGAGTATTATGATAGAAAGAAAGAACTTTTAAAAGTTTCCACTTTTGGAGAGTATAAGAAGTTTGGAGATGTTTATAGAATTGGTAAAATTACTATGAATAATCTTCAAAATGATAAAAGTACTATATTGGTATGGTCAAATGAGAAGATAAAAACTGGTTTAAAAGCAAAAGATTTTCATAAACGATATCTCAAGAGATGAGAAAATTTGTAGATAGTGTTATAAGGTTTCGATGGTTTATTGTCGTAATTATTCCTCTTATCACTATCTTAATGGCATCATCTCTTAAAAACTTAGCCTTTGAGGGAAGTTATAGAATCTGGTTTGATGAGAAGTCAAAAATACTTACAGATTATGATAATTTTAGAGCAATTTTTGGTAATGATGATGCTATAACAATTAGCTTTCGTACTGAAGATGGTATCTTCACAAAAGAAGCACTTCACTCTATTGATAACATCACAAAAAAACTCTGGGAAACTCACTACATAGCAAGAGTCGACTCCATAACAAACTATCAGTATGTTCACTCAGATAAAGAGTACCCTGATGAAGTTTTAGTTGAGGATTTTATAGAGGACATTGACTCTCTTTCACAAAAAGATTTAGAAGAAAAACGCAGCATTGCCCTCACTCAAGATATGATAAGAGGTAAGTTAATCTCAAGTGATGCTAAGACAACTATGATAGTTGGGCGAATGACACCAAAAGCAGGTGATGATCCAGAAGTTAGTTTTAAACTACGAAACGCAGCTCTAGATATAGTAGCTCCAGAAGCAAAAAAGAATGGATATAAGTTTCACTTAGGTGGAGGCCCTGCAATTAATACATCTTTCATAGAGATAGCACAACATGATGGTGGCACCTTTACTCCTGCTGTTATAGTTGTTGCAATGTTGGTGTTACTTCTGATTTTTAGAAAATTCTCTTCAATGCTTATGAGTATAGTTGTTGTGATTTTCACTTTTTTGATAGTTCTCTCTATACAGGTAATGCTGGGATTTAAGCTAAATAATTTTACTGCAAATGTTCCTGTTTTTGTTGTGGCAATTGGGATTGCAGATGCTATGCATCTTCTTTGGATATATACAATGGCTAGAAAAAAAGGCATGAATAATAGAGAATCAATTCACTATAGTGTGAAGAAAAACTTTTTAGCTATCTTTTTGACATCTATCACTACCTCTATTGGTTTCGCTTCACTTGGTATATCTGCAGTTGTACCGATTCAGACATTAGGAATTGCAACGGCTAGTGCGGCGATACTCGCATTTATTTTAACGATTTTGTTTATACCAGCAATCTTAGCAATTATAAATCCAAATATAAAAGCAGATGAAAATGTTCAAGAAGCAAATAATCATCCTGTAGCTGTTTGGTATACTCACTTCTTATCTCGAAATGCTAAACTTCTGCTAGGTATAAGCAGCACTATATTTATTGTTCTTGGTATTGGAATTTTTCAAGCTAAGGTTGATTCAAACACAGTGAAGTACTTTAATGAAGCTGTCCCTTTTCGTCAAGCAGTAAATTTTTTACAAAAGAATCTTACTGGACCTATGTCTTATGAAATAGTAGTAGACTCAAAAGAGAAAGATGGTATTAAAGATCCTCTTTTTTTACAGAAGGTCGATAGCTTTTATAATGAGTTATATAATAAATATCCTGATATACGTCATATTAGTTCACTCATGGATGTTGTAAAAACTTTTAATGAGGTTTTAGATAACTCTAAAACTATTCCTCAAAGTAAAGAGCTAGTTGCACAGTATCTACTTCTTTACTCCCTCTCTCTTCCTCAAGGAATGGAGATCAATGATAAGATGGATATAGATGAGAGACTGCTACGTGTTACTGCAACTGTAAACCTTGTTGATACCTCAAAAGATTTAGAGATGATTGCATGGATAGAGAATTGGTGGGAAAAAACTCCATATAGTGCTGAGGTGAATGGACAGACTGTAATGTTTGCACATATGCAACATGATGTAAGTGCGACACTGATTAACTCTATTACTCTTGCTGTTATTCTTATCTCAATTGTGATGCTTCTAATATTTAGAAACTGGAGAATGTTACCTCTGTTTATCGTTCCAAATATACTTCCTATAGCCCTTGTTGTTGGTGTTATGGGTTGGCTTGGTATAGATATTGATATGGGTGTTGCTATTGCTGGGGCTATTATTATTGGAGTTGCAGTTGATGATACAATCCACTTTATGGTGAAGTATATTGAATCTAGAAAACGTGGGGACAATTTAGAAGATGCTATGAAGTATGTATTGAGTTATGCAGGAAGTGCCATAATTTTCACTACTCTAGTTCTAAGTCTTGCCTTTTTAGTGTTTGTATTTAGTAATTTTAATCCAAACTACCATTTTGGTATAGTAACTACATCAGCACTTATAATAGCAGCGGTTGTTGACTTAGTAGCTCTTCCATCACTTCTAATGATTATAGATAATAAAGAAAAGTCTTTACTTAGTTAGAGATGAGATGCTTAGCATATAATTAGGTATAATTGCGACAATGAACCAGTTAAAAGATTATTTAAGTGCACATGATATAAGTGATATGCATCCTAGTGATATTGCCAAGATTCTAAAAGGTCTCAGTGATGAAGAGTTCTCTGATGCCATTAAGCTTGTACCAAGAAATCTTGTTGGTGATGTTGCCCTTGCTCTTCCTGATAGATATTTTGATGATGTTGTAGAGAATCTTAGTGTTGATGACCTCTCTCATGCGGTATCTGAACTAGAGTCTGATGATCAGTTAGAGTTTATGCAAGAGCTTGAAGAGCTTGATGAATCTATAGCAACAGAAGTTTTCGAAAATCTTCATAAAGATGATCAAAAAGAGATTACAAAACTTCAAACTTATGAAGAGGATGAAGCGGGCTCCCATATGCAACTTGAGCTTTTTACAGCTTATAAGCATGAGGTAGTTCAAGATGTGATTAAACGTTTTGCTCGTCTACGAAAAGAGAATGAAGTAGAGAATGTTCAAAATCTTTTTATTACTGATGAAGATAATAGACTTCGATATGCAGTTGGTTTGGATGACCTTCTTATTTTTGATTTTTCTAAAACTATTTTAGAAAATATTGAAGCCGGAGATGAGAGTTTTGAACCAATAAAAGCTACCGATAGTGACAATATAAAAGAAATAGTTCGTCTTTTTGAAGAGTATGATCTTTCTGTTTTAGCAATTGTAAATGCATATGGGGTACTTCTTGGTCGTATCACTTCTGATGATATGTATGACATCATAAATGAACAAGCAACTGAACAGATGTATAATCTTGCTGGACTTGATGATGAAGCGGAGGAAGATGAAGAGATTCTTCCTGCTGGAAGAAAACGTGCTATTTGGCTAGGTGTAAATCTTCTAACAGCAATTGCAGCTTCTTTTGTTATAGGACTTTTTGCTGATACTTTAGAGAGTATGGTTGCCTTGGCTATTTTAATGCCTATAGTCGCTTCAATGGGTGGAAACGCAGGTACACAATCTCTTACTGTTGTTGTAAGACAGTTAGCTCTTGGTGAAATTTCAGAGGGTGATGCAAAAAGAATTATAAGAAAAGAGGTAATTATATCTTTGCTCAATGGAGCATTATTCGCTATAATTATTGGAACTATTGCCGCTATCTGGTTTGATACAGGCATGCTTGGTGTAGTCATCGGCTTAAGTATGGTTATAAACTTGTTTATGGCCGGATTAATAGGCTCCATCGTTCCTCTTCTTTTAAAAAGAATGGATATCGACCCAGCTATAGGAAGTACAGTTATTTTAACAACTGTGACAGATATAGTTGGTTTTTTTAGCTTTTTAGGTCTAGCGACTTATATACTGCTATAGTTAAATTAAATTAAGGATAATGTAAAACTTGGATTTACTCATACTATTTTTTGTTCTATCAGTTGGAGTTTCATTTATATGCTCCATTTTAGAGTCAGTTCTACTCTCTATAAATATGTCATATGTGGCAGTTTTAGAAAAAGAACAACCTTCAGTAGGTAAACTACTCCGTATTCAAAAAGAAAATATCAACAAATCAATTGCTGGTATCTTAATTTTAAATACTATTGCAAACACTCTTGGTGCTGCTGCTGTTGGTGCTCAGGCTGCCGTTATATTTGGAAATGATGCAGTTGTTGTTGTATCAGTAGTTCTTACTTTTGCAATTTTATTTTTAAGTGAAATTATTCCAAAAACTATTGGCGCAATGTACTGGAAGTCTCTTGCACCCGCAGCTTCACAACTTATTAGAATTTTTATCTGGATTACTTATCCTATCATATTAACAACATTAGCGGTAACAAATAAAATTGCTAAGGGTGGAGATGATGCAAACTCTTTAACTAAAGAAGAACTTCTAGAGAGTATGCTTCAGAGTGAAGATGATGGAATTATAGATGAAAAAGAGTCTGATGTAATTGAAAATATTTTAAATCTTGATAACATTAAAGTTGGAGAAGTTCTAACTCCAAGAAGTGTTGTTTTTGCAATAGATGAAAATATGACTATTAAAGAAGTGATAGAGACAAAAGAGGCGATTTTTAAATTTTCTCGTATACCTGTTTACAATGGAAGCATAGAAGAGGTGACAGGTTTAGTTTTAACTAAAAAGATATTTAAACAAGCACTTTTAGATGATAGTGTTACCGTTGGGTCAATTAAGAAAAAGATTATTGCCATTAATGAAAATATTCCTGTGAGTAAGGCTCTTGACATGCTTATAGCTAAAAAAGATCATATGTTCTTAGTAATGGATAACTATGATCAAACAGAGGGAATTTTAACATTAGAAGATTGTGTAGAGACAATCTTAGGTGTTGAAATTATGGATGAGAGTGATACTACAGAAGATATGAGAGAATTAGCAAAACGAAAAATGAAGTTAAAACGTAAGAAGCAAGAAGATTAAAAAAAGAAGTGTTATGGACAAGGGATTAAAACATAACACTTACTTTGAATTTTAAGGGAAGTTAGTAGCTATCTATCTACTACAAAAGAGATCTACATCTTCATGGAGACATTCAAGAGGCGGGGTAAGCTCTTAGTCCTATATCTCTCTTTCTTGTTAGTATTATAAGAGTTAATAGTGTAAATATAGTGTGAATAAAAAAGAATTACATTCCTGGAATTCTAGGAATTTTACCCAGTTTTGAGAATCTACAGTATGAGCCCCAACCTTTTTTAAGCCAGTGCCCTATGATTGGCATTGGAAGCATAAATGCTCGTTTATCATCTCTGTAAACAAATGCAGCTCCATTTCCAGTATCCATAACACATAGTATATTTAGATGTTCATGGTAGCCCTTGAAGTCCGTAGAGTTATTCTCTCTCTCATTAATATTATGTGCAACATTCTTTGCCATCACTTCTGCAACATGACCCTGCTTTGCACGCCAGTCATACCCTTCAAGTGAAGCAACATCACCAATGGCATAAACATTACTCATCTCACCATCTTGTGTTAAAACATTTGAAAAATCATCAGTCTTTATAAAACCAGCTGCATTAAGTGGTAAGTCTGAGTTTATAACAACTTCATGACCTGCACCTGCTGGAATAAACATAGTAAAATCAGACTCTAGTTTTGATTCATCCTCAAATACAATACCATCTTTTTCAAAAGATGTAATTTTTTTACCAAAGTGCTGTTTTAGATTGAGTTTGTTAAACATCATATCCATCATTTTTAGAGCTTGTGGTCCCATGCGTTTTCCAGGTTCTGCCATTGGAGCAAAGAAAGTAAGCTCAAATTTATCTCTTATGCCTTTTTTCTTAAGCATATTGTGAACATTAAAAAGTAACTCAAATCCTGGTCCCCCACGAACTGCTGATGTATCATTTGGATTTCCACCAAATCCCATAGCGATCTTACCACTCCCTTTTTCAACAAGAGCATCAATAGCATCTCTGATTTGAAGTGACTGTTCCGGCGCTCCACAGATTGAAAGAGTGTTCTCTATACCTTTGTGTTTCATTTTTGATGCACCCATAGCAACAATCAGGTAATCATAATCATCAATTTTTGTGCCACTAGCAAGTGAGATAAAGTTCTCTTTTACATTTATCTCTGTTACTTCATCTATAATGAGTTTAAAACCATGAGCATCTTGAAGTTGTGTTAAATCTACACAGACATCTTTAAACTCACTCTCATGGGTTGGTATCCAGATAGAAGTTGGAAAAATATAAAAATACTCTCTATTGCTAACAAGTGTAACATCATAGTTCATTTTTTTGAGATAAATCGCAGCATCAATACCTGCAAATCCACCACCGAGAATAGTTACTTTTTTCATCTTTATATCCTGTATAAGTTTAAATAATGAGTAATATTACACAAAATGATGTTAAAAATAGATAAAAGTAAGGGGTTTATTCGTCAGATTTATTTTTGTTAACAAAATACACAGCTATTATACTAATAAGACCACCTATAATAATATGCATCTGTATAGGTTCATCAAGAATACTCCATGCCGAGAGTAGTGCAAAAATGGGAACAAGAAACATAAAGGAACTTGTTTTTTGACTTCCAAGTTTTCCACTTGCCACAAAAAAGATAGTAGTTGCTACAGTCTGTCCTAAAACGCCAAGGTATATCATTGCAATCCAAAAATCTCTACTCTGATCAAAAACACTAAGTAAGTCAGAGTTAAAGGCATATAAAAAAGTAGATATAGTTGCAACTATAGAGATTATAAAACTATAATGGACTGGATGTATATGCTTTTGGGAGTGTTGGGAGAGTAGGGTAACGGCTGCCCAGATAATAGCACATAGTAAAAAGTAAATATTTGAACCATTAAGAAAGAGTGAAAAATCATCAAGTTGTAGAAGTATATAACCTCCAGCAAGCCCAAGTCCAAGTCCGAAATACTGAAGTAGTGAGAGATGTTTTTTAAAAATAATAGCTACTAAAATAAAAGTCATTATAGGACTAAAGGTCGTAATAATTACACTCCCTGCACCAGCTAGACCATACTTGATACCCATAAAAGAAGAGACCATAAAAGCGATGTTAAGCATAGAACTACTCACGATATACTTGAGTGAACCAGTGTTGAGTTTTATAGGAATTTTTAGATAATAAAGCACAGGTATAAAAGCTAAACTCATAATTAAAAAGCGCCAAAAAATAATCACATCCATTGGTAGTTCGTAGGTCAGAATTTTTAGAGCAGTCCATCCCCCACCCCAAAGGAGCATTGCTAGAAGCATAAGGTAAGTGAAGTGTTTTTCTGTAAGTTTACTCATCATAAAAGCTCTTTTTTTATCCAGTAGCTAAGAACATAGAGCCCCCAAATATGCTGTTTAAAACTACCCTTAGAAGCGAGTTGTATATACTCATCTAATTTATCTTCTTTAAACATTCCTGTTTCTCTATTTACCTCTTTGATAAGATTAATCTTTTTGGAGTTTACAAGATACTCCATATAGGGATTAGCAAAACCTTTCTTTTTTCGTCCTAGTATCTCAGAACTTAGCTTAGGCTTCATAATCTCTTTTAAAAGTGATTTTGTAACTCCATCTTCATATCGAAGTTTTGCAGAGAGAGAAAAAACAGTTTCAACAAGTTTATGGTCTAAAAAAGGGGTACGAGACTCTATGGAGTGAGCCATACTCATGCGGTCAAGTTTAGTCAAAAAATGTTCTGCTTGAAAGATGTTCAGATCGATATAGCTATACCACATAGACTCATCAGTATGTAAAGAGTTTTCAAATCTATCTCTATATTGTTTAAGATATTTGAGTGCATCATTATCTTTAACATTTCTTCTCATAAGGTTGTTTTTTTGTAGGTCTGTAAACTTATCGCCAGAGGTACGAAAGAGGAGAGTGTCATCAAAAATACGCTTATACCACTCCCACTCACGATTCATAGAAAAGTTTGCACGAAAGTATTTTTTGAGCCAGTTCTTATGAGCTAAATTTGAAGCTGCTTCGATGTCGAGATATTCAAAGTACTGTCTGTATCCCAAAAAGAGTTCATCACTCCCTTCTCCGCTTAGCACGACCTTGTGACCATCATCTTTTATCTGCTCAAAGAGTAGATAAAGTGGAATTGCTGCTGGATCGTTAAGGGGTTCATCCATACTATCAAATACAGATTCACTAGCAGATAAAAACGCAGCCTCATCTATCTCAACCTGAGTGTTTTGTATACCTAAAAACGCAGCACTTTTAGCTGCGTTTTCTCGCTCGTCATACTTTGAGAACTCTTTATAACCTAGTGTGTAGGTGGGAATATCTAAGCCCTGTTCTTTTGCATAGTAGTTTATTGTGGCACTATCTATACCACCTGAAAGAAGAGCTGCCATAGGAACATGAGCATTTAAACGCAGCTTCATTGACTCCTCTAAAACACTCTCTAGTTTTGAAATTGCTTCATCTCTATTTAGTATAATATTTGGCATTGTTGTAATGGCATCATAGTATCTTTTAAGTTGCACTTGTGAATTTTTATATATTAGATACTCTCCGGCTGCTAACTTTTTAATCTTTTTAAAAAAAGTAAAGGGAGGTGTTGGAGTTAAAAAAGATAAGTAGCTCATAAGTGCATCATCATCCATCTCTTTTTTCTTTAAAAAAGGAACTATTGCTTTGATCTCTGAGGCAAAAACAAATGAAGATTCATCCATATAAAAAAGAGGTTTTTTACCAAGTCTATCGCGAAAAAGGTAGAGAGTATCTGCATCTAAAAGAGCAATGGCAAACATTCCACGAAGATGTTGCACAAAATCCACTCCCCATTTGAGATAGGCAGCGATGATTACTTCAGAGTCACTCTGCGTTTTAAACTCATATGCTAACTCTTTTTTTAATTCGTCAAAGTTGTAAATTTCACCATTAAATGAGAGTAAAATATTTTGATGTTTAAGAGGTTGATTACTGCGTTTATGAGTATCTAAAATACTTAAACGTTGGTGTGCAAAAAAGAGTCTCTCTTTTTGAACAATACCACAATAGTCAGGTCCACGATGAGAGAGTTTTTCTAAGGCACTCTTCGCCTCTGCTTCATTATGCTCACCAATGATTCCAAATATTGCACACATATTAGTCTTCTTTTATCTTGAGTAAATTGTATGGCATTTTAACGAACGAAACTTACTGTAATGTCATCTTCCATATAGCCACTTTTAAAAATAGTATCTTTGAGATTTAAATTTTGTGCTATTTCTAAGATAGCTTCCTTAGAAAGGTAGTTGTATGTCTCACTCTCTTTATCTCCATGAAGAGCATTAAATATAAAAGCTTTTTTTGAAGAGTTATAGCAGTTTTGTATAAAAAGATGCGTCTCAAATGGAGTAAGAACATTAAGTGCACCACTGCATATATAGTAATCTGAATTTGGAAGAGTGTCATGGCAGATATCTAAGTTTAGTATCTCTTGAGCTGTGTTTTGCGAGGCAATTGAGTACATGTCTATAACACTATCTATACCAATATACTCTCTAGGAACTCTTTTTTTCTTTTTAAGATAGAGATAAAAATCACCAAATCCACAACCTGCATCAGCAATAGATACATCACTTAAATCATCAGGAAGAAGTTGAATAATAGCATCAAAACGCAACTCTTGATTTTTCTTTGAAGCCCAGTTTACTCCACGAGCAGTTGTACCAAATTTCTCTATTGCAGAGGTATAAAACTTTTCACTATCTATTTTTGGCACAAGACTCCTTTTTATTTATGATATTATATCTTAAAGGAGTTTCATGAGAGTAGCAGTTGTAGGTCTTGGTGGTGTAGGTGGATATATTGCAGCAAAATTTGCTAATGCAGGTATTGATGTAGTTGGTTTTGCCCGTGGAAAGCATTTAGAAATCATACAGTCTCAAGGTATAAAAATCATTGAAGATGATAGTACATGGAGTGTTAAAATAGATACAAGAGAAGAGGGTGATCTTGATGGATACTTTGAGGGCTCTTTTGATGTAGTACTTTTTTGTGTTAAGAGCTATGATTTAGTAGCTTCCTTTGAGCAGATAAAATCTCATATTGATACAAACAGTACTCTTATCTCTTTTTCAAATGGTGTTAGTAATGGCGATACCTTGAGAAAGTTAAGCAACTCAAGAGTTTTAGATGGTTCTATTTACATACTCTCTCACATTCAAAACGCAGGTGTTATAAGAAAAAAAGGAAAAGTTTTTGCTGCTGTATTTGGTGGCGATAAAGAGGGAACTTTAAATCTCTCAGCCCTATTTGAAAAAGCACAACTGCGTTTTAAAACACCAAGTGACATCAAAAGTGCTATTTGGAAAAAGTATATTTTTATATCGGCCTTTGCTACTCTTTCATCTTATTATGTAAACAGTATAGGTTATATATATGAGTTTCACAAAGATGAGGCAGAAGAGCTTCTTCAAGAGATAGCACTCTTTGCTAAAAAACAGGGTGTCAATATCGACTCCGAGGTTAAAAAGTCACTTGAAGTAGCTTCAAGTGTGCCTTATGACTCTTTACCTTCAATGGCATTGGACTTTAAAAATAAAAAAAGAGTAGAGTTAGAGTCTCTTAGTGGCTTTGTGAAAATGCCACTTATGCAGAGACTCTATGAAGAGTTAAAGAAGAGAGTTTAAGGAAAAAGCTTTATTTCTATTTTATAAGTAGTATTTCAATACGACGATTCTTTTTTCGCCCCTTTGAAGTTGAGTTATCTGCTATTGGCTCTTTTTCACCCTTACCAATAGCGGTAAGTCTTGTTGAACTTACTCCATTTGCTACAAGTGCTGCTTTTACAGAGTTAGCTCTTTTTTGAGAAAGTATTTTATTTTTTACTTTGTTTCCTGAACTGTCAGTGTAGCCATAAATAATAGCCTGATATCCTCTGTTTGTATTGAGGTAGTCAGCAAACTCTCGAACATCACTTATCAACTCATCCGATATTTTATAGGCAAAGCTTTTAAAATGTATATTTAAAATTTGTGTATCTTTATTAGGAGTTTCTATAGTTGTTTTTTGTGCTACTTTTTCAATCTTAGCTTTATCTATTTTAGGCTCTTGTGGAGTTGTTTTTTTAATTTTTGCCTCTATAACAGGAGGGGTTTCTACAGAAATAGGTTTAATAAATGCGAATTCATCAGCTTGAAGATTGAATAAAGTAGATAATAGAGTTATAACTATAAGTAATTTCATAATTTGCCTTGTGCTTAATCCTTTAGTATAAAACTTTTTATTTGTGATAATACTTAATTTTCTAACATAAAGAGATATTCATAATGTTTCACAAGAGTATTGTGTAATAATTGGACAATTAAAATATTATTAGGATTTTTTATGAAAAGAGTAGTTTTAGGTGGTGGTTGTTTTTGGTGTACAGAAGCAGTTTTTTTAAATGTAAAAGGTGTTGAGCGTGTAGTAAGTGCATATGCAGGTGGAAATAGACCAAATCCTAACTATGAGATGATCTGTACAGGGGTAAGTGGTTATGCAGAGGTAATTGATATTTCTTATGATAGCGATATAATTAATCTTAGTGACTTGCTAGATATATTTTTTGTTATCCATGATCCAACAACTTTAAATGCTCAAGGTGCAGATAGAGGGACTCAATACCGCTCAGTAGTTTACTATGAAAATGATTTAGATAAGGAGATTATTTTAGACTCTATAAAAAGAAATCAGATGAACTTTAATGAAAAAATAGTAACAGAGGTAAGTTCTCTTCCTCAAGAAGTGTATCCAGCAGAGAATTATCATCAAAATTATTATGAACAGAACTCTTCTCAGGGGTATTGTCAGGTAGTTATAGCACCAAAACTTCAGAAGTTTATGACTACATTTCCTGAAAAATTAGGCTAAATCCCTTTTAATATACAAGGTACATCGTCAGAGTCACGAATCTCTTCAAAGTCATGAATTTCTGCATTCATAGTGTCAGCAAAGTTTGTCATACTTTGCTCAAGATTGTTCTGTGCCTCTTGAACAAGCTCTTTTTGTGCTTTTTCAACATCTTGAAACTGCTTCATAATTTTTAAAAAATACTCTTTATCATCTGTTAAGAGAACAACTTCTTCTAATTTTACCCATTTTCTTATAACTTTTCCATCTTTTAAAAATAAGAATATAACATTTTTATTTTGTTTAGATGCTATATATTTTTGAACAGCAAAGCCTATAAATGTGCTTGGTAGTTTATTTACCTGTCTTTTAATTACATAATACATAATAGAATTATATACTATTGTGACTTAAATGCCCTTCGCTAATGTTACAAAGTTATGCTAAAATTTTTATATTAGGAGATTAGATGAGTGATATTCATGAATTAGCAATAATTGGGGCTGGACCTGCAGGTATTGCAACAGCAGTAGAGAGTTATCTTCAAGGGGTTAGAGATATAGTTTTACTAGAAAAAGATACAGACCATAACTCAACAATACGAAAGTATTATAAAGATAATAAACGTGTTGATGTTGATTGGAAAGGTCAAAAAGTAGAACTTGATGGTCGAATCTACTTTGTAGATGGTACTAAAGAGACAACATTGGATTTTTTTGATGAGATACTAAAAAATCACTCTGTTGAGCTTCAAACTCATGTAGAAGTTCAAAGTATAGAAAAAAAAGATGATTTTTTTGAAGTCTTTATGGCTGGAAAGACTCTGCTTGCAAAAAATGTTGTTGTAACTATTGGTCGTATGGGTAAACCAAATAAGCCAAGTTACAAAGTTCCCTCAACTATAAGAAAAAAGATAGGTTACACTCTCGATGATTGTTCTGAGGGTGAAAAAATCTTAGTTGTTGGTGGTGGAGATTCTGCAGTTGAGTATGCGGTAGATTTAAGTAAGAGTAATGAAGTCTCAATCTGTTATAGACGTGAAACATTTCGCCGTGCAAATCCAACAAATCAACAAGATATTGCTAATGCAATCATGTGTAAAGAGGTTGAACCTATTTTAGGCATAAATATTAATGGACTTGAAGATGATGAGGGAAGAGTTAAAGTACTTTTTTCTGAAGTAGATGCTGTTACATATGATAGGGTGATTTATGCTATTGGTGGGACAACACCATCTGCATTTCTCTCAAGTTCAGGCATTAACGAAGAGGATGGAAAACCGGTTCACGATAGTAACTATGAAACAAATATAAAAGGACTTTTTGTAGCGGGTGATATCACACAAGAGTCAGGTGGAAGTATAGCCTTAGGGCTAAATCATGGTTATGCTATAGCTTGTTATATTCAGGGTGGTTGTCAGGTCTGTTTAGAGTCTTAAGAGGTTAAAATAGCGGGATCCCTCTCGCTAATAGCACCATCTTGTGTTTGAAGTACTAATTCTATTTCACATGAGAGATACTCAGAAGTTGTGATTGGGCTAAACATACTATCTTCAAAAGCAGCTTTTTTTGCATTTATAATTATCTCTTGAAGAAGAGAGTTCTCTGCTTGTCTGTTTTCATAAGAACCACGTAATTCATTATCTATATATAGTTTTACTGTTGTGGGAATTTTCTCATTTAGAAGAGGATGTTCATTTAGAAGAAGAGCCTTGTCTATAGAGTTTTCAGCTTGGAGAACTTCTTGTATAGAGTCACGAGCTAGTTGTAGTAAAACTGAACGTTTTGTCATGCCTCCTCCCTCCTTACTTTATAAATATTTATTAGTTTGATAACAATCATAACACTTATAACCTGAAACAGAGCCGCTAAAATGAAAGCATAGTAGTGAAGAGTATCTATAGAGTTTGCACTATAAGCGAGTGTAGCCATAGCTATAAGGAGGGTGAGAGGCATAGAGTGAGATAGCCCCATTAAAACAGCATCTACAACTCCTAACTCTTTTACAAAGACAAGAGAAGCAAAAATTCTCATCATAATCATAACCATAGCAATACGAAAGGCTTTAAATATTAGTCCATCCATAGCTAAGGCATCAAGATTAAAAGAGCTACCAATATGTATGAAGAAAATAGGAATTAAGAATCCAAAACCATAAGAAGCAAGTTTTTCTGGAAGTTCATGCTTATGTTCAAAAAAGGTAGGAATGAAAATACCAGCTAAAAATGCACCAAAGGCAAGTTCTAGATTAAGGTAAAGCATTGCTCCAACTAGAAGAAAAAATATACCCATGCTTAAGCGAATATCTTGCTCTTTATTGTCATCATGTGGCATAAGTGCAGTTGAGACACGAGGAAACCACCAAAAAAGTAGCTGCATGGCACGAAAGAGTATAAACATAAAGAGTAAAAAAGCTATAAGAGCCATGATAGTCTTAAAAAGACCCATTCCTACTCCTGATTGAAGTGCTGCAGAGGTTATAGTTAAGATAACGATACTTACAACTTCCCCAATTCCCCCAACAGTCATAGAGAGAGTGAGCCAAGGTGTCTTACCATACTCTTTTGAGAGGGACGCAACAAGTCCAACTGAGATAAGAGGAAGAAGTACCATCATGATTTTTCCAAGATCAAATTGAATAGAAAAAGCGATAGAGAAGCCATATAAAAATATAAGGTAAATAAGAACTTTTTTCATAATGAGAGAGGGTGTTTTTATGACATTTTTTAGATTAATCTCTGTTCCTGCAATAAACATTAGATATAAAAAACCAAGCTCTGCCACAATATCAAAGAGATGTTCACTGTGGATAAAACCAAAATAGCCAAGAACTGAACCAAGTATGATTTCAATGGGAGTAGTAGGGAGTTTTAAAAATTTTGCAAAGAAGGGAGAGAACATAATGATGAGTGATATAGTAGTAATTAAAGCTATGTTATCAGTCATCTAAAATATCCTTACTGTACTTTATCTGCCACTTCAAGATTCAGTGATTTTAACATATCTAAATCTTTATTCATAGCTCTACCACTTGTCGTGAGGTAGTTACCTATGACAATAGAGTTCGCGCCAGCAGAAAAAATCTCATTTTGACGATCTCCAAACATAAGTTCACGACCACCGGCAACCATAATTCGTTCTGCATTTGGAATAGTTTTGCGTGTTAGTTCTATGAGACTGAGTGCTTCATCTCTTGTAAGTGAATTAGCTTGTAACTCTAGTGCTTCATTATGATGGTAAAAGTTTATAGGTACTGAAGTTGGGTTTAGTGAGTTAAGAGACTCTAGCATACTTACTCTATCTTGCTGCGTTTCGCCAAGTCCAAAGATACCGCCTGTGATTAAGACCATGCCTGCTGCGTTTACATTTTGACAAGTCTCATAACGCTCACTCCATGGATGTGTTGTACAGATATTTTCATAGAAAGATTCACTTGTTTCAAGGTTGTGATTATATGCTTTTATACCTGCGTTTTTTAGAGTAAGAAGCTGTTCTACTGTTGCTGTGCCATTACATGCTATTAAACGCAGTTGAGGTGCTACCTCTATGACTGCTTTAGCAACTGCACAGACAAACTCTAAGGTTTTATCATTTAGTCCCTTATCCGCAGTTACAAGGCAAAATCCAAGTGCACCATTATCTCTAGCAGTTATAGCCTCTTGCTGAATGAGTTTTATATCTTTTTGTTTATAACGTTGTATGTCTGCTTTGTAACGCACACTTTGAGAGCAGAATTTACAATCTTCTAAGCATGTACCACTGTTTATATTACAGATAGAGCATAAAAATATTTTTTCACTCATGAAGCTTTCCTTTCGTATACATATTTTTTTGATTTGAACTCTTTGTCATCTTTTTTATGTGTGTAGTAAGTCAGCTTAAATTTTTTAGTTTTTACCTCAAGCATAGCACACTCAGAAATAGGCTTGTTTCTAGCACAAGCTTCGCCTGGATTTAAGAAAAGAGTACCTTTAACAAACTCAGTATGAAACTCATGAGTATGACCAAATATAACTACTTCAGTATCTGGTGTCATATAAAAAGGAAGATGCATAAGCTTAAATGTAGTCTCCGCAAGTTTGAAGTAGTAAGGCTCTTGGACAAGGTTATACTCGTTATGATACTGCACTAAATGAGCATCATTATTTCCATAAACTACAACATATCTTTTGCCACAGTTTTTCAGAAGGTCTAGTGTCTCAACTTCACAAACATCACCTGCATGAATGATAAACTCAGCACCATTTTCTATAAGCATATCAAGAGCTTCTTTGGCTTTTTTCACCTTAGAATGAGTGTCTGAAAGTATGCCGATTTTCATCTATTATTTACTATCTTCTTTTGGAGTCTCTTCTTCGCGAGGAGTACGTGCTTTACATTTTACACACTCGTAAACTTCTTTGTTTCTGTAAGTTCTTGGGGCTAAAACACCCTTACACCCTTTCTCTTTACATTTTATAGTAGTTGGTTCAAACTTAGAGATGAACTTACACTCAGGGTAGTTGTTACATCCCCAAAATGGACCACGACGTGAGTTCTTAAGTGAGATAGTACCACCACAATCAGGACAAGGAGTATCTGAGTTTTTCTCTTCTACATTGATGCTTTTTGTGTTTTTACAATCAGGATAATCGCTACATGCTAAAAACTGACCATTACGACCATTTTTTATAACCATATCATTACCACATTTATCACATTTCTCTTCAGCTGTAGTCTCTTTTTGCT
>Ga0256826_1001109_pt1 | contig 16642 bp, 20 predicted proteins | sample CV79metaG_FD_185975 | JGI IMG/M metagenome (GOLD analysis project Ga0256826, IMG submission 185975) | Hydrothermal vent microbial communities from East Pacific Rise, Pacific Ocean - CV79 | ecosystem: Environmental > Aquatic > Marine > Hydrothermal vents | place: Pacific Ocean: East Pacific Rise...
GTTTGAGTTTGTTAAAGAGATTAGACTTACGGAGAAAGGTAAGCTCATGGCTCCGGGTGGTACTCAGCAAAACTGGGCTCCTTACCACAAAGAGATGATTGATAACTTCTTCCAAGAGGGTTACCGTCTGCGTTACTCTGGTGGTATGGTTCCTGACCTTCACCAGCTTCTTCTTAAAGGGGGAGGACTTTTCTCTTACCCTGGCACAAGTGATAAGCCAGAAGGTAAACTTCGTCGTCTTTTTGAAGTATTTCCTTTTGCATTTATATATGAAAAGTCAGGCGGTGAAGCAATTGATGGAAAAAATAGACTAATGTCTTTAGGTCATTCACATATTCACGATACTGCTATCTGTTTCTTTGGTTCAACATATGAAATAACAAGAGTAAAAGAGGTTTATGCAAAAAATGCATAATGAAAAAAAAGATAAATTTGAAGTTTTTCTTGATGAAATGATTTTAAAACTTCAAAATTGTCAAAAAGAAAAGGGTCATAAATCTTGTAGTGGTTGTGAGTCTTATTTCGGTTGTACACTCAGAGACGAGTATGTAAAAGCCGTTTATAACAGTATGTCTAAAGGCGATACTGGTGGGTTTGAGTTCTAAAATCCATTTGAATAAATAAAATTAAGGATAAATTTTTGAGTACTAAATATATTACAACACCTATCTATTATGTTAATGGAGAAGCTCATATTGGGCATGCTTATACTACTTTTATAGCTGATACAATGGCAAGATATGAAAGATTGCAAGGAAATGAGACTTTTTTTCTAACAGGAACTGATGAACATGGTCAGAAAATAGAAGAGTCAGCACAAAAAGCAGGTAAAGAAACCCAAGAGTTTGCAGATGAAATTAGTGCTACTTTTAAAAATCTTTGGGATGAGTTTGAAATCAGCTATAGTAAGTTTATTCGAACTACAGATGCGGATCATATGGCTGGTGTTAAAAAAGCATTCTTACATATGTTTAACAAAGGTGACATATATAAAGACTTTTATGAAGGTCACTATTGTGTAAGTTGTGAAACATTTTTTCCTGAAACGCAGCTAATTGATGGTGAGTTTTGTCCTGATTGTGGACGTACAACAAGTATAGTAAAAGAAGAGAGTTATTTCTTTAAACTTTCAGAGTATGAAGATAAACTACTTGCTCATTATGAAGCAAATCCTGATTTTATTATGCCTCGTTCACGTGCTAATGAAGTAAAAAACTTTGTTAAAGGTGGACTTCGTGACCTTTCTGTAACTCGTACCTCTTTTACTTGGGGTGTACAGATGCCAGAGAGTTTAAATGATGATAAACATGTTATGTATGTATGGCTAGATGCACTGCTCAACTATATTACAGCCCTTGGTTATGGTAAAGATGATGCGAATATGAATTTTTGGCCAGCTTCTACACACTTTGTTGGTAAAGATATCCTGCGTTTTCATGCTATCTACTGGCCTGCATTTTTAATGAGTTTAGACCTCCCTCTTCCAAAAACAATTGGTGCACATGGTTGGTGGACACGCGATGGTGAAAAAATGAGTAAATCAAAAGGAAATGTAGTTTCTCCTAAAGAAGTTTCAGATGCTTACGGTGTTGAAAACCTACGTTACTTTATGCTTCGTGAAGTACCATTTGGTCAAGATGGTGATTTTTCTCAACGTGCATTTATAGATAGAATTAATTCAGAGCTTAGTAATGATCTTGGAAACCTTCTTAATCGTATTATTGGGATGAGTGGAAAATATTCTGATTTTGCTATAGATAGTGTTAATGTAGAAAAATACCACTCTAAAGAACTTGAAGCAATGAGTATAGTTTTAGATTCTCTTGATGGATACATGAAAGAGATGCAGACTCATAGATACCTTGAAGAGCTATGGAGACTATTTTCAATAGGAAACACTGCTATTACAGAGCATGAACCTTGGTCAAAAATGAAAAATGATAAGGTTGATGAGGCATTGGCTACAGTTGCTCTTGTTGCAAATATTTTAGCAAAAGCTGCTATTATGCTTAGCCCTATTATGCCTAAAACTACAGCTACTGTCGCTGATGCTTTAAATTTTGAGATAAATAACAATAGTTATAATGAACTTGTAATAGATAAAAAACTATTAAAATTGTTTAATATTAAAAAAGTTCCACCTCTTTTTCCTCGTGTTGAGGAGCCTCTTATGGAAGAAGCACCAAAAGCGGAGCCTAATCCTCTTAAAGAGGAGAAAAAAACTTCTAAGAAAAAAGAGAAATATGAGTCAAAAGCGACATTTGATGATAATCTCATAGAGATAGGTCAGTTTTTTGAGACATCTCTTAAAATTGGTACTGTACTTGAAGCAGAGGAAGTACCTAAAAGTAAAAAATTGCTAAAACTTCAAGTAAGTCTTGGAGAAAATGATACTAGACAAGTTGTAGCAGGAATTAAAGAATTTTACTCTGCTGAGGAGCTTGTTGGTACTCAAGTTTGTGTTGTTTCTAATTTAAAACCTGCAAAACTGATGGGAATGATGAGCGAAGGAATGCTTCTTGCTGCTAAGGATGAAGATGGTCTCTGTTTAGTAAGACCAGAAAAACCTAAAAAGGCAGGCACACCTATTGGATGAGACTTGAAAATGTCCTTGCACTTACAAATGGCAAACTTATTAATGAGCCATTTGTAAATACTTTTAACAATGTTGTTTTTGAAGCTAAGGCAGTAAAGAGAGGAGATCTCTTTTTAGCTTTTGATGAAGCAACAATTCATGAAGCCATTTTAAATGGTGCATATGGAGTAGTTTTCTCAAAGCCAACACAGATAAGTGATAGTGAAATAGCATGGATTAAAGTTCATGAGATAGAAGATGCCCTAAAAAGACTACTGCGTTTTAGGCTTATAGATAAAGAAATTGTTGCTTACTCTTGTAATGAAATTATACTAAAACTAGCTCTTCAAATTATGACCGAGCCAAACTTTATAGCTCTCAATGGTGATATAAGAGCTATATTTAAAACTTTATGGAATATAGAAAATTCTTGTACAGTTCTTTTTAGTCCAAATCTTATTAGTTCAGATATATTTACTGATATACATTCCCTCTCAGGTAATCCTGTAGAGAGAATAGATATCATAGAACAAACACTTTTTGAAACTTCATTTATATATGATAATGTTTTTTATGAAAGACAACTAATATCTCCTTTTTTCATCTCTTACTTAGAGATCTTGTTTCATCTATTTAAACAGTTAAATATAAATTTCCGACTACGTAAATTTACTCCGATTGATAATTTTGAAGCTGTCTTTACAAATAAAAATTTTGAGATTAAAGAGTTTGGAGCAAGTGACAAAGTTCTTATTTTTGAAAAAAACAGTGAACTAATTAAGATGCAAATGAGTTTCTTACAAAAGGAAGCTGCATGGGCAAAAATTATATATCTTTTACCTCATACATATAAGTGTACACAAGAGAATAATAATATTATAATATACAAAAATATAAATGAAATAACAAATATATTAAAAGAAAATCATTTTCATTTTGCTCTCATTGTGGGAGCAGACAAATCAATTCTTGAGAAGCCTTTAGCCCATCAAGTACAGCTTACATTAGACTTTTAGGAAAAACAGATGAATAGAAGAGACTTTTTAACTACAGCAACAATAGCTTCCACTACCTTGGCTCTATCTGGATGTAATGAAGGTAATCGTAAAGCAATTGATTACTCAAAACATCCTCAAAAAAATGATAGTATTAAACATGTAAATATCAATAAAAATAAAAAAATAATAATAAAACTTGCAACTTCCTGGCCGGCTCATTTTCCTATAATGGGAACAGGAGTGGAAAAATTTGCACAAAGAGTAAAAGATATTAGTGGAGGTTCTTTAGAAATTAAACTCTATCCTAAAAATGTTTTAGTACCTGCTTTAGCTGTTTTTGATGCTTGTTCTAGTGGTCAAATAGATGCATTTCATTCTGGTCCATACTACTGGAAGGGAAAAAACTCTGCATTTTCACTCTATAGCGGAATTCCATTTGGTTTTACTTCAGAAGAAGTAAATTCATGGATGCTATTTGGTGGAGGATTAGAACTTTGGCGAGAGCAGTATGCTAAATATAATCTGCATCCTTTTTTAGGTGGAAATACAAATATTCAAATGGGTGGATGGTTTAGAAAACCTATAGAATCATTAGAAGATATGCAAGGCTTAAAAATGCGTATCCCTGGTTTAGGAGGAGAAGTTTTTTCAAAAATGGGTGTCAACCCTATTCTTCTTCCTGCTGGAGAGATTTATACTTCACTTGAACGAGGAGTAATTGATGCAACAGAATGGGTTGGACCTGCATTAGATATTAAAATGGGATTCTATAAAGTTGCACCATATTACTACTCTGGCTGGCATGAGCCAGGTTCTGTATTAGAGCTTACTTTTAACAAACAATCATGGAGTAAGCTTGGTTTTGAGCATCAGGCTATGATTGAGGTTGCATCAAGTGAAATGAATGCCAATATGACTTATGAATTTCATGCACAAAACATTTATGCTCTACAAAAATTAGAAGAGTTAAATGTAGAACTTCGTACATTCCCTCAAGATGTTACAGATGCCGGTAAAAAAGCTCTTACATCAGTTGTTGATGAATTGAGTAAAAACAATAATGATTTTAAAGAAGTTTACTCTTCAATTCAAAAACATCTCTCTTTATCAAAGAGCTGGAGTGATAGAAGTCTTGGCTATTTCCTAAATGAACGCTAATTTAGGCGTAATATTTGCTTTAAAATAGTATTATTCCAAACTATTTTAATTAACGAGAACCAATTGAACAAACTTTCTTTTCTTTTTACCCTCCTTCCTACTTTACTACTAGCATCTTTTAGTGGAACTATTATTGATTCAAATAGCTCTTTAGCAGTTCCTAATGCATTTATAAACGATTCTACACTAACTGTTAAAAGTGATATTAATGGATCTTTTCATATTAATTCTAAAGAAAAAACTTATCATATTAAAGCATATGGATATAAACCTTACTCTTTTACTTCTGATTCTAATATTACTGAAATTAGACTAGAGTCTATCAGAGTAAAAGCATTATATTTAACATTTTGGGGTGTTAGCAATAACTCTAAAACATTAAAGAAAGTTTTACATATTATAGAAAACTCACAAGCAAATGCGATTATTGTTGATGTTAAAAATGAGTATGGCTCAACATCTTTTTATACTAACTTTAAACAAGCAAATAGTTATGGTGCACATAAGCAGAGAACAAACAGAAATATTAAAAAATTTATAACTACAATGAAAGAAAAAAATATCTATACCATTGCAAGAATAGTTACATTTAAAGATGAACTTCAAGCGATTAACAATCCTGAGTATGCTATTAAGCGAGATGACAATGGTAGTATTTGGCGAAATCATGACAAAATGGCATGGGTTGATCCATTTGATGTAAGAGCACATAATTATACTATTTCAATTGCTGAAGAGGCTGCAAAAGCTGGTTTTGATGAGATAAATTTTGATTATATTCGTTTTCCTGCTAAAAGTGGTTTACGGTATTCAAAAGAGAACACACAAGCTAACAGGGTCAAAGCAATCGAAAGTTTTTTATCTAATGCTAGTAAAAAACTTAAAAAATATGGAGTTTTTATATCAGTAGACACATATGGAAATATCTGTTGGAGTAAGGATGACAATGGTATAGGACAAATGGTCTCTTCCCTTGCTACCTATGCTGACTATTTAGCTCCTATGCTTTATCCATCTGGATTTGCAAGTGGTTCATTCCATTTTGAGTATCCTTCCGACCATCCATATGCAGTTATATATAGAAGTGTTAAAAATGTCAAAGATAGAATTGATCCATTAAGAGTTAGACCATGGTTACAATATTTTAAAGATTATACAAAAAAACGCAGACCGTATAGAAAGTTTGAGATTCAAGAACAGATTAGAGCAACAGAAAATATAAAAGCCAATGGTTGGATGATGTGGTCTCCTTCAAGTAAATATCATATAAATTATTTAAACTAAACGAATATTTTTTAGCTTTTTTCTTAAAAGTTTAGAGTTAAGTAAATATTTTTCTACAAGTGCATGAAATACTTTAGAGTGATTCATATGTTTTATATGTGCTAGTTCATGAACAATTACATAGTCTATAAGCTCTTTATCAACCCTACATAGATGAGTATTTAGAGTAATCTCTCTTCTTGAGTTGCAACTCCCCCATCGAGATTTCATTTTTCTAAATTTTAATTTTGTAAATTCTAAATTCATTAACTTAGAATAGTACTCCACTCTAGCTTGTATAAACTCTTGTGAATAGAGTTCCGTTTCTGCAATAAATTTTAAAGCATCTATTTTGGAAAACTGTTTTTGAATCCATTTCTGTTTTTCATCTAAAAACTTATCTATAAACTCTCTTGATTGATAAGGAGTTTTTACTAAAATATTTTTATTTTTATCAATAGAAATATAACTATATTTTAATCGTTTATTTACAATTATTTCTAAATTACTATTTTGATATTTATTAGTATCACTCATACTCTATGGGGTCTTTTTTTCCGGCAATGTTAAAGCCATTTAAACGTAATCTACAACTATCACAAACACCACATGCTTTTTTCTCATTTTTATAGCAAGACCAAGTTAAGGCTAATGGCACATCTAAATATATAGATTCTTGAACAATTTGAGACTTTTGAAGATGAACTAAAGGCATTTTAATTTCTATTTTAGTTTCATCTTTTGTCCCTAAGTTAATAGCATTTTGCATTGCAACTATATACTCTTCTCTACAGTCTGGATAACCACTACTATCCTCTTCTACTACACCTATACTTAGTATTTGTGCGCCCTCTTTTTCTGCTATTGCCGCAGCCATACTTAAAAAGATTCCATTTCTAAAGGGAACATAAGTTATAGGAACACCCTCTTCTACACCAGATGTTGGAACACTTAAGCTCTTATCTGTAAGTGCCGAAGCACCTAAGTGTTTAAAAAAATCAAGATCTAGTATGTATTTATTGATAACTTTCAAGTCATCACATATATTATTAAAACACTCTAACTCTTTGTCTTGAGTTCTTTGGTCATAGTTAAAATGAACTGCAATAATTTCGTAACCAGCTTGTTTTGCCATATATGCACTCAAGGTAGAATCCATTCCACCACTCATAATACATACTGCTTTTTTTAAGTTCTTTTGTTTCATAAAAAGATTTTAACATATTTTTTTAATCTTATTTAAAACAAATAAGTAATACAATAGATTAAATACAAAGATGAAGGAGACATTATGGATGTATCATCAACAGCTTCTACAGCTATTCAAATAGATGTTATGAAAAAAGCGCAAGATGTTCAAGAGCAACAAGTTCTTAAAGTTCTTGAGAGTGCTACAGAACAATCAAAACAAGTAACAGCCCAAAAAACAGGTGTTGGAAGTAACATTAACATTACGGGATAGAAATTGTCTCCATATAGAAATAGATGTTTTTTACATCTATTTCATAAACTATAAGCCTCATTAGATATAATTCCACTTATGATTGAACTAGATAACAGAACTTCACTAGAAATAGATGAAAACTTTTTAAATAAACTTCTAAAAAACTTTACAGATAAAGAAGTAGAACTTATAATCACATCCAATGAAGAAATCAAAGAAATAAATGCAGCGCAGAGAGATATTAGTAAGCCTACTGATGTACTCAGTTTCCCATATGAGGAGATGCCAATGAGTCCACTAGGTAGTATCGTTATTTCTGAAAATTTTGTTAGAGAAAAAGCCTTAGAATTTGGGCATACAGAGCATGAAGAACTGACCCTTCTTTTTATACATGGTCTCTTACATTTACTTGGATTTGATCATGAAGTAGATAATGGTGAAATGAGAGAAGAAGAAGAAAGAATAATTAAAAAATTAACTCTTCCTTCAAGCTTAATAGTTAGAACACAAGGATAAAAAATGGATTATATGATATTTTTAGTTGCTATGGGTGCCCTCGTATATGGTGCAGACTTTATTATAAAAGAGTCAGAAAGAATAGCTCTTCATTTTAATATTTCCCACTTTGTTATTGGTGCAACACTTGTTGCTTTTGGAACATCTTTGCCTGAAATGGCTGCATCTATGATGGCAGCATCACAGGGTAAGAGTGATATGGCTGTTGCAAATGTTATTGGAAGTGTTATTTTTAATATAACTCTTGTTTTAGGAATTGTCTTTATGATTGCAAAAAACATGAATCCAAAGAGAGATCTTTTTGCAAGAGATAGTGCATGGGTAGTTGTTCCTGTTGTAATCTTTTTTATAATGATTCAGGATGGAGAAATAGGTAGAGTTGATGGTATTTTATTTTTACTGATTATGGTTTCATACTTATTATTTCTTTTTTCAGATTCAAAAGAAGATTTGGAAGGAGAGATAGATAATAGTTTAATAGAAAAATTTAATTGGACAAAAACTGTATTACTTTTAAGTATTGGTTTTATATTTACCATAGGTGGAGCAAACTTTGTAGTTGAAAGTGGAACTAATATAGCAAGAAGCCTAGATGTGAGTGAATGGATAATTGGTATCTTTTTAATCTCACTTGGAACATCTCTACCTGAACTAGTAGTATCCTTAGTAGCAGTTAAAAAAGGAAATGCTGAGATGAGTATTGGAAATATTATCGGCTCAAATGTTGCAAACTTTTCCATGGTATTAGGTACATCATCTTTAATAATGCCATTAAGTGTTGATTTAACCGCAACTAGCTTTGATCTACTAATAATGCTAGGTGCATCCTTAACACTTCTATTTATTCTAGCAAACAAACTTTATAATAAAGCTGGAGCTATCTTTCTTCTAGCAATTTTAGCACTATTTATTCAAAATAGTTTCTAAATTATTTTTTTATATACTTAAGCTCTAATAGCTTATTGTATATATTTGAAACAATTGAACCTGCAGCATGTCCTCCATGTCCTCCATGCTCTACCATTACCATCACAACATACTGAGGATTTTTAAATGGCCCATATGTTGTGAACCATGCATGTGATCGACTATAGTAAGCCATTTCATGTTCAAGTTTTCTTTTTTCTATATCTTGCTTTATTGCTACAACTTGTGCTGTACCTGTTTTTCCTGCAATAACTACTTTTGAATGTAAATATTGAGTAGCAGTTCCATGTGGATTATTACAAACTTGATACATAGCTTTTTGGATTGTAGGAAGTTGCTCTAGCTCTTTTTCATTTAAAACATCTTTGAGTTGCGTTTTATAAAGTTTATCTCCAATCTTATAGGCAAGATGTGGTGTTGGTAGTTTAGCTGTTGCCATAAGTGCTGTTTGCTGTGCGATTTGTAAGGGAGTTGTTAAAAAATCACCCTGACCTATTGACATATTTGCAGTTTCACCAATACTCCATATTTTATTATATTTTCTACGTTTCCAATCACGTGAAGGAACAACACCAATAAATTCATTTGGTAAATCAATTCCTGTTTTTTTACTAAAACCATATCGCTTGAGTCCTGCACTCATTTTTCTGTTACCTACTACAAGACTTCCTTTATAGAAAAAATCATCGCAACTCTCCCTTATAGCTTTTACAATATCTGTTTTTCTATGTCCTTTTTTCTTCCAACATCTAAAAATACGGCCACCAAGAGGTAGAGATGAACGACAATCAACACCCCATTTTGTGCTTAAATCCGTTGAAATATAGAGAAGTCCTAACATTGGCTTGATTGATGAACCTGGAGGATATAGCCCATTAATTAATTTATTTGTAAATGGATGGTCTAAACTTGAAGAGAGATCATCATACATTTTATAGGACATTCCAGACACAAAAATATTTAAATCATAGTTGGGAAAACTTCCTGCAGATAAAATTGATCCATTAACATCCATTACAACAACTGCCCCAACTTTTCCTTCAAAGAGATCTGTTATATACTCTTGAAGCTCTATATCTAGGCTTAATGTGAGTTTTCTATCTTCATCTGCATTTTCATACATTAACTCTTCAATTTCAAGGTTTTTTGCATTAACTTTTATTTTTCTTTTTCCTGGAATTCCTTGAAGGTATGAATTATAATATTTTTCTAATCCAGTTTTTCCTGTATAACCAATGAGTTCTAAAAGCTTATCTCTATTTATATCTTTTTTATTTGCACGAGAGACATAGCCTATAATATGTGCAGCTATATTTTTATATGGATAGTATCTTTTAGGTGCTGAAGAGATTAGCAAGTTTTCTCTGAGATTTAAAATTGAGTAAACTGGCATTAAATCTTCATAGGGTATAAAGTGAACTATATCGATAAAACTATGATTATAGTAAGAATCTTTTTTCTTATAATTTTTAAGCATTTTTTTCTTATTTAAAAATGGTAATAAGTTCATAAGATTATCTATCTCTTCATTAAATTGTTTTAGATTTTTTTTAGATTTTAAGTGTGGTGCTAAACTTATCTTAAAACCGAGCTTATTTATAGCTAAGGGTCGATTCTTTTTATCTACTATAGTTCCTCTAACTGGGGCTATTTTTTCATGCTTTATCGTGTTTCGAATTGATAAGTTAGTATAATAACTATTTGATTCAACTGCTAAGAAAAACACACGGACTATAAGGGCTAGCCAGATTGAGAAAAAGACTAAAAGAATAAACTTTATTTTCATAAAAGACTCACTATAAAAAATTCAATTACTATATAGTATATTATATAGTAATTAATCTCAGGAAGTTCAAATAAAAATATATTAGATATAAGTGTTAAAAATAAAAAATATCCAATATATGCAAAGAGTACATATGAAATTTTAATACATGAAGTACATGAAAAATTTTGAATTATTTTTGGCATTATAAATTTATAAACTAAATAAAAATAGAGAATAGAGCTAAATAGTATATAACCATAATTCGCTTCAAAAATTACTAAACAAAAAGATACTAGGATTATGTAAGCAGTGTCTTTCCTTTCTAAAGCCTTTGTAAAAAGTACAAATAAGATAGCAAACAGAGGTGGTAATATGGGATATATACTTGATAAACTGCCGTATAGTACAAAAAGTACTATATAAATAATCGGTGTTAAAGGTTTTTGATGAGAGATACTTCGTTGCATATTGGAAAGTGTTTACATTTGATACAATCAGTCCAGATTTTATGTTCTGGAAGGGACTCTTTTGGGATTTCTATAAAACCTAAGCGCTCAAAAAAAGATTGCTTATATGTTAAACTTAGTACTCTTTGTATTCCTAATTCTAAAGCTTCATCTATAGCTTTACTTATAAGATTCTCACCTATTTTTTGACCTCTTAATCTGTTTTTGACTATCAGTGAACGAATTTCAGCTAATGAGTGAGTATGAATATGAAGAGCTGTAAATCCAACTAGTTCACCGCTTAGATAAGCGAGTGTATAGGAGCGTATATTTGTTGCTATTTCATCTTCACTTCTATCTAAAATTATTCCACTCTCTACTTCTGGCTGAATAAGCTCTCTCATGGCTGAAATATTAGATAGCTTTGCTTTGCAATAATCAATCTTCATTTTCATCCTCTTGATTCTTATCTTCTGTTAATATGTCATAAATAACTTTATTGATCTTATGTGTACCGCGTTTTTTTGAACTAGAGACTGTCATCGCATTTGGAAACTCTCTTCTGAGTGCACTTTGCTCTTTTTGATTTAGTTTATCTATTTTTGTAAATATCTGTAGTATCACTTGATTAGGTCTTACATTGTCAAATAAAAACTCACTAACAGATGTGTCAATATCTAAATGAGGATGTCTACAGTCGATTAGATGGATAAATAGTTTAATCTGTTCTCTTTGCGCAATATAGTCAGTAAGATTTTTTTCCCAATCATATTTAATTGATTTAGAAACTTTTGCATATCCAAAACCAGGTAAGTCTACAAACTTTGCTAAATATTTGCTGCCAGTATCTCTATCTAACATAGTTATATCAAAGTAGTTTATTAAACGTGTTTTACCCGGTGTAGAAGAGACCTTAGCTAAACCTTTATGGTCAGTTAATGCATTTAAAAGAGAACTTTTGCCTACGTTTGAGCGAGCCATAAATACAACTTCATTCTGTTCTAGAGACTCAGGTGCTGCAACTACAGTTGGTGCAGATGTTACAAATTTTGATTCTACGATATCAATCATTATTTTACTTCCTCTTCATTTTCTTCTGCCATATTAAAAATCATTATTACAGGCTCTTTTATTATACCTTTAGCATAAGCTTTACCTTCAATAGTTTTTAAAATAACTTCATCTCCAAGTATCTCTTTTTTTTCATTTATCTGCTTTAGATGAACATTTTTAAAGAAGTGATACTCTTTTTCTTTAGGAAAATATATTACTTTGTTAGCAACACCCTCATACTTTGCACCAACCTTTGTCTCAATCACAAAAGAGACATCACCAACAGCTATAAATTTAATTGGTTGTTTATTTTCATCTGTATATATTGTTACTTTTGAAGCATTTAATTCATCATTTTTCTTGATTATGTTTACATTACCAGTAAAAATAGAGATACCAGATGCTTCATCTCCATTAAAAAGATTTGAAGTTATTTTCAACTCTTGGGATAGAAGAAGTGTATTTAATAGTACTATAAAAATTAATATTTGTTTCATTATTTTCTCTCTTTCAATTGATAAGTTGCTCTGACATTACTGGATTTCATTTTATTAGTTATATTATTATACTCAACAGAAGAGCCAATAACAATATTATCACCCTTATGGGATGTGTAATGAGTATCAGTAGACACAATAGATGTTGTTTTGTTATATTTTGCACGATCACTTTTAAAACTCAAACCATCTTCTCTTGTGTAAGTTACATTTCCATCGAGATTAACAATATTTCCTTTATAAAGACCATTTTTAGCAAGCATGTTTGCAATATATTTATCTGAGTTATCAGTATAGTCCATATCTTTAACTGTATATCTATCTCGATATCTCTTTGAACTACTTCCTAAGAGTATTGTTTTTAACCCTAGTTTATCTAGTTCATACATAGTAAACTCTTGAATCTCAAAAAGAGGTACATCAATAATTTTTTTTTCTTTTATATTTAATGGTTGAAAAAAAATATATATCATCATAAGTCCACTAAAAATAAGACCAAAAAAAGCTGTTATATTGATGACTTACTCCTTAGATCCAAACAGATAAAAATGCATCTCTTTGATCATTTTCATCTACTAGTATATCAATCATCTCTCTAATAGCACCATCTCCACCATTTAATTCAAGTGTTGTGTTTACAAGTGATTTTAATTCTTTTACACCATTGTTTGGAGTGAAAGAACGGCCAACTTTACAAAGCATGTTGTAGTCATTTAAATCATCACCAATAGCTCCAACTTCATAAAATTTAAGTCCTAATGATGATACAAGCTCATCTAAAACTCTATCTTTATCACGAATACCTTGAAAAAGATGCTTAATTCCAAGCTCATTAGCTCTGCGTTTTACTATCTCAGATTTACGTCCTGTTATAATTGCAACTTCATTACCCATTTTTATCCAAGTAGTTATACCAAGACCATCTTTGACATTAAAGTTTTTGCTCTCTATACCGTCATTTGAGTATATAAGCTTACCATCACTAAGACAACCATCAACATCTAAAACTAAGAGTTTAATCATAAAACATCTTTTGTACTTGGAATACCAACTCTACTATTGAATGTTGTAGCTCTTCTAATTGCCACTGCAACTGATTTAAACGCAGCTTCAATTATATGGTGCTTATTTTTACCACGGAGTTCAATAATATGCATGCTAAACTTAGAATTTAAAACAAAAGCTCTAAAAAATTCTTCTACAAGTTCAGTATCAAACTGCCCTACTTTACCTGCTACATTAAGTTCAAAAACTAAGAATGGACGATTACTTAGATCTAAATCACAAGAGACACAGGCTTCATCCATTACTATATTGGCACTTCCAAAGCGCTCCATATTTTTAACTGGATAGATTGCTTGGGCAAGTAATGAGCCTAAAACAATACCTACATCTTCAACACTATGATGATCATCTATATGAGTATCACCTTTACAGCTAATATTTAAATCAATGAGTGAATGCTTGGAAAAACTTTCAAGCATATGATCTAAAAATCCAACACCTGTATTTATATCACTTTTTCCAGTTCCATTTAGGTTTAATTCTACTTTTATATCTGTCTCTTTTGTTGTTCTTGTTTTTACTATCATGTTTAATCCTCTTTTACTATAAATGCTTTGTCGAAAATACCATTACTCTTGTAATCACGTGCTTCATGTTCACTCTTAAAACCTTTTAAAAGGACTTTAAATACTCTTCCATTGTCTGTTTCAACATCTTTTATAATTGTTCTATATCCATCTGTATTATCATACTTCTCTTGTGTATTTAATGCACCTTCTATCTTTGAAAATGATGCAATCTGAATAGCAAAATTTCCAAGAGATTTTTTCTGAGGTGATTTTTTCATCTGTTTTTTTGTAGGAATTCTTTTTTTTCCTTTTGCATCGAAACCGAGTATCTCTAAAGTAACAGGTGCCGTTCCTGCTCCAATCATTTTAATTTTACGAGCAGCTTTATTTGACAGATCAATAATTCTAGTAGACACAAAAGGGCCTCTGTCATTTATGCGCACTACTGTAGTTAAGCCATTTCTACGATTTGTTACTTTTACAATAGTATTCATAGGAAGTGTTTTATGTGCTGCCGTCATATCGTACATATTGTATGTTTCACCATTGGAAGTTAGTTTTCCATGAAAATCAGGACCATACCATGATGCATTACCCTTAAACTTATCACCTACACTTACAACTGTAGGATAGTACTTAATTCCTCTTATTGTGTATGGTCTCATTGTTGGATGAGAGTAATTCTTTTTATCCATAGATGCATTATGTGCATGCTTATCAGGTGAGTAGCTTTTTGTCTGAGAAAAATTATAGTTTTTATATGTTCTTTTACCTCGTGTGCTACATCCATTTAAAAGCAGTAGTATAAGAATGAGTATAATTGAATATAGTTTATTCATAAATTTTTAATCTATCTCCAATTTTTATAAGAGAACCTCGTAGATGATTTTGAAGCTTAATATTTTGTATACTTACTTTGTGAGCTTTAGAAATAGACTCTAACGAATCACCTTTTTTCACCATATAATAGTGTCTTGAGTTCAGTTTCAATTTTGAACTTTTTTTAGCAATTGGAATAATTAGTTTTTGTCTTAATCTTAATCTGTCACTTTTTAAACCATTAAAATCTTTAATAACCCTGTATGAAACACCATATTTTTTTCCAATATAAGAGAGATTGTCTCCACTTGTTACAACATGTATTTTATAAATATTTTTAATTGGCTCTTCATAATATTTTTGTTTAAACTCAGAAAGTTTAATATATGGAATATAGACATCATAATCTTTTGCATACGGAGGTACGAAATCATATTTTAAATGTCTATTTAGCTTTTTAAGATCTTTTAGTGGCATGTCAATAAGCTTAGCAACACGACGAAGAGACTCACCACTTGAAAGTTTTACAGTTGAGATAGGGTAAGCATTTGCACGATTTAAAAGATGCTCATACTCACTAGATAAAAGATACTGTTCATCACTACCAATAAGAGCTAGAGCAACTATTTTCCTGATGTAAAATCTACTTTCTCTAGGAATATATTTTTTTTCAGGATTAAGTAATACTGATAATTCATCACTACCCGCTTTTTTTATAGCCTTATTTAATCTTCCACCACCACAATTATAAGCAATAGCAGCTAAATACCATTTTCCAAATCTTTTATGTAGTGAAGTTAAATACTTTGCAGCAGCTTCAGTTGACTTTATAAGATCTCTTCTTTCGTCTACATACTCATCAATATTCAGTTTGTATCGTCGTCCTGTACGAGGCATAAACTGCCAAAGTCCAGCTGCCCTTTTCTTGGAGTAAGCATGAGTACAAAAATTTGATTCTGCCATAGCGAGATAAAGAAACTCTTGGGGAATATTATATTTAGCTAATGTACTTTTTATAGCGGGAATAAAGATATATGCATCGTTCATTGTTTTGAAGAAATATTTATTTTTACTCAAAGAACTATTTTTTCTTCTCATATCATTCATAATTGGATCATAAAGAAATGATGGCTCTATGTTAAATGAATCAAGAAGAGCAAGCTCTTTATTATAATTTGATTCATATGTTAAATTCGCATATAAGACAAAAGGAAATAGTAAAGTAAATAATAATTTGTACATATGCAACTTTTATTTTAAATTTAATTAATTAAGAGATAGATTTTATCTAAAAAATTATTAAATTGTATATAAAATTACAAGTGCTATTCTAAAACCTATTTAATATTAAAAGATATGAAACAGTTTTTGGGCATTTTGTGTGGTTAATTCTTTTATACTTTTAAGTGGAATATCTAAAAGTTCGCTCATTTTCTGTGCTACAAATGTAGTATAAAAAGGTTCATTTCGCTCACCACGGTGGGGAGTTGGTGTTAGGTATGGACCATCAGTTTCAATGATGAGCTTCTCTTGTGGAATACGAGGAAGAACATTTACAAGCTTTTTAGCATTTTTAAAGGTTAAAACACCACCTATACCAAAGT
>Ga0256826_1001110_pt1 | contig 16617 bp, 13 predicted proteins | sample CV79metaG_FD_185975 | JGI IMG/M metagenome (GOLD analysis project Ga0256826, IMG submission 185975) | Hydrothermal vent microbial communities from East Pacific Rise, Pacific Ocean - CV79 | ecosystem: Environmental > Aquatic > Marine > Hydrothermal vents | place: Pacific Ocean: East Pacific Rise...
CCATTCATTTTTTTGTAACTCTTCTACTATTTGGCAGTCACTAAATTTTTTTAATACTTTTTCTTTATGTTGTTCCATAATACCTGATAATATTATGATTCCATTATTTTTTGTTATTTTTTTTATATCTTTTGATATCATAGCTAAAACATCTGCGACAATATTTGCAATAACTACATCGTAAGTTTTTTTAGTACTATTTGCAGAACCTTCCCAATACTTGTTTACTTTTTCATTATTAGTAGTAAAGTTTTTAATTGCATCTTCAACTGCAACTATATCAGTATCGCATATATCAACTGTAGCTCCTAATTTTGAAGCGGCAATTCCTAGTATTCCACTACCTGTTCCAACATCACATACTAAGGTGTCTTTATTTGTATATTTTTCAACTGCTTTTAAACACTCATTTGTTGTCTCATGATGTCCTGAACCAAATGCAAGAGTTGGATCAATAGTAATATTTATTTTATTTTCCATTGGTTTGTTCCAACTAGGATGGATATAAAAATTTCCAACTTCAATTGGTTGTACACTATCTTGATATAGCTTTATCCAGTCTTTGTTTTCTTTTTTTTTCATATGTAGTTTTACATATTATGTCAGTATTAAATGCAGTTGATAACTCTTTTGTAAAAGATTTCATACCCGATTCAATATTATCTAGTTCCTCTTCACTTCTAATGATTATTGTATCATCTAACTCTTCTATCGCTTCTTGAGTTAGACTTGAAACTAAATCTAAAAATAACTCATAATATAAATTTGGCTTAATTGTAAGCTCATAATAATATTTGTTCAAATATCTACCCTTAATTGTTTTATTAAATGTAGATATTCTATCTAAAGTGTTGTTTATAAAAGTTTAAGAGAAGATTTATTATTTGATGGTAAGCTTATATTAAGAATTAGCTAATTTGTTTAGCTAATTGTTCTGGTAAGATACCTAACTCATCTTCTAAAAGTTTAGTATCTCCATGTTGAATATAAATATCATTATATTCAAATGATTTTATTTTTATATCAAGATCATTTTCACTGATAAACTCTAATAATGCAGAACCTACACCACCTTGCTTTTGGCTATCACTGAATATATACCATTTTTTAGTGTATGTAGCTAAGTTAATTAATAACTCTTTTGGTAAAGGTTTTACAAATATTAGATCTACAATATTTGCTTCACCATTATATAATTCTTCAGTTTTAATTGCTCTACTAACTCCTGCTCCATATCCTATAAATGCAATATTAGATTCTTTATTTGTTTTTAATAGTTCACCTTGTGCTAATTTAAAAGGTTTAGCTGGAAATGGCAATGTATCAAATCCACCTCTTGGATAACGAATCGCTAAAGGTGATTTAAAATTAACTGCAAATTCTAATGCAAGTTTAAATGTTGATTCATCTCTTGGAGCAAGTAGAGTCATATTTGGAAGAAATCTTAGAAAGCTTATATCAAATTGACCTTGGTGAGTCTCCCCATCAGCTCCAACTATTCCTGCTCTATCAATACAAAAAACTACAGGTAAATTCATTAGGCAGACATCATGTATAATTTGATCAAATCCCCTTTGTAAAAAAGTAGAGTATATTGTAATAAAAGGTTTAAATCCATCTTTTGCCATGGCTGCCATTGATGTTACTGCATGTTGTTCTGCAATTGCAACATCCCAAAATCTATCAGGAAAAGCACTCATTAATTTATCTATACCTGTACCACTAGGCATTGCTGCTGTTACACCTACTATTTTTTCATTATTTAATGCTAATTCATATAGTTTATCACTAAATATAGAGGTTGCTGATTTTGGTGTAGATTTATTTCCATTTGATTTTGATTTACCAGTTTTGATATCAAAAGGTGAAACACCATGCCAATGTTCATGATGACCCTCTGCTATTGGATAGCCTTTACCTTTAGTTGTTTTGGCATGAACTATTACAGGTTTTCCAAGATTCTTCGCAAGTTTTAAAGTAGTGATAATCTCTTCTATATCATGTCCATCAATTGGACCAATATAATCAATACCCATCTCTTCAAAAATAATACCAGGAGTGATAAGCTTTAAACTCTCTTCAAGTTTTTTTGCAATATATTCAGTACCATTTGGCATATAGTTTTTTACTATATGATCAACTTTATCTCTAAATCCTTGATAAAACTTACCAGCTAGAAGTTTGCTAAGATGTTTACTAATTGCACCAATAGGTTTAGCAATACTCATTTCGTTATCATTTAATATAATAACAATTGGTAGTTTTAAATCCCCTAGCTCATTTAGTGCTTCATAGATCATCCCTGCTGTCATTGAACCATCACCAATCATCACAACAGGTACTTTATCTAGTTTTTCAAGTTTATTTGCTTTTGCAGCACCAACAGCCAATGATATTGATGTTGAACTATGTCCTGCTACAAAATAATCTGATTTTGACTCTTTAGGTTTTGTAAATCCACTTATTCCCTTAAATTGTCTTAATGTAGAAAACTCTTCCCATCTATTTGTTAACAATTTATGAGGATAACATTGGTGAGAAACATCAAAAATAAAAGGATCATAATGACTGTTAAATACTTTATGCATCCCTATAGTTAATTCAACAGCACCAAGAGTTGAACTAAAGTGACCACCATTTCCAGATACTACATCAATAATTCTATCTCGTATCTCTTGAGCTACTACTTTTAGTTCCTCAATATTTTTATTTTTTATATCCATATTTATTTCTTTTCTAATAGGTCAACTTCCCAGAAAAATTCAATCCAATCTTTCGCCTCTTTTACGCTAAAATCAGGTTGTATCAATGCCATTGGTTTATAAAACACAGTTGCAATTTTAAATTCACAATGATGGTACTTTTCTTTCAATATTTTGATTATCTCTACCATACTCTCACCACTATCAATAATATCATCTATTAATACAACTTTATGTTTACGTGATAGATCTGGAACATTAAATATATCAAAAGTTTCAAGTTTTTTTGTTCCATCATAATGTATAGAATTTAAACTATATATCTCTCTGGTTTCTAAAGCTTCACTTAGTAGATGTCCAAGTACTAAACCACCTCTAGCAATAGCAATCATTGCATCTGGATTATATTCTTTTATTTGAGGTATTAAAACTCTACAATCTTCTAAACACTCTTCGTAACTATAATAAACTTTTTCCAATTTTAAACCTCTAATGTAAAATAAATACTAATAACGAAATAAGTGTTATAGTAATAAGTCCTAAATTTATATCTTTAAATTCACCTTTTAGTAGCTTTAAAAGTGTATATATTATAAACCCTGCTGCAAAACCATTTGTTATTGAATAAGTAAGTGGCATAAGAATTACAATTAAAAAAGATGCACTAGTGATTGCTAAATCATTATTTTTCCAGTTTATATTACCAAGCTCTGTAAACATCAAAATACCAACAACAACTAATATTGGATATATTGCATTTGCAGGGATAGATTTGAAAAATGGAAGTAAGAATAGTGTTAATATAAAAAATAAACCTGTGAAAATTGATGTTAATCCTGTTCTTCCACCCTCTTCAACTCCACTTGCACTTTCTATAAATGATGTAGTTGTAGATACACCTAGTAAACTACCACCTACTGTTGCTATTGCATCTGCTTCAAGTGTTTTTTCAAGTGCTTTATCATTTGCATCCTTTGTTTGAAATAGATTTGCTCTTGTTCCTACACCTGTCAAAGTACCTAGAGTATCAAACATATCAGTTACAAGAAATGTAATAATAACTGGCAATAAAGATAAAGATATTGCACTCATAATATCTAATTGCATAAAAATTGGAGATATAGATTCAGGCATTCCAAAAAGTTGTTCTGGTGCAGATCCAATTCCAAATATCCATCCAACAATTGAAGTTAAAACTATAGAGAAAACAAAAGCACCTTTTAATCTATAAGTATAAAAAACTAAAGCTGTAAATAGTCCAAAAAGACCTAATAGTATAGCAGGATCACCTAGATTACCTAGTGATACTAATGTTGCTTTGTTTGGAACAATAATACCCATTTGCTTTAATCCTATAAATGCTATAAACGCACCAATACCAGCACTAATAGCTCTTCTTAAATCAACTGGAATAGAGGTCATAATCCAAATTCTAAATTTAGTAAATGATAATATTACAAATATAATACCACTTAAAAATACAATACCAAGAGCAGTTTGCCATGGAAGTTGCATACCCAAAACTAAACCATATGCAAAATATGCATTTAATCCCATACCCACACTCATAGCAATTGGAGTATTTGACCAATATCCGTTAAATATTGTTGCCAAAATTGTTATCAAAGCAGTTGCAGTTATAACAGCACCCATAGGTAATCCTGCATCTGATAATATAAATCCATTTACTGGTACTATATACATCATAGTTAAAAATGTTGTAAACCCTGCTAAAAATTCAGTTTTTACTGTTGTATTATGTTCTGCTAATTTAAATCTTTTAAACATCTATCCCTCTTATTTCTATTTATATTAAAGTATCAAGTACTTCAAATACTTTACTGTTTTGTTCTTTAGTACCAATTGTAATTCTTATTGCATTTAGTCCATATCCTGTCATATCTCTTATGATAATACCTTTTTCAAGTAGTTTTTGAGCTATCTCTTTAGATGACTTGTCACCGGTATATATTGTTATAAAATTTGTATAACTTGGAATATATTTTAAGCCTTTATTTTTTGCAAACTCTTCATATCTACTCATTTGCTCAAAATTCTTTTTTATACATTTTTTTACAAAACTTTTTTGTTTTAATGCTTCTTTTGCACCCTCTAAAGATAATGTTGTAACATTAAAAGGAGGTCTTAATTTATATAGAGTATTTATAATATTTTCGTTTGCTATACCATATCCAACTCTTAATCCACCTAAGGCATAAGCTTTTGAAAAAGTTCCCAGATATATAACGTTTGGATATTTAGTTGTAACATCTGCTACAATTATTTTTTTTGCTTTATCTTTATATTTTGCATATTCTTGATATGCTCCATCAAGAATAACTAGTGTATTTTCATCAACTTCATCTAAAAACTTATATACATCATCAGCATCTAAACATTCACCCATTGGATTATTAGGTAAACATAAAAAAATAATATCCGCACCCTCATTTTTATAAATCTTTCTAAATTCATCTAAATTATGAGTATCTGATGGTGTTTTTAAAATAGTTGCACCAGTTTGTTTTGCATAGATTTCATACATTGCAAATGTTGTTTTTGCCATAAGAACTTTAGACTTTTTAGTACATTTTGAATGTACACAAAATTCTATAATTTGATCTGAACCTGCACCAATAATTACATTTTTATTATCTACTTTAAATCTATTTGCAAGAGCATCTTTTAATTCGTACATTGAATCATCAGGGTATATAAAAGAGCTAATTGCTTTTCTAGATATTGCATCTACAACATCAGGAGAAGTACCATATGGATTCTCATTTGAGGCTAATTTTATAATATCTCTTGGGTGTACACCATATTCTCTTACTACTAATTCTATTGGTTTTCCCGCTTCATAAATTGAAACATTGTCTAAAACTTTATTAAATATCATCTTGCTCCCTTACATAACTTCCTAAAAATTTTATTTCTTTTTGATATTTTTTAAATATCTTTTGTACTTTTTCTTCATCTTTATGAGCATTAAATTCAATAAAGAAAGTAGATATACCTTCAATAATATGTGATTTAATTTTTGTTAAGTTTATATTTGCATCATTAAAATCATTTAAAAATTGAGCTAAAGAACCGGCTTTATTTGATAATTGTACTAAGATAGATGTTTTATCATCACCACTTTTTCCATTTTCAAAATTAGATATTATTAAAAATCTTGTACGATTGTTTCCTTTATCTTCAATATTTTCAAATAAAATTGGAAGATTGTACATTTTTGCACCAACATGAGAACAAATTGCAGCACAGTTTTCCTCTTTTGCCGCTAATTTTGCAGCTTTTGCTGTCGAATCTACAGGAATAAGCTCTATCTCATCAAGTCCCAAATCTTTTAAAAACTTATGGCATTGATCAAATGCAATATCTTTTGAGTATATTCTTTTTATATCTTTTACATTATCAACATAAGATGCTAATGTATGATGGATATCAACCATAACTTCTGCAATAATCTTTAGTTTTGAATCTGTAAAACAAGTAATTGTATCACTTACTATACCATTACTACTATTCTCTATTGGAATAACACCAAACTTTGCTTTTTTATTAGCAACCTCTCTAAATACGCCAGTAATTGAACCAATAGATAAATAAGCACTCATAGCACCAAATCTACTCTCTGCTGCTTGATGAGTAAAACTTCCTTCCGGTCCTAAAAAAGCTATATTTTCGGGTAATTCTAGATTTCTACTTATTGCAAATACTTCTAAAAATAATGCTTCGATAGCTGTTCGATTTAAAGCACCATTGTTTTTTTTAGATAATTTTTCTAGTCTATCTATAATAGCTTTTTCTCTTTCTGGTCGATATATTGCTCCACCACTTTGAGCTTTTAGTTCTCCAACTTTATGAACAGTTTCCATTCTTTTATTTAAAAGAGCTAATACTTCATCATCTATATTATCTAAAGTATCTCTTAATTTTTTTAGTTCAGCCTCTTCATTTATCATATTTTACCTCTTAAAACTTTTTAACTTCTGCTTCAGATACTATTCTTTTTGCTAACTCATTTGTCTTTTTAGTTACAATTTCTGCATCTGTTGCCATCTGTCTACTTTGTATAGTATTCTCTTTTATACTATTCATATTTGAATTTATTTGTTCTATTCTTCCTTGTTGAGATTGGGATGCTTGAGTAACATTTTGTATTAATTCTATAGTTGAATTAATATGTTCATTTAGGTGGCTATATCCCTCTTTCATCTCATCTGATATTATTTTACCCTCATTTGCTTTATCTTTAGCACTCTCTACTAAAGCTTTAATCTCATTTGCAGCTTCAGCTGATCTTGTTGCTAGATTTCTAACCTCTTGTGCAACAACAGCAAAACCTTTTCCTGCTTCTCCTGCAGTTGCAGCTTCAACTGCAGCATTAAGTGAAAGGATATTTGTTTGGAATGCAATCTGATCAATTATTGTAATTGATTCAGAAATATCAGATACCTCTTGTGCAATTTGATCCATCTCATCACTAGTTTTATTAGCTAATAATCTACCTTTTTCTACAGAGGTAGTTACATTTTTAGCATATGCGGCCATCGATTCCGCATCTTCTGTTGTTTGTCTAATATCTTGAGTAATTGTAGATAATTCTTCAACACTACTTTCAAGCTGTTGTGATTGTTGTGTTAAAATTGTTTTGATATTTCCTACAGATTCTTCAAGTATATCTGTATCTTTATCAAGCTGTATACCATTTTTTAAATTAGTTTTTGCATTTAATGTTAATGAGTTTCCTAATGCATCTACTTTATCAAAAACACTTTTCATAGTTCCTGTAGTTTTTCCAGTAGAGTTAATTCTCTCTTTATAGTTATCATTATCATAAGAGTTTAAAGCATTTGATACTCTAGTAATATTATATCCTATAGCAGATATAAGTTGATTTACTAAATCTTTTAATTCATTAAGTTCTGGACTGTGTGCAACAGATTTTATCTCATCATCAAATATACCTAAAGATGCTTTCTTACAAACCTCTTTTGCTTCTGAAATTAGCTTTTCATCTTTTTCAACTCCAGCAACTGTAGCATCAATATTTTTATTTACAGAGTTTACTAGTTCTCCAATCTCATCATTGCTATATCCATCAATATATCCAACATCTTTTTCCTCTTTATTTATATATCTAAAAAACATCTCTAACCCATTTTGAAATACATCAATTGGTTTTGTAGCTTTTCTAATTAACCATGTCATAAAAATTGTAATAATAACTAAAACAAAAAGTGCTTGTATGATTAAGTTCCAAACAGTACTTTCTATAATCGTATCAGACTCTTCTAGATTAAAAGTTAAGTCCATAACACCAATTACATCTCCTACTTTTTGATTTACATGACAATATAAACATTCACTTGTAGCAATCATTGGTCGTATTGATCTTAGTGTATGTTTACCGTTATCAAAATTTTCCAAAATAGTTTCTTTTTTTGAATTAAAAACGTCAATGATATCAGGGTCTGTTGTAAAAGATCTATGAGGATTAAAAAGAGTTAACATATCTTTACTTTGAGATACTACAAACTTTTCTAAACCTTTAATTCTTTCTCTACTTTTTGTTTCTGCATCAGCAATTATTGTTGAATCACCTGTATTCATTGCTGTTCTAAGATTTAAGAAAATAGAATCTGTAAGTTGACTTAGTGCCATTATTGAGTTACTTTTTGCCAAATCATCCATCTTGTAAGCAGATGTAAGAACTGATACTAGATTACTTAAAACCAAAACTAAAATAGTTGGTAAAATAATTTTAGTTCTAATTCTCATATTTCCAAACATTGATTTCTTTTCTGACATTTTATAACCTTTTTAGAAATTAAATTTTTTTATCTTGTGCATCATCAACTATTGTAGTTGCCAACTCTCTTGTTTCTATCGCAATTTGTGAAGCATCATTTGCCATTTGAGTACTTTGTGTTGTATTTTCTTTGATACTAATCATATTTGAATTTATATTCTCAATTCTATTTTGTTGAGATTGAGAAGCTTTTGTAACATTTTGTATTAATTCTATTGTTGAATTAATATGTTCATTTAGATCAGTATACCCTTGTTTCATATCATCAGAGATGATCTTACCTTCATTTGCTTTGGATGTTGCACTTTGTACAAGTGCTTTAATCTCATTCGCTGCTTCTGCTGACCTTGATGCTAGATTTCTAACCTCTTGTGCAACAACAGCAAAACCTTTTCCAGCTTCACCAGCAGTTGCTGCTTCAACTGCAGCATTTAGTGAAAGGATATTTGTTTGGAATGCGATTTGGTCAATTATTGTAATTGAATCTGAGATTGCATTTACTTGAATTGCAATTTCATCCATCTCATCACTAGTTTTATTTGCAAGAACTTGCCCTTTTTCAACAGAGTTAGTAACATCTTTTGCATATGATGCCATAGATACTGCATGTGATGTTGTTTGTCTTATATCTGTAGTAATTGTAGATAACTCTTCTAGGTTTGTATCTAATTGTGATGATTGTTGGTTTAAATATGATTGAATATTTGAAACAGATCCCTCTAATCTATTTGCATCTTTTAATAGTTGTTGACCATTTTGTAAATTTGTTTTTGCATTTAGAGCAAGTGAATTTCCTAATGAATCAACTTTATCAAATACATCCTTCATAGTCCCTATAGTAATCCCTCGAGAATTTACTCTATCTTGATAATTATTATTATCATAAGAATTTAATACTTTAGAAACTCTATTTATATTATTTCCAACTGCTGAGATAAGTTCATTTACCAAGTTTTTTAGATCATTTAGTTCTGGACTATGTGCAGATGAAGTTATCTGTACATCGAATACTCCTAAAGATGCTTTTTTACAAACCTCTTTTGCTTCTTCGATAACTTTTTCATCCTCTTTTACTCCAGCAACAGTAGAATCTATATTTTTATTTACTGAGCTTACTAATTCACCAATCTCATCATTACTATATCCATCAATATATCCAACCTCTTTTTCCTCTTTATTGATATATTTAAAGAACATCTCTAAACCTTTTTGAAATACATCAATAGGTCTTGTTGCTTTTTTTATAAGCCAAGTCATAAATATTGTGATCAATACTAATACGGATATAGCTTGAATAATAAGGTTTAGAACAGTATTGTTAATAATTTTATCAGATTCTTCAAGGTTAAATGTTAGGTCTAGTACTCCTACTACATCACCAATTTGTTGATTAACATGACAAAATATACACTCTTGTTTTGCAATCATTGGACGAATAGATCTTAATAGATGTTTATCTCCCTCATAAAACTCAATAACTTTTTCTTTTTTTATATTCATAGCTTCTAAGGCATCTTTATTAGTTGTAAAATTCTCACCAGGAGTAAATAGCTCTATTACTTTATGATTTTTTTCAACAACAAATTTATCTAATCCTTTAATATGATGTCTAGCTTTATCTTCAGCATCTTTTATAATAGTAATATCACCAGTATTCATGGCAGTTCTAAGATTTAAAAAAATTGAATCTGTAAGTTGACTTAGTGCAATTTTTGAATTACTTTTTGCTAAATCATCCATTTTGTAAGCAGATGTAAAAACAGAAACTAAATTACTTAAAACTAAAACTAAAATCGTAGGTAATATGATTTTAGTTCTAATTCTCATATTTCCCATTAGTGATTTTTTATTATTCATACTATCATCCTTATGTTATTTTAAATATTCCTCTTCTAATGCAATTAGATCTTCAAATAGTTCTCTTTTTCTAATAAGTCTATCTTTACCATCTTTAATAGCAATCTCAGCAACTTTACCTCTTGTATTGTAGTTACTTGCCATTGTGAAACCATATGCACCAGCACTATATATTGCTATTAGATCATTGTGTTGTGTTGCTGGAAGTTCTATGTTTTTTGCAAAGAAGTCACCACTTTCACAAACTGGACCTACAACATTACAATCACTTAAATTATCACTCTTTCCTAATACTTCAATTTTATGGTAAGCATCATATAAACTTGGACGAATAAGATCATTCATAGCCCCATCAACAATAACAAATCTTTTGCTACCATTTACTTTTTCATATAATACTTTAGTTACAAATGTACCACTATTTCCAACGATAAATCTTCCTGGTTCACAAACTATTGTTATATCAAGTCCAAATAAAGCATCAAGTACAACTTGTGCATATTCATAAGTATCTATTAAAACTTCATTATCATAAACAATACCAAGTCCACCACCTACATCGAAGAATTTTAGTTCAATTTGTAGTGCAGACTTTAAATTTCTAACTAAATCTGCAACAATATTTACAGACTCTTTAATAGGTGCTAATTCAGTAAGTTGGCTACCTATGTGACAATGTATACCAATAGGATCTAGATTTTCTGATTTTTTAGCTGATATATACATTCTTTTTGCTGTATTTATATCTACACCAAATTTATTTTCATGTAAACCTGTAGAAATATATGGATGAGTTTTTGGATCAACATTTGGATTTACTCTTATACTTATTCTTGCAAATTTTTTTAACTCTTTTGCAATAATTTCCACTCTATGTAGTTCTGCTTCACTCTCTACATTGATCATTAGAATATCAAGTTCTAATGCTTCTCTTATCTCATCATCAGTTTTTCCAACTCCCGAAAATATAATTTTATATTTTGCAATACCAACTTTTAATGCTCTTTTTACTTCTCCAATAGAAACACAATCTGCTCCACTACCCAAACTACCTAAATGTTGAACTACACTTAAGTTAGAATTTGCTTTTACTGCATATGAAATAAGTGATTTTCTAGCTTTAAAAGCATCTTTTAGCTCTGAGTATTGTTTTGTAATATAGTTAAAGTCATAAACATAATAAGGTGTTTGATATTTATCTGCTAATTCTTTAAAGTTTATTGCCATCTCTATTTTTCACCATTCCAAGCAATTACTTGCTTCCCATTTTCATCAAAAGAGGTTGCAGGCATACCCATGATGTTGTAACCACCATCAACATAATGAATTTCGCCAGTTACTGCAGCACTTAAATCAGAAAGTAGATACATACCGCTATTTCCAACATCAGTAGTTGTTACATTTTTTTTCATTGGACTATGTGCTTCATTCCATTTTAACATAAATCTAAATTCACCAATTCCTGCTGCTGCTAAAGTTTTTATAGGTCCTGCAGAGATAGCATTTACTCTGATACCATCTTTTCCTAAATCTTCTGCCATATATTTTACAGTCATCTCTAAAGCAGCTTTTGCTACACCCATAAGGTTATAGTTTGGAATATATTTTACTCCACCATAATAAGAAAGTGTAAGAACACTAGAGTTCTCACTCATAATTGGTTTTAATGCTTGAGTTACTTCAATTAGACTATATACTGATACATCCATAGCAATTCTAAATGCATCCTTACTTATATCAGTAAATCTTCCACTTAAACCATCTTTTGGTGCAAAAGCAATAGAGTGAACAATAAAGTCGATTTTTCCCATATCTTTTTCTAAAGACTTAACTAAATCTTGAATCTCTTGTGGATTTGAAACGTCACATGGATATACATAATTTCCAAAGCCAAACTCTTCAGCTATAGGAGCAACACGTTTTTTTAAACTATCATTTAAATATGTAAAAGCAATAGTCGCACCTTGTTCGGCACATTGTTTTGCTATTCCGTATGCAATAGATTTATTATTTGCTACACCTAAAATTACACCTTTTTTACCATTCATTATCATATCTATTTCCCTTTTGCTATATTTATTATTTGTTTAAAATCTTCAACTATCCAGCTAGCTGTTCCTATAAGTGCACCATCAACATTTTCAATATCTAAAATATCACTTATATTATTTACTTTTACACTACCACCATATAAAAGTGGTTTATCAATTTTCTTTTTTATTTTTTTGTGAATAGTTGTAATATCTTCTATTGATGCAACAACTCCAGTACCTATTGCCCATACTGGTTCATATGCGATAATTAGATTATCATAATTTAAATCAATACCATCAAATTGTTCCCAGATATAACCTAATGTTTCAGTTAGTCCTTGCTCTTTAACTTCTAATGGTTCACCAATACAATATATTATTTTATATCCTAATGATTTGTAATAGTTATATTTAAGAGCTATCTCTTTTTGAGATTCTCCTAGCTTATGTCTTCTTTCACTATGACCTATCAAAATTGTTTTGATATTAAATTCATCTAATTGTTCAGTGCCAATTTCACCAGTAAATGAACCATTTTGTACATAATATCCATTTTGAACTCCTATTGTTAAATTGTCAGTTAAATTAAAATTATCAAGAGCAGTTGCTGTTGGGAATATAAAAATTTCATTTTTGATATTTTCTTCTTCTAAAAAGTTATTTATATCTTCTACAAAAATTTTTGTACTTTTTCTTGTATGATTTGTTTTAAAATTACTTGCAATTATTTTCACTAGAGTCCTTTTTTTATCTATTTTACTATTAAAGGCTATAGTTTACCATAAACTTATATAAAATATAATTTATTGATTTATAATATAAATTTTATGTTTAATTTTATATAAGAGTTTATTTAATGGTTGAGATGATATCTACAACTTTCGAAGCATAGCCCCATTCATTGTCATACCAAAGTACAAGTTTGATCATTTTATTTTTTTTAATATCAGTAAACCTATGATCAAGTATAGATGTAAAAGTTTGAGCTTTAAAATCACTTGAAACTAAAGCTTCTTTATTATTCATCAAAATATCAAACTTTTGATCTTTTTCATATTTTTTAAGAATTTTAAATAAGTCACTTTTTTTACACTCTTTTTTTATAATCATTGTTATATTTATAGCTCCTACAGTATCTGTAGGAACTCTTAGTGAGCTTGAAGATATTATAGAAGAATTTATAGTTGGCATAATAAAAGAGCAAGCTTCTATAGTTGTAGTTTTACTTGGAATAATATTTTGAGTTGCACCTCTTCCAAACTCAAAGTTACAATTAATATCTCTATTGTGACTACCTATACAGGCGCTATCTAAAACTTTTTGGTGATTTAAAAGTGGATGGATAGTTACTATATCTCCATAGTCAATAGTATAGTTATCATCTATAAGTTTTAAAATTGGTAATAATGCAGTGGCATTACAAGAACTCGTTGATATAACTTTATGTTTTTTTAGAGATAGTTTTGTTTCATTTACCCCTAAAATTACATTTATATCTGCTTTTTCATTTGGGTGTGTTAAAAATATAGCTTTTACATCTAATTTTTTTAATTTTACCATATCAACTTTTGAACCACTTGCATCAATAATAAAATCAATATCTAATTTCTTTAAATCTATATCAAAGAGTGATTTCTTATTTAAAATTTTTATTTTAAAGTGTTTATTTTGTATAAATTTATTTTTAGATATAAATTTATCTTCTAATCTTCCATAGGTAGAGTCATAGTTTATAGAGTATGCAATATTATCAATATTTGAATTGAGTTCATTTATTGCAACAACTTGAAATGATTTAGATTTCAGAGATATTCGTAGAATTGCTTTACCAATTCTACCAACACCATTTAGTAATACTTTTTTCAATTATTTTATAATTAGTGCTTTTACACCTGGTAATATTTTACCCTCAATTAATTCTAAAGATGCACCACCACCTGTAGAAATAAATGTCATCTCATCTTCATCTCCAGTTCTTCTTACTAAATCAGCAGTATCTCCACCACCTACAACTGTTGTAGCATATGAATTTGCTACTGCATTAGAAAGTTTTGTACTACCTTTTGCAAATTTATCCATCTCATAAACACCCATAGGTCCATTCCAAAGAATTGTATGTGCATCCTCAAGTGCTTGAGCAAATAAAAGTGAAGAGGCAGGACCTACATCAAGACCCATCCAACCTTTTGGTATCTCTTGGATTGTAACAGCTTTTGCAAATGATTCACTATTGAACTCTTCTGCAGCAATAACATCTACAGGTAAATAAAATTTAACTCCAAGTGTTTTTGCTTCTTCCATTATTTTTAATGCTTCTGGAATAAGTTCATCTTCAACTAACGAGTTACCAACTTCATGTCCTAATGCTTTAAGAAATGTAAATGCCATTCCCCCACCAATAATAATTTTATCTACTTTTGGTACAAGGTTATATAATGCTTCAAGTTTACCGGATACTTTAGATCCACCAACAATTGATACAAATGGTCTTTTTGGTTCCTCAATAATATGGTAGAAAAATTTTATCTCTTTTGCAAGTAAAAAACCTGCAGCTTTATTTTCAATATCAAAATGTTGAGCAATACCTTCTACTGATGCATGAGCTCTATGTGATACTCCAAAAGCATCGTTTATAAAAATATCAGCTAATGATGCTAAAGTTTTAGATAAATCGGGATCGTTTTTAGTTTCACCAGCTTCAAATCTCATATTTTCTAAAAGCATAATTTCACCATTTTTTAAATTATTTGCCATTTTAATAGTATCATTACAAATAACATTTGGTGCTAATTTAATCTCTTGTTTTAAAAGTGTATGTAGTCTTTTTGCAATTGGTTTTAAAGAAAACTTATCTTCAAACCCATTTTTAGGTCTTCCAAAATGAGAAGCGATGATCACTGCACAATCGTTGTCAATACAGTATCTAATAGTATTAAGAGCAGATTTTATTCTTCTATCATCTGTAATATTTTGATATTCATCTACTGGTACATTAAAATCACATCTAATAAAAACTTTTTTATTTGCAATAGTTATATTGTTTATCTCTTGAAGATTCATTTTATTCCTTATTGTATTTGTAGTGATTTTACAATAATATCTCTTAATTATTTAACTCTTTATATTTAAAGGTAATTCTATATCAAAAATGGCTTTATTATCTACTGTTTTAGCACTTAATTTTCCCAAAAATGATTTCTCTATTATATTTTTTGAAATATATAATCCCAATCCCGTACCTTGAGATTTATGTTTTGTAGTAAAGTATGGATCAAATATTTTAGGTAAAATATCTACAGGTATTCCTCCTGCATTATCCTCAATGGATATTATAACTTTATTATTTATATTTAACAAACTCAATTTAATATATCCATTATTAATACAGTTTTTTATGAAATGATCTTTTGAATTATTAATAATATTTATAATTACTTGATCCAATTCTCCAATAATTATACCTATATTAATTGGTTCTGATCCTTCAAAATCTTTTATAAATTTAATATTATGGTTATTTAAAGAGCTTTCTAATATTGATAATGTAGTATTTATTCTATCTTGTAAAATTATATTTTTCTTCTCTTTTTTCTCAATAATATAATTTCTAAATATATCAATAGTTTCAGATAAAAAATGGCTATTTTCATCTATCATATTTAATAATTCATTTTCCTCTTCTTCTGTGATATCATTTAATTTCTTTTTAATTTGTATGGCACTTAATGCAGTTGTTATAGCATTTAATGGTTGTCTCCATTGGTGTGCAATATTTGATATAAGTTCACCCATTTGTATATTTTTTGATTGTTCTAATATATCAATATTTTGTTGAATTATTTTCTCTTTTTGAAGAATATTTTCAGCTCTTAAATTTATTTGTTCAAGTATGTTTTCAATTTTATTTTCTAGTAGATCATAATCAATTGGTTTTAAGATATATCCATCAACCTGCATCTCGATAGCTTCTATAAAATAACTATCTTCATTATGAGCAGTGGTAAAGATAAAGTGTTGATTTGGATTAACTTCCTTTATAGCTCTACACATCTCTATACCTGTCATATGTGGCATTTTTATATCAGATATTACTAAGTCTGGATTATATTTATTATATAGTTCTAATCCCTCTTTGCCATCTTTTGCTATGATTAATTTATCACAAAGATAGCTAAGTGGTCTTTTAGTATTTTCTCTTATATAT
>Ga0256826_1001111_pt1 | contig 16615 bp, 19 predicted proteins | sample CV79metaG_FD_185975 | JGI IMG/M metagenome (GOLD analysis project Ga0256826, IMG submission 185975) | Hydrothermal vent microbial communities from East Pacific Rise, Pacific Ocean - CV79 | ecosystem: Environmental > Aquatic > Marine > Hydrothermal vents | place: Pacific Ocean: East Pacific Rise...
TAAGTATCTCACCAGGGTGTGTTGGTACTCTTTGCAACTCTATCATTTTTGCTCCTTAGTGGTAGTCTGTTATTTTAACTTCATAGGCATTGTTGTTCTCAAATTTGAAAATAATTCTGTACTGTTTACTCGTTTAAGAACTATCCTAAATTTATCCAATAATGTTATCTAAAAAATTTTAGGAGGGAATTTTAATTTTTTAGTCAAAAAAGAATATATTTTTTTCACATTAATCATAAGTGAAAGACTTAACAGTAGCATTTTATTTAATTGGTCTAATATTTCTATAATATTTTCCATATGTTTCTCCGTGCATTTAATGAATAGTAGTACGATAATTTTCATATCATTTAAAAAGAAAAATGGTATAGCCAAAATCTTTTCACTTATTATAATAACTTCTAAAATACTGTGCAATAGCCTGTAATCTAAATACTCAAGACTAAAAATTAAATAACATTAATAAAATTAGGATTGTTCTAAAAAGAGTTATTCCGAACTTTATGTAATAGGATTTTCACCTATTAGTCTCTCGACATCTTAATTCTACTATATTAATCTTAAACTTAAAAAAAACATTACAATTTGACATATTTTTAATAAATTTAAACAATTACTGTTAAACTTGCTTAATTACTATAAGGAGTTTAACATGAAAACTATCTATCTTGACAAATCGTATCTTTTAAGATACACTAGCCATGTATAAAGTTAAAGAAAGTGACCTATTTTCTAAGTGGCTAGTTAAACTCAAAGATGTACAAGGCAAAGTTGCCATTATCCGTAGAGTTAAACGTGTACGAGCAGGTAACTTTGGAGACCACAAAAGTGTGGGTGACAAAGTAAGTGAACTTAGAATAACAACAGGTCCAGGTTATAGAGTCTATTACACACAACAAGGAGATAAAATTATTGTCTTGCTTGTCGGTGGAGATAAATCTAGCCAATCTAAAGACATAGAAAAAGCCAAAGAGATGGCAAAGGAGTACCACAATGAGTAACAACCTAGAAACCTTTGATGTAGCAAAATATCTTGATAGTAAAGAGGTCATTGCAGAGTATCTTTCTCAAATACTTGAAGATGGAGATATGGATGAACTACTCTCTGCCATTGGGGACATTGCACGAGCAAAAGGGATGACGCAGATTGCTAAAGATACAGGGTTAGGACGTGAGAGTCTTTATAAGACATTTCATAAAGGAGCAAAGCCTAAATTTGATACAATTTTAAAGGTGCTTAACTCTTTTGGAATTAAACTTCAGGCTGTGGCTTAGTTTAGCCTTTCGGCGAGAGGTTTATTTTATGCGTGTTTAAAAACGGTGCGATGGCAATCGCCCCCTACGGTTTTTTACCAATTTTTCTACCCCTTTTTCACTTCTTTTTTATGCCTATATATTTTGACGTGTGACATGGTCAACACCTACGGTTCTCGACCTAATCCATCTCCTCAAATCGACGACATAAAATCTCCATAATCTCTTTTCTAGTAAAAGGGTTTTCTATGGTAGTTAAACGTTTTACCAATCGCTGTTTTGAGATGGTTCGGATTTGTTGGCATAGAACCAATGAAGGCTTTTCTAGTTCGTGTTTTAACAGAAGTTCATTTGGGTAGACACGTCTGTTTTTTTTCAAAGAAGTAAGAGGTAAAATGGTCACAACGTCTAAAAGGTTCTCATAGTTATTGGAGATAATTAACACAGGTCGTTTTCCTTGCTGTTCCCTTCCAATGGTTGGGTTTAAGTCAGCTAAATAGACATCGTATTGATTCATTTTATCTTCTCATTATCAGCATGAGAGAAAGCATCTTCTATCTCTCTCATGTCATCCATGTAGAGTTTGTCTTGTGACGCTTCTAACATTGCTTTTTTATATTGCTCTTTTTTCTGTTTTTCTATTAACAGTTTTAAAGAAGAAGAGACCATTTCTGAAAACGATTGGTACTGTTCCATAATCTTGTTAAGTTCTAACGCCTGAAAAACATCAGGCTGAATGGTTACTGTTTTTCTTACCATTTAAAATCCTTTGTATGATTTTGTTCATACTTTTATCATACTATAATGTGACTTAAGAATTTTACTATTAACAAGTTCTTTTTTAGTTGAGAGTGCTTTGCAGCAGATTTCTTTATAATTAATTCTGTAAAACGACAAAAAGCTTGTCGTTTTTTTTCAAGCTTTTTACTGCTTAAATTCTTTCTCTGCCTTGTCGGCTTCCATGACACCCATCATGGAGAGGTTTTCACCTACAATGTAGTTGGCTTCTTTAAGCTCTTTAAGAACTTTTTTTCCCTCTTTTAGGTCAAACATTCCTGTCTCTACAAGCATATCTACCACATCACTGAGCGTCTCGCCCTCTTCTCTTTTGGCAACAGCCAAAAGGAAGACACGTTTTTCTATTACTAGTTCTTCCATTTTAAAGACCTAGTGAAGTTCAGCGTTAAGTTTAACTTCTCTTGTACTTCTTCTTACTACTGTTTCACCAGTTGTAGAGTTTTGTCTGAAGTGAAGTCCGTTAAGCCCTTGAAGTTCGTCTGCTCTGAACGTTGTTTTGTTCTCTAAAGCAGCTCCTGGGTTTGCCTCTTTAATAAGTGTTAACTGCTCAGGAGCAATTTTTACTTTTGTTCCAGCGAAGATTGCTAAACCACCATCTAAAATACATGCATCTCCAAGAGGAATACCACAAGTTGAGTTAGCTCCAAGAAGTGTATTTTCTCCAATAGAAATTGGGTTTCCATCTGTTCCTGAAAGTACGCCTAAAATACTTGCACCTCCACCAACGTCTGAACCAGCACCAACAATAGCAGAACTTGAAATTCTACCTTCAACCATAACAGCACCAAGTGTACCAGCGTTGAAGTTAATGTAAGAAGCACCAGGCATTACAGTTGTTCCAGCTGCAAGTTGAGCTCCCATTCTTACTTTTGAAGACTCTAACACTCTTGTGTTGTCAGCAGGTACTACGTGTTGTAAGTATCTTGGGAATTTGTCTACAGAGTCAATAGTTGGGTAAGTACCATTAAGTTTCATCTCAATCTCGTTGTCTCTTAAGTACTCTAGCTCGTATGGTGTTCTACCAACCCATGCAACGTTGCTAAGAATTCCAAATGCACCATTAAGATTTACAGTTCTAAGCTCTGCTTTGCTTAATGAAAGAGCGTAAAGTTTTAAGTAAACTGCTTCTACACTTTTTGGAGCATCGTCAGCAAATAAGAAAACAATTCTAAAGTTTTTAGCCACATCTTCCATATTTGCTAATGCTTTTACAACTTGTACGTTTTTGTGTGCGTCACCTGTTGCTTCTCCAATGTACGGAGCAAATGCATTCATTGCATTTTGAACAAATGCATCGTTTAGTGTTGCTGTAAACTCTGTTCCTGAAAAGTCAACGTCACAACCAGACTCTTGAAGTGCTTTAACAAAAACAGCAGCAGAACCATAGTTCTCTTTCCAGTTAATCATTCCAAAATTTGCTTGAAGAACTTTCTCAGCATTTTTCTGACCTCTGTCAACTCTTGCAATTGCAAATGCAATTGGCTCTTTGTACCCTGCTTGACCTGTTACATCTGCAACTAATGCTTTGAACTCTTCTGTTGAATTTACTGTTGAAATTGCCATCTATAATAACCTTTAAATGTTCTAATATATTTTTCGTGATTATAGCAAAATTTGCTTTTTATTATCTATTTACAACAATATTAGTTATAAATTCTAAATTTTCATATTTTAAACACATTTTAACTATATACTTACAAACTAAAATTAATAAAATAAAAAAAGGATACAATTGCATACTTTCAGACCTATACCTATAAATAGAGAAATTAAAGTGAGTTCAAAAGATTTCCTTGTTAGTAAAACCGATGAAAAAGGTAATATTCTTTATGTAAATGATACCTTCTGTAATATAACAGCATATGAAGAGATTGAAGTTATTGGAAAAGCTCATAATATTTTACGTCATCCAGATATGCCTGCTGTAATCTTTTTTTTAATGTGGAAAAACATTAAAAGTGGTAAAAATATTAGAGCATTAGTAAAGAATTTAGCTCGTTCTGGTGAGTACTATTGGGTTAGTACAGATTTTGAAATTCATTATGAAAACGGTAGTAAAACCTATATCGCATTTAGAAGAGCTGTCTCTAAAAAAACCATTCAGACTATTGAACCACTTTATGAGCATCTACTAAAAATTGAAAAGACTCATGGTCTACAAGCATCATTAATATATCTTCAAGGTTTTTTAAATGAAAAACATCAAACATTTGATGAGTACATGGATTCTATCTTAAAACCTCAAGGTCTCATGGCATTTATCTTTGACAAGATGAAAACAACCTTTGTACGTGCAGCCTAATCTACTATTCATCTTAAAATAAATTTTTAAGATGAACAACTAAGCTTTCTATTTTTAAACTCATCTGGCGTTGCACCTGCCCAGCTTTCAAATGCTTTATGTTCATCGTAAGGGGTTTGTGCTATGTTAAAAAGTACTTCAACCAAAGAGAAGTCGCCTTTCTCGGCAAAATCTATTGCCTCTTGCAACATATAGTTTTTTAAAACAAACTTTGGATTACTCTGTAACATCTGCTCATGTCGCTCTGTTCCTGTTTGCTCATTTTTCTCTAAACGTCTGTCATAATCATCCAACCAATCATTCATGGGTTGATGATACATTCCTAGTTTTAAAAGCTCTTTACGCTCACCATCATAATGGCTCAATGTTCTAAAAAAGAGTGTATAGTCAACACTTAGTGTCTGCATCATTCCAAGCATATGTTTTATAAGCTCAAAATCCTCATCGCTAACTCCATCCAAGCCTAACTTTTCTCCCATTAAGTAAAGAAAATGTTTACTATACAGTCGACCATAATGTGCAATAAGTTTCTCTAACTGCTCTTGTACAATCAGAGGTTCAAATGCCAACATTAACGCTCGTAAGTTCCACTCACCAATGCGTGGTTGATTTCCAAAAGAGTAACGTCCATTTTGGTCAGTATGGTTACAAACAAAATTTGTATCATAATCATCTAAAAAAGCATAAGGACCATAGTCAATGGTAACTCCAGCTACTGACATGTTATCTGTGTTCATAACTCCATGGTTAAACCCAACGGCTTGCCACTCTGCCATGAGTCTTGCAGTTTTCCCCATAATTTCGGCAAAGAAATGGTAATATTTATTCTCTTCATCATTCAAGTGTGGATAAGACTCATTAATGGCATAGTCAGCCAACGCCTCTAACTCTTTAAAGTTTTTAGAGTGAGCAAAGTACTCAAACGTTCCAAAACGAACCCAAGAAGGTGAAACACGAAGAACAATAGCCCCTTTCTCCCAAGTCTCACGATAGACAGAATGCTCAGAGCCAATAAGTGCCAAAGCCCTCGTAGTCTCAATACCTAAACCATGCATGGCTTCGCTCATAAGATACTCACGAATGGAGGAACGAAGCACTGCACGACCATCTCCAGAACGAGAGTACAAAGTAGGTCCAGAACCTTTTAATTGAAGATGATACTGCTCGTTATATTCATTGGTTACTGTACCTATGTTTATGGCACGACCATCTCCAAGTCTTGGAACAAAATGCCCAAACTGATGTCCTGCATAACACATAGCAAAGTTATCAGCTCCTTCAAGCTTTAACTCACCATTAACCAACTTTGTTAGCTCATTATAGTCAGAAATATCAAGGCTTAACATCTCTGCTACATCTCTGTTTGCATGAATAAGAAATGGCTTGGTCAAGGGTGACGGATTTACCCTATCATAACAGAGTTTTGGTAGGTCTAAATAGGGATTGTTTAGTTTTAATTGAGTTAATTGCATGAATCTATATTACATAGTTGAACTTTCATTGCACTTAAGCTATAATTCCAACAATATTTTAGAACTAAAATGTAACAAATAAAGGATTTTTTATGGGTAGAGCGTTTGAGTACCGTAAAGCAGCGAAGATGAAAAGATGGGGGGCAATGTCGAGAATTTTCCCAAAACTAGGAAAAATTATTACCATGGCAGCAAAAGCTGGTAGTCCTGACCCTGACATGAACCCTAGACTTCGTACAGCTATTTTAACTGCAAAAGCCCAAAACATGCCTAAGCATAACATTGAAGCAGCCATTAAAAGAGCCCAAGGTAAAGATGCAGCAGATATTAAAGAGCTACACTACGAAGCAAAAGGTCCTTTTGGAACTCAGTTCATTATTGACTGTGCTACTGATAACGGAACACGTACTGTTGCAAACGTAAAAGCAGCACTTACTCGTAACTCTGCTGAGATGCTTACAGCTGGATCTTTAAACTTTATGTTTACACGTAAATCTGTCTTTACTTTTGACAAAACAGAAGAGATGGATATTGAAGAGTTGGAACTTGAACTCATTGACGCTGGTCTTGAAGAGATTGAAGAAGATGTTGAGCCACAAGAAGATGCTGACGATAAAGATATTATTAGAATTTTTGGTGAATTTTCAGCATTTGGAGACATTTCAAAAGCACTTGAAGAGATGAATATTGAAGTAACAAAAGGTGAACACCAATATATAGCCAATATGCCTATTGACCTTACAGATGAGCAAATGGAAGAGGTTGAAGTGTTAATTGACAGACTTGAAGAAGATGAAGACGTTCAAGCTGTTTATACAAATATAAACTAATAAATATAATAGAGATAAATTTTATTTATCTCTATTCGTAATGATACTCCATAAAAATTTTCTCTGCAATAGCATCTAACTCTTCTTCTGAAAAATTAATAATTTGATTTACCATTAAAGCCTGTCTATCACGTCCATAAGTTCCATCTTTATAGCCATGTAATGATGCCTTTACATCTGCTTTTGACATCTCTGCAACCACTCGCGAAACACCCAATGCAGATTTCTCAAAACCCTCACCATGACAAGAGGCACATATGCCTAAGTCTACTTCTATAATTTCTTCTTTTTCTTTATTATCTTCTACAATATTAGTAATATTATTATCAAGAATATCATCAATAATTTCATCAATCTCTTCGTCAGTAAATTTTGAAATTTGATTACTCATAACAATTTTCATAGTACCACCATGAGCATCTTTTTTGTAACCTTGTAGTGCTTTTTCTAACTCTTCTTTAGTCAAATCTTTAACAATACGAGAAAGACCCATTGCTGACTTCTCAAAATTCTTTCCATGACACTCTGTACAAATATGTAAATTTACAGCCAGTAAATTAGAAGAGAAAATGGTAGTTGCAAAAAGTATAGTGGACAAAACTCTTTTCATATTGATACTCCAATTAAGTTAATAGACCTATTATAACCTACTATTTCTTTTTACTCTCTGCTTTTTTTCTTCTATCTCTATCTGCTTTTACTGCCTCTCTTTTTTTCTTCTGTGCAGCATAGGTAAATTTACGCTTTTTGTCATAATCAATATAACCTTTTTTCTCACGTAAAGTTTTTTTCACTGGACGTTTTTGTCTTGGTTGTCTATCTGTTAGTTCAAACCCAACATAAATATCTCTCTTAACATTCATTCGTAAGTCTTTCTCAATTTGAGAGAAAGAGTTATAGTCATTAATTGTTAGCAAAGAGATTACAGCACCTTTGTGATTTGCTCTACCTGTTCGCCCTACTCTATGAGTATAATCGTCTGTTTTTTCAGGAATATCATAGTTTAAGACAAATGGTAACTCTTGAATATCGACACCTCGTGCTGCAATATCTGTAGCCACCAATACTTGTGTTTTTTCTGCTCTTAAAAGTGATAATGCTTTAGCTCTCTCACCTCTTGTTCTGTCACCATGAATAATAGCAACACGAATATTTTTACTTTTTAAATACTCAAAAACTTTATTAGCAGTCTCTTTGGTGTTGGTAAACAAAATCATCTGTTTAACTTTAAAATCATTAATAATTTTAACTACTAATTCTTCTTTTCTTTTTTTGTCTATTTTATATGCTCTATGAGCAATAGCATTTACAAGGTCTCTTCTATTACTCACTTCAACAATAGCAGGTTCACGAAGAAACTCTTTTGCCAAACGCTTAATATTTTGAGAAATAGTTGCTGAAAACATCATAATTTGTCTTGGTTTTCCACACTCATTTAAAATAGATTTAATCTCATTTACAAATCCAAGTTCTAACATAGTATCTGCTTCATCAAGAATAATAGTATTAACATTTTCAAGATTAATTTTTTTCTCACGAATAAAATCTTGCAATCGTCCAGGAGTTGCCACTACTATGTCTGTTCCTTTTTTAAGACGCTCAAGCTGAATACTTTTTGGTGTACCACCTTGAACTTTTGCTACTTTTAAATCTAAGTACTTTCCTTGACTCATAAAAGTACGTGTCACTTGATCACAAAGTTCAATTGTTGGTACTATTACTAAAGCACGAATCACTTTATGCTCATCTTTAACAATTTTTTGTAGCTTATTAAGTACAGGAAGTACATAAGCAATGGTCTTCCCTGTTCCAGATTTAGAAGCACCAATAATGTCTAAACCTCTCATCGCTACAGGAATTACTTTATTTTGAATAGCTGTTGCGTTTTCAAACTCAATGGTTTTGACAATATCAGGATGTAGATTAAATTTTTGAAATGCTTTGATGGTGTGTCCTTCTAAATTGGGGAAAAAATTATGGAATTATATCGAAAGTTTTAGGAAGTTTAATTGATGGGAGAAAGAACCCATCAATATTTAGGAGTAATAACTATATACGTTCAGCAGGGACATCATTTTTAAATGCCATCTCTTCTGCTTCTTTAAGAATTTTCATAGCACCACGTTCCATCATAAGCTTGGCTAAAAGCAAACCTAAACTTTGACATGAACTACGAGATGCAGCGACTTGTTCTTCTAAAATTTTTGTTCCATCTGGATACCCAATCATAGACTTAATCATAACCATATCATCATCAATTGTTACATTAACAGCTACAGGAGCTGAACATCCAGCACCAATTTCACCAATAAAATCACGCTCTAGGGTAGAAGCTAAAAATGTATTTTCATCATTTAAAACTTTTACTACTTCACGAATTTTATCATCTGCACTCTTAATCTGAATACCTAAAGCGCCTTGTCCCATTGGAGGAATCATAATACTAAGAGGTAGTTTCTCTGTAAAAGGAATATCTTTAAGTAAATCTAAACGACTCAAACCTATGTAAGCTAAAATAATTGCATCATATTGACCCTCAGCTAATTTTCTAAGACGAGTATTTACATTTCCTCTTAAATCTTTAACTTTTAAATCGGGACGAACTGAGAGTAGTTGCATTCTTCTTCTTAAACTTGTTGTTCCAACAACTGCACCTTTTGGTAAAGCGTGAAATGACTCATACTTATGAGAAAGAAAAACATCTGACTGGTCTTGACGCTTAGTAATAGCAGCTAACTCTAAACCCTCTGGCATATAGGAAGGGACATCTTTTAAAGAGTGAACAGCAATATCAGCATTTCCAGCTAACATCTCATCTTCTAACTCTTTAGTAAAATGTCCTTTACCTCCAATGAGTGCTAAAGGCTTATCTAAAACCTTATCACCATTAGAAGTAATTTTATTTAACTCCACAGTAATCTCTGGAAAAGCTGACTCAATTCTCTCTTTAACATGATAAGCTTGCCAAAGGGCAAGATCACTAGCACGTGTTGCAATAGTTATTTTGTTCAAAAAATACTCTTTATTTTATTTATTAGTTCATCAAAAAACTCTAAAATAGAGTCCATGATACTCTTAGTTCATTTTTTATTATCACTTTTTTTAGGAAGTAACTTTTTATATTTATTTCTACTTGGATCCCATTTGCCATCTAGGTAAAGTGTTGGTGTTCCACTAACCATTGATTGAGTAGCCATCTCTTTATCATAAATAAGTTCTTTTGAGACTTTTTCTTCATTAATCTCTTTTTCACTAATATCTATATTAAATTCTTTTTTAAGTTCTCCAAGAACTTTAGTTGCATTTACTTCTCTAGTATCAACTTTTAAAGTATAAAAATCCATAATTCTAGATTTATGACCTCTATTTTGCTCAACTACCATTGCTCTTGTTAAAATATCAGATACTGGGTGAATTCTTAAAAGAGGAAAATGATAATAATAGAGTGCAAATATTTCAGGGTTATCTTTTACAGCATTGTAAATCTCTGGTACTTTTGTTTGACAAAATGGACACATAGGGTCAGAAAATACAACTAGTTTATGCTTTGCATTTTTATTTCCAATTAAAAGGTGTGAATCATCATAAATATTATCTTTAACTTCTGGCTTAAGTACTGTTTTTAAGTCTTCACCTGTTTCCATATTAATAAGTGTAGGTACAACATATCCATCTTTTACAAAAACTGTCTCTGGAACCGTTACTTTATCAAGAATAGTCGGACTTTTTTTAACATTTGCATGAATATTTAAAAAGAAAACTTCCCAACCTTTTGGTTCGTCTAAATTTTTTTTAGAAATTATATCAACATCAGTAACTTTTACTTGCTTATTTTGAACCATAAAGTTCTTAACATAAGATTTTACATCGTCCTCATCAGTTCCTGCACTAATTGTTAATGTTGTTACGACTGCTAGACTCAATAATTTCGACATCAATGACATCATCATCTCCTTGTTTATTTAAATTATTTATATTCATTTTATTTTTTGAATTCGCTATTGTACCACCTAATTGTAAATAAAAAGTATACAAGAGTGAAATTAATCCTAAAATATCAGAAAAGACTCCAGGAATGATCAATAGAATAGCTCCTAAAAAATAAGAAGTTGCAGAGTCATGAAATGTTTTCATATTTAATTTACCAGCTGATAAATTTTGCATATTAGCTTTTATAGTTGTATGTGCATTTTGAATAAGCCCCATACCAATAATAAATGTTGAGATAATCCAAATAACTGACCATAAGAATCCTATGTTTGAACCAACTTCCAACGATAAAAAAAGCTCAAAAATAAAGAAGAAGAGTATATAAATCATTAGGCTAATTTTTCCATTATTATTTCAATAACTTCCTCAAGAGCGACACTCTCTTTAGATAAGTCTTTACGGGAAATTAGTTCAACATTACCTTCAGCAATATCATTACCTACAACTATGGCATAGTTCATACCAATAAGCTCAAAGTCTTTTACTTTAACACCAAAACCTGTTTTTTTGTCTGCTCTATCATCTAAAAGAACGTCTACACCTTTTGCTTGAAGTTCAGAATAAAGCTTCTCAGCTGCTTCCATCTGCTCTTCTTTTTTTGCTTTAGCCACAATGATGTCTACATTAAATGGTGCAGACTCTTTTGTCCATACACATCCATTCTCATCATGATTCTGTTCAATAATTCCAGCAAGTAGACGACTCACACCAATTCCATAGGTACCCATAACAAAAGGTTCAAGTTTTTGATTTTCATTTAAAAACTCTGCTTTCATTGGAGCTGAGTAGGTAGTTCCTAGTTGGAAAATATGTCCAGCTTCGATTCCTTTTGTTTGACTAAGACCACCACCACACTTTGGACATTTTGTCTCTTCTTCAGCTATTACCTCTACATTTGCACCAAAGTCACAAGCGTCACACACCATAATAGTATCTTCACCAGAGTCAGCTAAAACCATGAACTCTTTAGAACCAGCACCACCAATGGCACCTGAGTCTGCTTCAACTACTTTAAACTCTAAACCTAAACGGGTAAAGATATTTTTGTAAGTCTGCTCCATAAGAGCAAACTCGCGTTCCATATCTTCTGTTGTAGCATGAAAACTGTAAGCATCTTTCATAAGAAACTCACGACCTCTCATAAGCCCAAATCGTGGACGTACCTCATCTCTAAACTTCCAATTTATTTGATAAACATTCAAAGGTAATTGCTTGTAAGACTTAACGGTACTTCTTACCAAGTTTACCATTGCTTCTTCATTGGTTGGACTTAGTGTAAAACTATTTTCATGTCTATCTTTAAAACGCAAAAGCTCTTTTCCAAACTTGTCAGCTCTTCCTGTCTCTTCCCAAAGAGTAAGTGGTGTTACCATTGGAAGATGTACTTCATTACACCCTGCTTTGTCTAACTCCTCTTTAACTACTTTTCTTACTTTATCTAAGGTAATTTTTCCCAATGGTAAAAAATTGTAGAGTCCAGCACCACCAACAAACTGAATAAATCCAGCACGTAACAAAAGTTTATGTGATGTTAAAACAGCATCATTTGGTGTCTCTTTTGTTGTTGGTATTAGCATTCTTGAAAATCTCATTATTCGTATCCTTTAACATGGTGTTCATTTTCTTTATAATCTTTATCATTTACATCATTGGTATCTACGCCAAATATTTTACTAATAGCCCCTATTTTACACGGACCATCAGTATCTGTAGAACTCTGACGCAACTTTTGTGTAGCATCATGCAAAAATCTATTAAACATCTGTTCTGCCATCTTCTTCATATTCGCTTCATACTCTTTTGGTACAAACTTTTTATTAATTGCTCTTGCTAACTCTTTTACTATTGCATCATGAGCTTGTAGTCTCATACCTTTTATAACTGGTTCTATAGAGAGTGCCTTAAGCCATGCATAGTACTCCTCTTTAAAACGAAGAACTATCTCTTTTGCTTTTATGGCTTGTTCTTGTTTTAAAGCATAATTTTCATTTGAAATACTCTTTAAATCATCAATTCTGAATAGTTTAAGTTTATCTAATCCCATATCATCAATATCTTTAGGGATCGCCATATCAAACCATACTCTGTCTAAATCTGCATTTTCTATCATACGAGGTAAAATGACTGGTTCTTTAGAAGAAGTTGCTGAAAAGACCAATCTATATCTATTAATATATTTTGGTAAATTCTCAATGGTATCAGCTTTTGCATTTTCACCAAGTTCAAGAGCAACTTTTTCTGTTTTTTCAAGGTTCCTACCAATTAAAAGAACGTCACACCCTAAACGTAAAAGATGTTTTGCTGCAATAACCCCCATCTCACCAGCACCAATGACAACTCCACGCATTCCAGAGATATTTGCACCATAAATTTTATGTGCTTGTGCTACAGCAACAGAAGCAATAGAAATTGGATTTTTAGATATATTTGTAACATTTCGAACTTCTGCTGCACACTTAATCGCACGAGAGAGTACTCTGTTTAGTTTTTTCCCAGCAGTACCATTTTCATATGAAAATTTAAATGCATCTTTCACTTGACCTGTTATTTGAGACTCACCAATAACCAATGAGTCTAAAGATGAAACTACAGAAAAAATATGAACAATAGCCTCTTCATCATCATATTTTCTACCTGAAGATTTTAACTTATAAAAATCAATATTTGATTTTTTAGAGAGTAGACCTAAAATCGTATGATAAGAAGAGAAATTATCAGATGTAGCAACTACTATTTCCACTCTATTACAAGTAGAGACAACATAAGCCTCATGTATAAATTTAAACTCTACTAATTCATTTAAAAATGTACTCTTCTCTTGTTCATCAGCAAAAGCCATCTGTTCACGCAGTGACTGCTCACAATTGTGATGATTAAAAGCAAGAACTTGATAATACATTAGAATGTTCTCTCTATCATTGCTTTTGCAATATTTGATAAATCTTTTTCACCTAAAGACTCCATTAGCTCAATTGCTTCTTTAATTAAATCTTGAGCTTCAGTATATGATTTTTCAATAATTTTATGTTTTTTCATAGCAACTTTTATCCATAATGCTTCATCTTCACTCAAACGTTTACGATGTAATGAGACCAAGAATTCTCGGTCTTCATCCTCTAAACTCTCATAAAGATAGATATATGGTAAAGTAACTTTTCCCTCAACAAAATCATGCAGTGCTGGTTTCCCTAAAGTTTTACTATCTTCTGTAATATCTAAAATATCATCAATCATCTGAAAAGCAATACCCAAATTATGCCCATATCGGCGATATGCTTGACGATTTTTACCAACCAATAGTGCTGCAGCTTCTGATGATGCTTCCATTAAAGATGCTGTTTTTTGATACAACATTTTTAAGTAAGCATCACGATTTGTATGAAATTTTTTAGAAAGCTGAACATCTGCTAATTCACCAAGACTCAACTGTACAACAGCATTAGAGATAACTTTTGCTACTTCCGTTGATATACTATTTAACTCAAAAAAAGCTTTAGAATAGAGAATATCTCCCAGCATAATTGCTGTTTTATTACCTTCACTTGCATTTACAGAAGTTTTCCCACGTCTTGTATTTGCATCATCAATGACATCATCATGTAACAAACTTGCTGCATGAATCATCTCAACAGCTGCTGCTGTCTTTATAACTTTCAAATCAGAACCTGCAATTTTTAAAATCAACTTTGTTCTAAGTCGTTTACCATGTGGTAAATTTCGATAAAGTCCAGTAACATACGAGTCACCCAACTCACTTACATACTGCTCTATCTTTCTTTCAACGGCATTTATCACCATTTTTTCCTTATCTTAAAGCTCAAAAAGTAAAATTTTAAATGATTATACCTTATACTCATTAAAATTTATGATTTTATAATCAACAAAGTTAATTAATAAGTATTAATGTAAAAATTTATCATTTTTCTTCTTTTTTCTTACCTCTAAATAATACAGCAACTCCTAGTATCAAAAATAACCAAAACTTTTTTAAAATCTTATCTCTATACTAACTGCATTAACTCTTCTCCCACTCCTCTTAGAAAACTACTAGAGTGAAGATAGAGCTTTTCAGATGCACGTGTTGTTCCAACATAAAGAAGCTTTTTTTCATGTATAGTGTCAACATTTAAAAGTATTGCAATTTTATTTTCCAGACCTTTTGCAGAATGATAAGTTGTAATATTCATGAGACCTTCTTCTACATCCTTTAACACTTTTGCCCTCTCTTTAATATATGGAGGTAAATAACCATAAAAACGTTTTGCCTCTTTCCATGTATTAACAAGTATTAAAATATCTGAAAAGTCATATCCTTCATTTAAAAGTGTACCAATTCTATTTATAACCGATTCAAATTGTCCCTCTATAAAAAAAAGACTATTTTGTTCATTAGTCTCTGAACCAATAGTATCACTTCCTTCATAAAAACGCTCAACTTCACTTTTTAAAGAGCTATCTGTCATTAAATACTTTAAAGAAAACTCTAAATGCTCTTTTCCTGCTCTGTAACTTTGTTTAAATATTTTAGAGCGTCCACTCATACTCAAACCTATATCTTTACTCCAATTAATTGCTTTTGGATTATATATACTTTGAAGCCTATCTCCAGCTAAGAAAAGATTTACTTGCTCCTCATCTTTAAAATCCCTATGCTTTTTAAGTGAAGCTATACAAACTTTTAACCATGAATTTCTAAAATCTTGATATTCATCTACCAAGATAGCATCATAAATAGGCTTCACAACTTTTAAAGCTTTTTTTGCTAACTCATCTTCCCAAAAATCTTGTCTTGCTTTAGATGGGACTTTAACTTTAGAAATTTTGAGAGCAAACTTATGAAAAGTAGTCACTTCTATTTTAGATAAATCTATGTCATTTAAATAGAGACTGCTATTCAAAACTTCTAAACGACTACTTATCTTTTTAGTCAAAGATTTATTATAAGTTATAATAGCAATCTTCCAATTAGGATATTTTTTTAAAAGATGTATAGCACGAGCAATTAAAACAACCGTTTTACCACTTCCTGGAACACCACTAATAAGATAGTGCCCAATAGGAACTCTTTTAGCAAATAGTTCTTGCTCAATATCTAATGTTTTAATTATTTGTGCAATTTCATCATGTGCTTCTATTTGTAATTGAATTTCAGGAAAGATAATTCCACGAATAACAGCTACTTGTAAATTGCTAAGAGCTTTTTCACCTTTAACAAAAAGTCTATCAATAGTTAAATATCTCAATTCATCTAAATAAATTGCTTCAGTCGGATATTGATTAAATAATGTTTTTTCTTTAATATTTTCAGATTTAATAGAAGTAAATAGTACATAAGAGTAGAGATTAAAAGTTAACTCTAACGCATCATCTAATAGTGTTAAATCTGTGGAGAACAGTGACTTTACAACATTAAAATATTGATTAGTTCTGAATGCTGGATTATAATATTTTTTTCCATCAATAGCCAATACTTCTTTAGGATTAATAGTTTTTAAATATTCAAAACTCCAATCTTTTGTCTCTATAACCACAACACCCCTCAAAGGGTCAATCAACAAAAAATCAGGTTCTAAACCACCAACTCTAGGAGTCAAATAAAGATAAACCTCTTTCTCTTGAGAATGGTAAAGCTTTTTAAGTCGATTAAGTACTTGTTTCTCACCTTCTGTTAATGATGCTTCATCATTTGGAACTAACTTTAATGGCATAGTGTTTCCTTATAATATTTAAATTCTTTATTTTTTATTAAACATTATAACTAATTTATACTTCTATTAAAATATTTATTATTTATTTAAATCCCACAGCCAAATTGGCTCCAATTATCTCATAGCTTATATTATGTGGAGGACCTTCCCAACCACGATGAACCGTTGAGACAATGACAGCAACACGTCTACTTCCTCTTTCTCCTAGAGGAATGTAGCCTATTGGCTCTCTTTTTAAAATATGCTCACCATCATAATGCT
>Ga0256826_1001112_pt1 | contig 16603 bp, 11 predicted proteins | sample CV79metaG_FD_185975 | JGI IMG/M metagenome (GOLD analysis project Ga0256826, IMG submission 185975) | Hydrothermal vent microbial communities from East Pacific Rise, Pacific Ocean - CV79 | ecosystem: Environmental > Aquatic > Marine > Hydrothermal vents | place: Pacific Ocean: East Pacific Rise...
GGGTTGTTGTTCTCTCTGCTGGTGAGACACAGTCAGACTCGGCTATAAGTCAAAAAGATATTTTAGCACTAGATTTACCAAAAAAGACCCAAGCAAAACTTATCTCTAAAATCACAGGTGAAAATACAAAAGCCTGTTATCAAAGACTGTTGGATATATAAGCTTTTTTAGATAAAATACCCCTATGTTAATATATGCAAAACAACCAATATACTATTTAATCAATAAGTATCCAAACAAAATCAAAACACTTTATCTCGCTAAAGAGCTAGAGAAAAAAGAGTATTCTCGTCTTATGAAAATGGGCTTCGAGATTAAACGTATCCCTAATGAAGCTGCACAAAAAATGTGTAAAAATGCCTCTCATCAAGGATTTTTAGCTGAGGTTGAGGATGTGAACCTTCAGCAGTATGACTTCTTTTTAGATAAAAAGTTTGTACTTATTCTCTCTGGTGTAACAGATGTTGGAAACATTGGTGCACTTGTGCGAAGCGCTTATGCAATGGGTGTTGATGCAATCATCGCTTGTGGTATAAAACAACTCCCTCTTGATACAATTATGCGTACAAGTACGGGGGCTCTTTATGATATGCCTTTTGCAATCGAGAACAACATTCATGATGTAATAAATGATTTTAAAACATCAGGATTTACAACTTATGGTGCAGACATGAGTGGAATGGACATTCGTGAAACTCGTATAGACAGTAAAAAAATTCTAGTTTTAGGAAGTGAAGGAGAAGGTCTTACTTCTCGTGTTGTCTCAAAACTAGACTGTGCAGTTAGTATAAAAATGAAACATGAGTTTGACTCACTAAATGTTAGTGTAGCAGGCGCAATTTTAATGGATAGGATGCGATAATGAGTGAAGAACTTCAAAAATTACAAAGTTTAGGTGCACAAAAGATATACGAACAGACACATATCCCTGTGCAGAATGTTCAAGCACTTCTTCATAGTAGTTTTGATAGTTTTTCTCGTGTCCAATTTTTAGGTTTTATCTCTATTTTAGAACGTGAGTATGACATAAAGTTGATAGAACTTAGAAGCCTTGGGTTAACTCACTTTACTGAAAAAGAGACAAGCATTACAGATGAAAGCCTTTTTATTACTCATAAAAAGAAGGGAAAAAGCAACTTGTTATATATTGGGATTGTGGTAGTTCTATTTATTGTTGTCGTGCTATTCTCACTGAGTAACATTAACTCTAAAGAGGCAGAAGCAGAAGTTCAAAGCCCTGATAATACCCTTATTGATAATATTCAAAAAAATATAGAGCCTAAACATATAGTTGTTATAGATGAACCAACAGAAGTAAATACTACAAAAGAGCAAGAAAATGTGGCTAAAGAAGAAACAGTCGAAGTAAAAGTAGTACAGGTGAAATCTTTTAAAATAGTAGCGAAATCAAAAGTTTGGTTCGGTTATGTAGATATAGCTACTAATAAAAAGTACCAAAAAACCTTTAGTGGAGAAAAAGAACTTGATCCTAAAAAAAGCTGGTTACTTCTTTTTGGACACGGTTATATTGATATGTTTATAGATGGCAAAGCTGTGAAGTTCAAGTCACATGATTACACTCGTTTTTTCTATAAAGATGGAGAACTAAGAACTATAACGGCTAGGGAGTTTAAAAAACTAAATAGAGGCAGTAAATGGTAAAAATACTATTTACTTTTTTACTTCTAACTTTTACACTTTATGCACAAGAGGAACCCTTACTAGAGTCTCAAGATGAACTTGTTGTAACAGAAGACCCTTTAGTCGTAAAAATAAAAAGTTTTTTAGAAGTGAGTACCTATGAGAATAATAAAGAATTTATTGATGTTATTTTTGATCCCCCTGCAGCTTTTTACGAAAGTGATAGAGTAGACTCTGTAAAAGTTGTGCAAACACTCAAAGAGAATGGACTTTTAAAACTTTACTTTAAGAAACCTCAAGAGTTACAGTTAAACTTTAAAACAAGTGGCGCACCTCTATTTTTTGTAAAATTAATGGGCGATACTCTTAGAAATATTGGGTATTATCGTTATGTAACAAGAGCTTCACATATGGATGCTTCAGAGTTTACATGGAATATTTCTTTAACAAGTGAGTATGCAACTGACCCTTTAATCTTAGAACAAGAACTCAATAAAAGTGGTTGTAAAATCATTGATATAGAGAGAAACTCTAGCCATGAATGGACATATGTTGTAGATATGACGAGTGGTTACTTAAACATTGTCAAACTACAAGCAAAGAAAAAAAGTCGTCTAAAACGCTCTTTATATGCACACTGGATTAATGTTTCAAAAATAAAGTCATTGACTATAACAAGTAGTCGAAGAAACAGTTGGTATCCATACATAGCATTTTATGATGCTTCTTTACACCTTCTTAAAGTAGTAAAAGAAGATGAAATTTATCGTAAAATAAATTTAGATATTCCTCGAAATACAAAATATTTGAAAATATCCGACCTTTATACTCTCAAAAATGTACGTGATGAACTCGCCTTATACCCGGGTGGTTCGAAGTAAGTCGAGTTTTATAATCTTATTATAAAGATTTTTAGCTAAAATATCATTAATAAATTTAGAGGGCTAAATATGTTTGATGAGATGAAATTTGACAGAGTTGATATGCTTCCAGAGTATGTGTTTGCAGAGGTTAACAACCTTAAAATGAGCGAGCGTCGTGCTGGTGCAGATGTTATAGACTTTTCTATGGGAAATCCTGATGGAGATACCCCTACACATATCCGTGAAAAACTAGTAGAGTCTGCTAAGAAGACTAAAACACATGGTTACTCAACATCTAAGGGTATTCCAAAACTTCTTCAAGCTGTAGCTGATTGGTATGAACGTCGTTATGGCTGTATACTTGATCCTATGACTGAGTGTGTTGCTACTATGGGAAGTAAAGAGGGTTATGCTCACCTTACTTATGCCATAACAAACGCCGGTGATGTTGCAGTTGTTCCTGATCCTACTTATCCTATTCATGAGTTCTCTTTTATCTTAGCTGGTGGTAAAGTTATTAAGTTTGCTATTAAATTTGATGAGAAGTATCGAGTAGATGAAGATCACTTTTTTAGTGAACTAGAGCGAATCTTTGAAGAAGCTCCTGTTAAGCCGAAGTACGTTCTTGTGAATTTTCCACACAATCCTACAACAGCGACTGTTACACAAGAGTTTTATGTAAGACTTGTAGCAATGGCTAAGGAAAAAAGATTTTATGTTATCTCTGATATTGCTTATGGTGACATTACATTTGACGGGTATGTTACTCCTTCAATCCTTTCCGTACCAGGTGCAAAAGATGTTGCAGTAGAGTCTTTTACTCTTTCAAAGTCTTATAATATGGCTGGATGGCGTGTAGGTTTCTTCGCTGGAAACGCAAGACTCATTGGTGCTCTTGTAAAGATTAAGTCATGGTTAGATTATGGTATGTTTACTCCTATTCAAGTTGCAGCGACAGTAGCACTTAATGGTGACCAGCAGTGTGTTCGTGACATTACAGAAAAGTACAACCACCGTCAAGAAGTTCTTATAGAAGCTTTTGGCCGTGCTGGTTGGCACATAATAAAAAACGAAGCAAGTATGTTCTCCTGGGCTAGAATGCCAGAGTGTGTACAGCATTTAGGTTCTCTAGAGTTTTCTAAACGCCTCCTAAAAGAAGCTGGAGTTGCCGTAGCACCTGGAATTGGTTTTGGTGATAGTGGAGAGGGTTATGTTCGTATTGCTCTCATAGAAAATGACAACCGTATCCGTCAAGCTGCAAAAAACATCAAGACATTTTTAAAACAGTTTGATAACTGTAAGCAAGAGGAAAATTAATAATATGATTAAAGTTGGAATAATTGGTGTTGGAACTGTTGGAGCGAGTGTCGCAAATATCTTAAAAGATAATGCAGATGTAATAAGTGCTCGTGCTGGTGTAGACATCATCGCTAAAAGTGGTGTTGTTCAAAACCTCTCCAAGGATCGTGGTGTTGATATCGTTTTAACTGACAATGTGGATGACATTTTAGAAGACAGCGAAATTGACATAGTTGTTGAACTTATGGGTGGAGTAGAAGAGCCATTTGAAGTAGTTAAAAAAGCATTAAACGCAGGTAAGGCAGTTGTTACTGCTAACAAAGCACTTTTAGCATATCATCGTTATGAGCTTCAAGCACTTGCAAAAGACATTGCATTTGAGTACGAAGCATCAGTAGCTGGTGGAATCCCAATAATTAATGCACTTCGTGATGGTCTTTCTGCAAATCATATTGAGTCTATTATGGGAATCATGAATGGTACTTGTAACTATATGATGACTGAGATGACAAATAATGGTGTTTCTTATGACGCAATACTCCAAGAAGCACAAGAGTTAGGCTACGCGGAAGCTGATCCTACTTTTGATGTTGGTGGCTTTGATGCGGCTCATAAACTTCTCATATTAGCTTCTATCGCTTATGGTATTGATGCTAAGCCTGAAGATATTCTCATCGAGGGCATTGATAATGTACGAAGTGAAGATATTGCTTTTGCTAAAGAGTTTGGTTATGCAATCAAACTTCTTGGAATCGCTAAAAAAGATGGAAATGAAGTTGAACTTCGTGTTCATGCTTGTCTTATTAAACAAGAGGAGATGATAGCTAAGATAGATGGTGTTATGAATGCTATCTCCGTTGTTGGTGACAAAGTAGGGGAGACTCTTTACTATGGTCCTGGTGCTGGTGGCGATGCTACAGCATCTGCTGTAGTTGCTAACATCATCGACATTGCAAGAAGTGGAAAGTCAACTCCAATGCTTGGATTTGATAGACCAATGGAAGGGAGTAAACTTACTCTCAAACCATCTGCAAACATCGAGTCAAAATACTACTTACGTATAAACGTAAGTGATAAAGCAGGTGTTCTTGCAAAACTTACTAAAATATTTGAAGCAAACACTATTTCTATAGAAACAATGCTCCAGCGCCCAAGTGAAAACTCATCGGCAAATCTTTTAATCTCTACTCACAAAGCAAAAGAGAGTGATATTCAAGCTATGCTTAGCGAACTTGAAGCACTTGACTTTGTGAATACTCGTCCCGTGATGATACGAATCGTTTAACAACTGTTTACTTTTCAGTCTTCTTTTACCCAAAAAACTCTATAATTTGTTAATACAAGTTATGGAGTCTCGGTATGAAAAAATATATACTTATAGCCATTTTAACTCTTTTTACTCTTAGTTGTGGCGTATCTAGCCAAGATGAAAATAGAGAAGAAAATACAAATCAGTTAGGGATACAAAAAGCTCCTATTAATGGACAGCCAGTTTCTATTAATCAAAATATTTCTTTAGTATTTACTGCAGAACTTAAGCCTTCAAGTGTTACAAGTAATAGTGCTTATATAGTCAATCAAAATAATACTGACATTATTTTTGACACAGCTATAGAGTTGACAAATTCAAACAAAACTATTGTGTTTAAGCCTTACACATACTTTCAACCATCAACAACATATACTATTATTATAACGACAGCTATAGAGGATGTTTTAGGACGAAACTTATCTGAAAATTACTCATATTCGTTTACTACTGCTGCAGATAGTATAGATAACACTGCTTTAACAATAAGATCTGTTAAACCAGAAGTAAATTCTACATCTGCATTAGTTGAAACAGATATTGTTATAGAGTTTAACAAAAATATCTCTTCTCAAGCACAATATTCAGCAGCACAATATATAAAAGTAACTGACCAAAACACAAGTTTAGAAGTCCCTGGTAAAATAGAAGTTTTTAACTCTCTTTTAAAGTTTATTCCAACGGTCTCTTTAAATTATGATAGTAACTATACGGTTGAGTTAATGAGCAGTGTAACAGATTTATATGGGAACTCTAATATACCTAGTACACAGGATAAATGGGACTTTAGAACGAAACAAGTAAATGGGAGTCCAACAGGAGAAGGCTTCTCTTCTATATGGAGTCTTAATACAGGTATTAACTCTTCTCATTTAGCAATATCAGGGACTCAGATTGTTGTTGCTAGAGCCGGTGGTATTGATTTTTATAAGATAGTATTTGTTAATAGCTATCCTACACTAGAAAAGTTATCCTCATTTGCTATAGGAGCTACTATAACTTCTCTTAAAATGAAAGACTCATATATTTTAGTAGGAACGAATGGAAATGGAGTTTATCTTTTAACTTACAAAAATAGTATTCAAATATCTCTTGTTCATAACATATTACAGGGCGAATCTATCTTTGGTGTGAATTTCTCAGAGATAGGAGTAGATAAAATTTATGCAGTTGGACCAAGCTATGGACTTGGTATTTTTAGTTTCAATATAATTACGGATGAACTTTTACTTACAAATAGTTTTAACACTAGTATAGTTGGAACAGCTATCGATGTGATGGATATTAATGACACATTCGGGCAGAGTGGCCATAAAATATATGTAGCAGATTACGATGGGGGCGTTAATGTAATTGATATTAATGGTACTCCTATCTCTCGTACCGATTTAAACATATCTGTTAAAAAACTTGTTGGTACTGCATTAAGTGGAAGTAGTTTTGCGGGACTTGATGGAGTAGTAGCCATTGGCTCATCTGGTAAAATTCAAAAATTAAATCTTGATGGAACACTTTCTGCAGTGAAAACTGACTTTCCTGGAGGAATTAGTGATGTATATACATATATAAATCCTGAATTAGGATTGATTAATTACTATTCTAGCTATTTAGATGGTTTAATCATTGCACAAGGAGAATCTGTTAGCGAAGTTATATCTACAGGTGGTAGTGTAATTTCTAGTGCATATATTGATGCAGCAACTGATCCTATATCTAATTTAACTAAAACTAATTCCTTTATTCTTATATTAAATGAAAATGGACAACTTGGAATATATAATGTGCAACAAGATTCACAAGGACCAAGATATGAATATTTTTCATACCCTGGAGCAATCAATGCACCAATAAGTATTTCTTTTTTCGATAGTTATTTTGATATAGATCAGGTTACACTTGATAACTTTAAAGTGTATGATTTAAATAGTAGTAATCCTAGTAGTCCAATAGCAATCAGTATGACAAAAAATATTAATGCAACATTATTGACAGTTTCGTTACAACCTGATGTTAATCTCACATCGGGACATGACTACAATATTACAATACTGCCAACATTTAGTGATAAATTTCAATACATATTTAATAGTGGAGTTGTAAAAAATCTCAGCTTCACTATGCCATAAAAGGAGAGAAAATGAAAACACTACTACTCCTAATAACACTCACTGTTTTAGCAAATGCAAGTTATGAAAAAGCTCAAGAGTTTTATGAAAATAAAGAGTATAAAAGTGCTATAAAAGAAGCGAAATCTTCAACAAATGAGTACTCAAATCCTAAACTCCATTTAGTATGGGCACAAAGCGAAGAGGCCTTAGGACATACAAAAGAAGCGATGCTTGGCTTTGAAAGAGTTGTTTTATTGGATGATTCAGACAGTGAATCGCGTTTACATCTTGTAAGTATTTACAAACAGACACAAAGAGATAGCTTAGCCAAAGATATGAGTAAAGAGCTGCAAAACTATCAACTTACACCTGAACAAAGGTCATCTTTGGAGCTTTTAGAGAGTGAAGAGATTAACTCTTTTAAAGCAAAAGCAACATTGAGTGCTGGTTACGATACTAATATTAATGTAAGTGCTTCTGCGGATGCTCTAGATGACTATAATGCTCTTGTAAATGAGGGAGAAATAGCAACACTTTTTGCACGCTTAAATGCGAGTCTTAGTTATATAAATGATTTACAGAGTAAGGGTGGTTGGTATGTAAGGGGAGATTTAAAAGCCTACTACCAAAACAATGCAGATGCTCACTACTATGATATATTTGTTGGAGGTCTTGAAGCTGGGGTAGGTTATGCAGGTAATGGTTATACATTTTATTTACCCCTTGCATATGATAGAGTACACTATTTAGATGTAGATTTACTTTCACAAGTAGCTTTTAAACCAAATGTAAATATTGTACTTACTAAGGAGTTAGTACTTAACATAAATGCAAGATATACAAACCGTTCTTATAGTGAAGATAAGTATAAAGGGATGGCGGATAGTTCGTATGGAGGAGGGGCTGGAGTTTACTATCTTTTTGGAAAGAACTTTTTATATGTAAATTTTTTGTATGAAGACTTCTCAGCGAGTGAGACTATTCACTTTAGATTTATAGATAAACAGACTTTAACAGCTTCTACAGGGGTCAACTACAATATAACAAACTGGTTAGTAGGTCGCTTAGATTATAGATATAGAAATGGAGAGTATAAAGATACAAGAAGTGACTCTTACAATCAAGTTGAATTGAAATTTTCTCACTATTTTAGTGATAATTATGAGCTCTACTTCTCAAATAGATATGTAAATAACCTCTCAAATTATGTACCTGCAGAGTACACAAAAAATATAACAATGTTTGGCATTAGCGCTAACTACTAGGAATTAATGATGAAAATATTTTTACTACTACTAATGAGCCTTTCACTTTTCGCAAATATAGGTAATATTATGGCAATAAAAGGGCATGCTGACATTAAACGTGAAGGGTCCCTTCTCAATGCTATAAATGGAATGGTTTTAGAAAAAGGTGATAATATATTTACGGCAAAAAAGAGTCGTGTACAGGTGATGCTAAAAGATGAAACAGTCATAACTGTTGGATCAAACTCCTCTTTTAGTTTTATGGAGTATCTTTACGATGAAACAAAAAAATCTAAGATTACTATGCGAGCAAATCGTGGTTTTTTTCGCTCAGTAACGGGACGTATAGGGAAACTCGCTCCGGAGCGTTTTAAGGTGAAAACGGCTTCTGCAACCATTGGTATTCGTGGAACAGACTTCTCAGGCAATATATTTGGAGATAGGGAAGTCTTTAAGTGTTATAGGGGAATTATATTTATTGAATTTGATGGTAAAGTTTATGATGTTAAAGCAGGAATGATGGCAGAAATTAGAAAAAATAAGTTAATATTAAAAAGTTTTAATGTTATAAAAGCTCAAAAAAACCTTTCAAAACTAGATGCAATCATTGTTAAAGCTATTGATGGAGAAGAGATCCCTACTGAGGTCATATCTGATGTTACACAGGTTGTAAATGAAAGTGAGCTTGGGAATTCTCAGCCAGCTACGGATACTCCTCCTGCTGCACCATTTACTATAACACCTGGAGCAGAAGATAGACCTGCACAGTTTTAAAATTTGAAAAATTTTGTATATAAAATAATAGTAGCTTTTTCTCTAGCTACTACTCTCTCCTTAGCCTACCTCTATATGCCTCAAGCATTCTTCTCCTTAGACAATAGGCTACGAGATTTTATGTTTTTATCTCGTGGAGAACTTTCAAAAGACACCAATATAGTGATTATAGATATAGATGAAAAATCACTTAAAAAATATGGTCAATGGCCTTGGTCGAGAAATATTCTTGCTCAATTGTTTTATAACTTAAGTGATGCTGGTGCAGGGATAATAGGGCTAGATATAGTCTTTGCAGAAGAGGATAGAACTTCTCCTTCTAGATTTGATAAAAGTTTAGAAAACTATGATGAAACACTTGCGAATGCTTTGATGCAGACACCTGTTGTAGGTGGATATATTTTTACTTTTGAGCATAGAGATGAAGAAAATAGCCCTATGATTCCAGCAATATTTTTGGAAAAAGGGATGACAAAGAACACTATTTTAGAGCCAAAAGGTGTAGTTCTAAATATTGAAACTATTCAAGACTCACTCTACTCAAGTGGTTTTTTTAACAATACCCCTGATGAGGGTGGTATGATTCGAAATGTACCACTCCTAATGAAGTATGATGGTGTTTTGTACCCTTCATTAGTTTTAGAAATGATTCGTATTTATAGTGGTGCAAAGAAGGTTACTGTAGAAGGGGATAGTGCAGGTGCAAGAAGTGTTTCTTTTGGGAAGTATAAAATACCATTAGATAAAGTGGGAAGACTTAGCGTTAACTTTAGAGGTCCAAGTCATCATTTTAAATACATAAGTGCAGCAGATATTTTAGAGAAAAATTTTGATAAAGAGCTTATAAAAGAGAAATTTATTTTAGTAGGAACTTCAGCAGTTGGACTCTTTGATCTGCGTTCTATACCATTTGATAGTGCTATAGCAGGAGTTGAAGTTCATGCAAATGCACTTGATAACATCTTAAAAGAGGATTATTTAGAAAAATCTGCAGATATGGTTGTATATGATCTAATGGTTATATGGACTATAGTATTTCTCTTTTTCTTTCTTTTCTCCCTCATAAAGTCTTGGCTTATACCTCCTGTTGCATTAGTAGTGCTATATGGACTTTTTGAACTATTTTTTAGAATACTTTTTGTTGAGGGTATTGTTTTAAATCTTCTTTTTCCATTAGCTGCTTACTCATTAACACTCCTTATTTCTGTAGCTATTGATTATATTATAGCTTCTAGACAGAAAGAACAGGCAAAGAGAATGCTAGGAAAAAAAGTTTCACCTGCTGTTATGGAGTACTTACTTAAACATTCAAGTGAGGACCTTGTTTCTTCTAGAGAAGTTGAAGCGACCATACTCTTTAGCGATATTCGCTCCTTTACTACTATCTCTGAAAAGATAGGCTCCCCTGATAGACTCATTCATATGCTCAATGCCTATATGACACCTATGGTTGATAATATCGTCAGTCATAAAGGGACCATTGATAAGTTTATAGGTGACGCGATAATGGCCTACTGGAATGCACCAGTTAAGGTAGAAAACCATGCAGATAAGGCTGTAAAAAGTGCTATAGAGCAGATAGAGATGTTAGAGAGTGTAAATGCTGTTATTACGCCGGAGTATGATGTAGAGATAGCCATAGGAATAGGTGTTCATACTGGGATTGTAACTGCTGGAGATATGGGGTCAGAGGGTAGAAGTGACTATACTATCATTGGTGACAATGTAAATCTTGCCTCGCGTTTAGAAGGACTGACCAAACAGTATGGGGCACAAGTCCTTATATCTCATGCCACTTTTTTATCTTTAAGTAAAGAGTACAGGATACGTTCTATAGACCTGGTTGAAGTAAAAGGGAAAAGTGAAGCTGTAGAGATTCATGAAGTGATATGCTCTAACAAAGAAGTGAGTGATAAAGAGTTAGTAGAGTATGAGAGAGCCATCAAACTTTTTAGAGATGCAGAAGTAAACGCAGCTTATGCTGTATTTTCTTCATTACATAAAGAGTATGACTCTCTTCTTTATAGTTTTTATATGAAACGCTGTGAATATTTTTTACAAAACCCAGAGGAAAAATTTACTCCTATACTAACAATGAGTACAAAATAATGAAAATATTAATAACAGGTGCAAGCTCAGGTTTGGGTGCAGAACTAGCTAGACAGTATGCCAAAGCAGATAATGAGCTTATACTTTTAGCAAGACGAGAAGAGAAACTCTATGCCCTTCGAAAAGAGCTCTATGAGAAGTGTAGAAGTGTTGAGGTAATCGTTGCCGATGTGACAGAGTTTGACTCTCTTCAAAGTAAACTAAAAAAGATAGATTCTCTTGATATGGTTATATTAAACGCAGGTATCTCACTTGGGCACTCTAGTAGTGAGGATTATATACCAACCATTAGTGAGTTTAAAAAGCTTTATGATGTGAATGTTCTCTCTGCTCATGCCGTGCTAGAAATACTTCTACCTCTTTTTAAAACTAAAAAAAGTGGAAAAGTAGTTTTTATCTCTTCTCTTGCCTCTATGTTTTCAATGCCAAGTTCAAAGATTTATTCCTCTTCTAAACGTGCACTAAACGCTTATTCAGAGGGAGTAAGATACAAGTATAGCAAGTACGGTATCAAAGTTGTCAACATTTTGCCAGGATTTATAAGAAGTGAACTCACAGATAAAAATGAGTTTAATATGCCTTTTATTTTAGATACTGATGTAGGGGTTCGTAAAATAATTAAAGCCATAGAAAAAAACAGACGAGAGTATATTTTTCCTTTACGATTCTATGTCTTCATTAGATTATTAAATCTACTTCCATTTTTCTTAAGAGAGAAGATTATCTCTTCTCTTTCATAATAAAAAGTTAATCAATTGTATAGTGTACCATGTTGTCTAAAAGCTCAAATAGCTGTGTGGAAGAGTTCTCTGTATTTTCAAATAGTTGGATGATTTTATTGATATCAATCTCAGAGTGACTTAACTCAGTCATTACCTTTGATATATTTGTATGAACTTGTTCATGAGGTGCTTTTAAGGATTTAAAGGATTCATTTTCACCAAAAATTTCTTTCCCTTCACCTAAGCACCATTTTCCCATATTACATGCATTGTGATCACCGAGTAATACATTTGGTTTACCATCAAAAACTGAAGAGTATGTGTAGTTTTTATATACCATATGGTCAAGTTTTGCCATGTTTGCAAAGAGCTCATGTCCAATTCTTGTATTGTAATTTTTTATTTTTCCTGCATTGGAAACTAAATCAGCAAGAGTGCTTTTAAAATCATCGAGAGTCTGTTGTGATTTTTCAGCATGTGATTCTATCTTTTCACTGTTTTCACTCATAGAGATAGAGTTCTGTTTAAGCACACTAATATTCGTTTCTACTTCACTTGTGGCTTTTTGAGTGCGTTCTGCAAGTTTACGGACTTCATCTGCTACTACAGCAAATCCACGGCCATGTTCACCAGCACGAGCTGCTTCGATAGCTGCATTTAGGGCAAGAAGATTTGTTTGGTCTGAAATGTCTTTAATGAGCTCAATTACATTATATATCTCTTCTACATTAGCATTGAGTTGATGTGAAGACTCTCGACTCTCTCCAATCATCTCTGTAATATTTGAAATTGTATAAATTATTTCATCTGTAGCAGATGTTACATTCTGGATTACCTCTGAGTTTGTTTCATTGAGGTTATTTACATCTTCGACACTCTCTATATTTTGTTTCATACTGTTTCTTAGGTTATTTGCATTATGTATGGCCGCTTTAATCATACTTTCTGAAAGTGCCAAGTTTAATCTATTTTGTTCCATAGATTGCTTAACTTCTTGCGTGGCTTCTTGAGCCTTAAGTGCCTCTTGTTTTGCTTGACCAGCGATCTCTTCAACTTTGTCTATAAAGGTATTAAAACTTTTACTCGCTTTTCCAATTTCATCACTTGAGTGAACAGGGAGTCTCTTGGAAAAGTCTGTATCACCTTGTGCTAACTCTTCAGCAACTTTATCTAAGGCTTGTATAGGGTCGACAATCGCTTTTTTAATGATAATAATTAAAAAGATTAAAATAAAGAGATCTAAAAAGGCCATAATAAAAACCTGACGTAAAAGTGAATCTTCTGATTTTGAGATGATACTTTCAACATTAGAAATTTTATTTCCTATGATAGCATATCCAACTACTTTATTGGAAAAGTCTATTATAGGCTCACTTACGGTGTAGTAAAGATTGTTTTTTTGAAAAGTGTCTGTATTTGAGAAGTCAGTATTTCTTATATCAGCTAAAAAACTTTTATCTATAACACTTTCTTTAACTGCTAAAGAGTAGTTTCCAATTTTAAGTGAGTTTTGTAGTTTTGTAGCAGTTGAGAGATATTCATTTTTCATAACTATAAGCATTTCGTATCCATAATTTTTTCTAGCAGATTTAACTAGAGAGTTTAGACTCTGTATAAACTCAACTGAACCAAGATACTTACCATTTTCTATAACTGGAGACAAGCCACGCAACACAAGACCGGCACGCCCAAGCTCTATAGCAACAAGAGGTTTTTTACTGCTTTTAACATGAACAATAGTTTTTCTAAAACTACTTAAATCATCACCATACTTTTTAGGTTTCCATGTTCGTAAGAAACTTGTTAGATTAGCAGTGTGAATATGGATTTTAATATTTTTGTAATCAGTATTTTCTTTGAAATCAGTAGAAATTGATTTAAGCCCTTTTGCAGCAATATCTTTATCATTCTCTTGGAGGGCACGAATAACACTATAATTTTTAGATATGTTAATAGCATTTGTAATGCCTATACTCTCTTTAGCTTTTATGAGTTGACTATATACTATACGTAATTTTTTATCTTGTGTATTGTAAACATCCTTTTGCATTTCATCCATAGAATAGATGTAGTTTACGATAATAATTAAAAATCCAAGTACAATAGAAGCTATAAGTGGAATATGAACTTTCTTACTAATTGAGATATTTTGAAACATTATTTAAAGCCTTTATAAAATCTACCTTGGTATTGAAAGATCTAAATTGAAAATATAACTCATTCTAACGATTAATGATTAAAATTTTCTTGAAATTATTAATATATAAAAAAGAATGTTAATTAGTTGATCGTAATGTGATATAAATATAACTAATAGTTTACTTAGAGTTTATTTAACCATTTGTCTTTTTGCTTAACTTCCAAACTTTTTAAGAGAGAAGATTGTAAACTACTTTTGCTAATTATTATCAGATTTTTTAAAGAGCATATTTTTAAATGTTCTCTTTAAAAAATTACTTGTGGGATAGTTTAAATATGGAAAATATAGTAACAATAGATAGTGTCTGTACATATTGTGGAGTAGGGTGTGATATAGCTGCTCATGTAGATACTAAAGAGAATAAGATTGTAAAAATATTTGCACATCCAGATGGTGTCGTTTCTCAAGGAAAGCTTTGTATAAAAGGTAAGTATGGTTTTGATTTTGTAGATGCAGATGATAGACTTCGTATACCTCGTATAAGAAAGTCATGGCTTGAGAAAAATCCTGAGATTAAAGAAGTTATATCTCCAACTTTAAGAGAGCTTGATGAGATTTGGTTTGAAACAAGCTTAGAGTCTGCTACAACTGCTGCAGCTATGAAGATGAAAGAGACACAAAAGAACTATGGTAGAAAGTCTATCTGTTCCATTGGTGGGGCTAGAAGCTCTTGTGAATCTGCATATCTTTTTCAAAAGTTTACTCGTCATACTTTGAATTCTCCCCATGTTGACAACTGTGCTCGTGTTTGTCACTCTCCTTCTTTAAGTGGTATGAAAGTGACTATTGGTGAGGGTGCTGCTACAAACCCTTACAATGACATTTATAATGTTGAGTTTATGGTTGTAATTGGTTCAAACACTACAGAAGCACATCCTATCATTGCGAATCGTATCATAGATGTGGCTCGTGAAAACGACAATTTAGCTGTTTTTGATGTTCGTGAGATAAAACTTCACCGTTTTGCAAAGTACAAGGCTATCATGCCACATGAAGCAAATCTTTTAACTCTTAATATGATGGCTTATGTCATTATGGATGAAGAGTTATATGATGAGGATTTTGTTGAAGATAGAACAGCTGGTTTTGCAGACTTCAAAGAAAAAATCATGAACGACCCTTATGCTAATCCTGACTATTATAATGGCATAGAAGGTTATGAGTATCTTTCAAAGATGATTAAAAAAGTAGCTCGTCAATATGCTCTTAAAAAATCTATGATCTTTTGGGGACTTGGAATTACTGAGCATATAGATGGTTCTTACTCTGTTATGGCTATGGTTCATCTAGCTCTAATGACTGGAAATATCGGAAAAAGTGGTGCAGGGCTTATGCCTCTTCGTGGTCAAAATAATGTTCAAGGAACTTGTGACATGGGAATGCTCCCATACTTTGACCCTGATTATCAAACACCAAAAGAGATTGGTCTTATGACGCCTCAGCTTGTTGATGAAATGCTTGAAGATAGAGTGAAAGTGGTACTTAATATTGGTGAAGATTTGACTCATATACATCCAAACCTTAACAAAATAGATCGTGCATTTGATAAGCTTGATATGATTTTTGTTCAAGAACTATTTATGACAGATATCGCTAATCGTGCCGACATTGTAGTTGGGGTTAAGTCAGCTTATGAGAAGACGGGTGTTTATATAAATGCGATGAGAAGACTACACTTATCGCAACCATTAGTAAAATCTGATCTGCCAGATGACTGGGAAGTACTTCAGTTACTTGACCAAAAAATGGGTGGAGATGCTAACTATGCTTCTTCTAAAGAAGTTTGGGAAGAGGTACAAAAAGTGGCTTATCGACGTTTCTCAGGTGCTGACTATCACCGCCTAGAAAAACACCGTAAACGTGGTCTTCAGTGGCCAGTACACACAGAAGACACTCCTATACTCCACCAACTAGATTTCCGTACACCAGATGGTCTAGGTCACTTTAAATATAAGCAGTATAAACTACGTGGAATGATAAAAGAAATCATGGATAAAAAACTTACAGGGTACCACCTTAGTACTGGTCGTACACTCGCTCACTATAACAATGCAGCACAGACTTCAAGAAGTGAAAAACTTATGAAACGCTACGATGAAGATATATTACTAGTATGTGAAGATGATGCAGCTGACTTTACAAGTACTCAAGTAATTCTTAAAAGTGACTACGGACAAACAAACCCACTTACTATAAAGATAACTGACAAAGTGCAACCAAAAACACTCTTTGCAACCTTCCACCATGCAAGTTCAAGAATCAATGCACTCTTTGGTGACGCGGCCGATGAAGTTATCTTAACTGCTGCATTTAAGACTATTAAAGTTGAGG
>Ga0256826_1001113_pt1 | contig 16593 bp, 17 predicted proteins | sample CV79metaG_FD_185975 | JGI IMG/M metagenome (GOLD analysis project Ga0256826, IMG submission 185975) | Hydrothermal vent microbial communities from East Pacific Rise, Pacific Ocean - CV79 | ecosystem: Environmental > Aquatic > Marine > Hydrothermal vents | place: Pacific Ocean: East Pacific Rise...
AGAGTTTAAACGTATTTTAAACCACCTTGGCAAAGGGTCGGTGTTTGAAAAATCGAAAACCCTGCGTGATAAATATTTGTTGAACAATGACGATGGCACAACCCAATACATAGAATTTTTAAACAGTGAACATTGGTGTCAGAACAGTTTTCAGGTTACGCACCAAATTAGCAACGAAGGACGCTACAAAAACCGATACGACGTGACGCTGTTGATAAATGGGCTTCCTTTGGTTCAGATTGAACTTAAACGGCGTGGGTTAGAGCTGAAAGAGGCGTTTAATCAGATTAACCGTTATCAACGTGACTCTTTTGGGGCGAACTCTGCGTTGTTTGGCTATGTGCAGATTTTTGTGATTAGTAATGGGGTCAATACCAAATATTATGCCAATAACTGAAAACAGAGCTTTAAACAGACCTTTTTTTGGGCAGATGAGCAAAATAACAACATTACCAATCTTGATGAGTTTACCAACGCATTTTTAGAGCGTTGCCATCTTGCCAAGATGATATGCAAATACATTGTACTCGCAGAAGTGCCAAAGATTTTGATGGTCTTGCGACCCTATCAGTTTTATGCTGTCGAGGCAATTATTGACCGTGTGAGCAATTCAGATAAAAATGGCTATATTTGGCACACCACAGGCTCGGGGAAAACGCTTACTTCGTTTAAAGCTTCACAGATATTAATGAAAATTCCTACGGTTGATAAAGTGGTTTTTGTGGTTGACCGAAAAGATTTGGACTTTCAGACAAGCAAAGAGTTTAATAGCTTTAGCGATGGTAGCGTGGACGGAACAGAAAATACAAAAGCCTTGGTTAAGCAGTTTTGTGACGATACCAAACTGATTGTTACCACAATTCAAAAATTGAATTCAGCCATTAGTAAAAAACAGTATCTGAACCAAATGGAAGCGATGAGAGAGAAACATGTGGTTTTTATTTTTGATGAGTGCCATCGTAGCCAATTTGGAGAGACCCACAAGGCGATTAATCGTTTTTTTGAGAAAAATCAGATGATTGGGTTTACAGGAACACCGATATTTGCACAAAATGCTGTGAGCAATAAGCTTGGAACACGCACCACCAAAGAGCTGTTTGATGAGGTGTTGCACAAATATGTGATTACCGATGCCATTGGCGATGATAATGTGTTGAAGTTTTCGGTGGAGTATGTGGGGCGATACAAGCAGAAAGAGGGCAGTAAAAACAGCATTGATATAGAGGTAGAAGAGATTGATACCAAAGAGCTGTTGCAGAGCAGTGAACGGGTGGATAAAATAGTCGATTATATTATTGCTAATCATGCACGAAAAACCCACAGCCGAAGTTTTAATGCCATGATGTGTGTGAGCAGTGTGGAGATGCTAATAGCGTATTATGATGCGTTTAAGCGTAAAGAGCATAAGTTGAAAGTGGCAACGATTTTTTCGTATGATACGAATGAAGAAGATAAAGGGGTGGCGAGGCTAAAGCCGTCGATTCCAAGCGAAAACGGGCTTGAATTCTCGGAATCGGAGGCTTCAGCCCCGAACAAACAAAGCGAAAATGGGCTTGAACTCTCGGAATCGGAGGCTTTAGCCCCGAACAAACAGAGCCGAGAAAAACTCGATGAATATATTGCTGACTACAACGCCCTGTTTGGCACAAAATACAGCACTAAAGACAGCCAAAATTTTTATAACTACTATAATGAATTAAGCAGAAGGGTTAAAAACAGAGAGATAGATATTCTCTTGGTCGTTAATATGTTTTTAACAGGCTTTGATGCTCCACAGCTCAACACGCTCTATGTGGATAAGAGTTTGCAGTATCATGGATTGATTCAAGCCTTTTCACGAACCAACCGAATTTTGGGCGAACAGAAATCGCAGGGGAATATTGTCTATTTTCGGAATCTAAAAGAGCGTGTGGATGAAGCGATTGCTCTGTTTTCTAACAAAGAAGCCAAAGAAACTATTTTGATGAAACCGTTTGAGGAGTATATTGAAGAGTTTAATGAAGCCTATAACGAGAAGCTTTTAGCCATTGCTCCAACGGTAGAGAGTGTGAGTACTTTGGTCGATGAAGAGGAGCAGTTGGCATTTGTACAAGCGTTTAGGGCATTGATGCGACTCAAAAATATTTTGGATGGTTTTTCCGATTTTGATTTTGAATTGCTAGAGATGAATGAGCAGGAGTTTGAAGATTATAAATCAAAATATCTTGATTTGTACGATGCCATTAAAGGCGATAGAACAAAAGAGAAAATCTCAATTTTGGACGATGTGGATTTTGAGTTGGAATTGATTCATGTTGATGAGATTAATGTGCATTATATCTTGACCTTGTTGGGACAAATGGTGGAAGCCCAAGAGGATGAGAAAGAGAAGCAGAAGGCAAATATTTTAAACATTATTAATGCCAATGCAACTCTGCGAAGTAAACGGGAACTGATAGAGAAGTTTATTAGTGAGAATATGCCCAATATAAAAGAGGCTTCGGAGCTTATGGAAGCGTTTGAGCTATTTTGGGATGAAGAGCGAGAGCGTGGGTTTGAGGAGCTGTGTGAAAGTGAAAATTTAAAATCTGATGAGGTAGAGAAGGTTATTTCTACTTATATTTATGATGAGAAAAAGCCATTAAAAGAGCAGATTGTAAAGACCTTGAATGTTAAACCAAAACTTTTGGAGCGTAAAAAGGTTACCTCTCGTGTGGGCAATAAAATTATGGGCTATGTGGCAACGTTTATGGATGGTATTGGGGTGGTTAATAGTGAATATGAAGAGCCTTTGATGGTGGCTGAACCCAAAAAGGGGTATTTTGATAAAGAGTAGAAGAGGGTATTAATCCTCTTTTTTCTTCTTTAGATCTTTTATATTTTATCCAAAATATCATAAGGAAGAAAGCTAGGGTAGTAAAGTTCTCTGTATGTTGGATTGTCTCCTACAAATTTCCAATCATTTGGATTTTCTTTAATACTTAGCATCTTTTCTTGTTTTTTAATGGTTACCACTCGTGTTTTGGTATCAACATGAATGTTTTTTTGTCCATATTTTCGAGCTAAAATACTGTATAGGGTATTGAGACTTAGTTCTGTATCGTATAAACGACTGTTTTTTAAATGCACTTTGACTGTGGATGTATACCCTACCTTTGCAAATTTACCCTCTGAAAAGGTGTTGACTTTATCTATTTGAGTAATTTTTGCAGAAAAGTCAAGGATTTCAATATTGGATGAATTGGTCATGGTAAGGATTTGGCTTCTATAGATGCGTTTGCTAAAAACAGTAAAAAATTTAGGATAGGTCATTGCAATAATGTTATTTGCATTGAGAGATTTTAGTTGATTAATATAGAGTTGTAATGCCTTATAGACCTTTTTTTGTTTTTCATCAAGTTCTATGGGATAGACCTCTTTTTTTGGAACTTCTGCTATTGGTTCTTCTTTTTTATCGGGAGTTTTCTCAAAGAAACACCCTGTAAAAAAGAGCATAAGGGGTAAAATAAAGATTTTTATTAGAATGGAGTATCTCATTGAAGATACTCATCAAAAGTTTTAATATTTTTGAAATCTGTTTCTGTAGCAAAAGATGAATGAGAGTTACAGAGTAAAATGTTTTCATCTAACGTTGTTTTAAAGAGTACAAATGGATAACCCATAGAAGTCCTTTTATTGAGTGATTTTTGTAATAATGTTTCATTTGACTTGATGATTATATCATCTTTTAAGTAGCGAAGAAGTAGTTGTGTTAATGCAGGAGAAGAGAGAGGCTGTCTCATAAGATTATACGAGTTGAGTTCCAAGGTTTTGAATACAAATTTCTTATAGTTTGAATCAACCAATGAAGAGATACTCATCATTAACGAACTAGCAACCGAGAGGGAAGAGGGGTAGCTGGAATCAAATATCTCCTCTTCTATTGTGAATGAACCGTTTGAAAAATTCCATTTACCATGTTTGTAAAATTGTTCTATGAGTACGTTTGAAAAGTGTGTTGCTTTGATTAGATACGATTCATCAAGGGTACTTTGATAGGCTATAATGAATGTTTCTCCTAGGTAAGCATAATCTTCTAAAAAAGCGTTTATTTGGGGTTGACTAGCTATTTGTGTAGAGTGATAGAGTGTGTCGTTGATATAGAGTGTAGAGAGCAGTGCATCTAAAGACTCTATGGCACTATTTTGATATTTTTCGTCAAAGGTAGAAGCAATAAACAACGTAGAAATCATCATGCTGTTCCATGAAGTAATAACGCTTTTATCGGTCTCTGTTTCTTTATAGATTTTGCTAAAAAAGAGTTTGGATTTAGACATATTTGAGAGCATAAAATTTATAGTCTCAAAGGCAATTTCTTTATACGCTTCTTTCGCTGTTAATTGATAGGCACGAAGATACAATTTTGCAAGGAGGGCATTATCGTAGGTGGTTTTTAAGGGGTATGGATTTTGCCAATTATTCTCTTGGGTATAGTTGTAAAACCCACCATTTATGGCATCGTAGAGTCCACCTTGTGACATGGCATCAAGAGAGAGAAGAACTGAATCTAAAAATACTTGTTTTTTTGTAAGCTCATAGCCATCTAAAAGCAGTTCCAAGGTTGATGTATTTGGAAATTTAGGGGACGTTCCAAATCCTCCATGCTCTTTGTCTAAAAGCTCTTGGCTATGAAGTTCAATGGTTTTTAGAACATTGATATGCAGTTTGGTTGCTTCTATCTTTTCAACTTTTGGATTAATATTTTCTAAAACCTCACGTCCTTTTGTCACAAGTGTTTCATTGTCTGTAATGTATTTATTTGAGACAACACGTAAAAGAGCCTCAAATCCTAACAGCTCTTTTTGTGCTTCTGGAGCGATGTATGAAGCCACATAAAAAGGTTCTAAATTTTCTGTCATAAACACCGATAAAGGAAAACCAGCTCTAGAACGATTCATAAGCTTATGAACCTTTTGGTAATATTTAGCCAATTCGGGATGCTCTTGGCTGTCTACTTTTATAGCAATAAAACGTTCATTTAAAAGCTCTGCAATAGGTTCTTTTGAGAAAGACTCTTCCTCCATACGTAAACACCAATGAGAATAAGAGTGACCAATAGAGAGAAAAATAGATTTATTTTCATCTTTTGCTTTTTGAAAGGTTTTTTCTTCCCAAGCATACCAATTAATGGGGCTGTTTTTATGGCTTTTTAAGTAGGGAGAGTTCTCAAATTCTAAATTATTTGACATATTAAGTTTCCTTTTTTATAGAGATTAACTACTATTATTAATAGTAATCAATAATATTTAATATTTTGTACTAGATTAGTTGTTAATAGTAAATTTTTTTTCTAAACTATTAATGCTTTTATGCTTTTATTCGATATAGTACTACACGCATAATACACGTGAAGTAGACTATAATTATTGCAATATAATTATTTTTACATTAAAAAGGGATAAAAGAAGAATGAAGTTACTAAAATTACTTTTACTTGTTACCATATTTTTAAATGCTGATTTTGGTTCAGCTACATCGGCATTTCCTCATAAAAAGAATAGTTTTATACCTGCTGATAAGGCATTTAAAGTTTCAGCAGTCCAAGATGGAGATATTATTACAGCAAAAATAATATTGGCAGATAAAATTCATGTTACAGCAGATACTCTAAAGTTTTTTATTGTTAAACCTGAAAAGATTGAACTTTCTATAGATAAACCCAAGGCACATGAGCTTGATGGAGATAAAGTTTATGAAAAAGAGGTTTCCGTAAATATTCCTCTCTCGTTAATTGCTTCTAAAGTAGTGGGGGAATTTACTTTATCTGTTCACTTTTCTGGTTGTTCAGATGCTGGAATTTGTTATAACCCACAAGAACGAGATTTTGTTTTAGCAGGAGACCCAAATGCAAAAATAGGTTTCTTTGATAAATTATCGGTAGCTATTGCCTCGGCTAATCCAAATGCGATTATGGAAATCATTAAAAGTGAAAGTGCCTTTTTTGTTATTTTCCTTTTCTTGCTTCTTGGATTACTTTTAGCATTAACACCTTGTATCTTCCCAATGATTCCAATTTTATCATCTATTATTGTTTCTCAGCAAACAAGTGGGGAAAAACCAAGTGCTTCTAAAGGTTTCTTTATCTCTTTGGTTTATGTCTTATCTATGGCAGTTACCTATACTATAGTAGGAGTTGTTTCTGGACTGTTGGGTGCTGATATTCAATCGGCTCTACTAAATCCATGGGTACTTACAGGTTTTGCTGTTATGTTTTTTGCTTTGGCTATTTCACTTTTTGGATATTATGAGATGCAACTTCCTGCAAAGTGGCAAACTAAAATCAACTCAGTAAGTGATGATGCTCAAGGTTCTGGGATTTTAGGAACAGTGGTAATGGGATTCTTATCTGCATTTATTATTGGACCTTGTGTTGCCCCACCTTTGGCAGGAGCTGTTATATTTATCTCTCAAACAGGAGATGCTCTTCTTGGGGGTATGGCACTTTTTGCAATGAGCATGGGTATGGGGCTTCCTCTTCTATTAGTAGGTGCAGGAGCAGGTAAATTTATGCCAAGACCTGGTGGCTGGATGACAACTGTGTCACAAACTTTTGGTGTGGTCATGTTAGCTCTTTCTATCTTTATGTTAGGAAAAGTTGTTCCTGCTGGGGTAACCATGTTCTTATGGTCACTTCTCTTTATGGGAACAGCTCTTTACATGGGTGTATTTGATAACTCATCTACACGTAGTGGAGCAAAGAAAATGGTGCAACTTTTAGCTTTTGTCTCTCTTGTTTATGGAGCTTCTCTTTTTGTGGGATTATTAAGTGGTTCACGCTCAATGTTGCATCCTTTTGATACCTTTACCTCAGGAAAAGTAGCAATAATGGCTACAGCTTCAACTGAACATATCGCAAAAGATGGTTACACTATTGATAAGCTTCAAAAAGAAGTTGAAGCATCTGATAAATTGGTAATCGTTGATTTTCGTAAAAAATCATGTGCTTCGTGTGATGAGTTAGAAGAGTTCACATTTTCTGACAATGCTGTAAAAGATGAACTAAAAAGATTTACATTTATTCAAATTGATGTAACTGAAAATACAGATAAAGAGAAAGAATTAATGAATAAATACAGTGCCTTTGGCACACCAAGTATTATCTTCTTTGATAAGAATAATACATCACTTCCAAGTAAAATGCTTTCTGGTTTCCTTAAAGCTGATAAATTCCTTGAACACTTAAAGACTATTAATTGAATCTAACCATAGCTATTGGAGAACTCAACACACTTCGTGTTGAGCGAGATACGGATTATGGTTTATACTTAAGAGCTGAAAACTTTGAAGAGGTACTGCTTCCTAATATTTATGTGATGGAAGCAGAGATGCCAATAGGTAAAGAGATAGAAGTTTTTGTCTATACGGATTCAGAAGATAGACCTGTTGCTACGACCAAACACCCTTATGCAAAACTTGGCGAATTTGGTTATTTTACCGTTGTTGATTATCAACAGTATGGTGCTTTTGTAAACTGGGGTCTACCAAAAGATTTATTTGTTCCTCTTTCTCAACAGAAGTGTTATTTCCATATTGGTTCTAAATACATTTTACGTGTCTGTTTAGATGCTGAAACAGGACGACTCTATGGAACACATAAAATAGGTAAGTGGCTCTCAAAAGATACTAAATCTTTAAGCGAAAATCAAAAAGTGGATGTTTTAGTACTCTCAAAGACTCCTCTTGGGTATAAAGTAATTATAGAAAATCTTTATGAGGGAATGTTATTTGAAAATGAGATTTTTGAGATCCTAAAAGTAGGGGAGAGAAAAGAAGCGTACATTAAAAAAGTTCGTAAAGATGGTAAATTAGACCTCTCTTTACAGCCTATAGGAAAAAAAGCAACTACAGATGTGTTTGAACAGAAGTTTTTGGAGCTTTTAAAAGAGAAATCAAATTTTATTCCCTTGAACTCAAAGAGTAATGCCCAAGAGATTATGAAGGTGTTTGGATTAAGTAAAAAAAGCTTTAAACGAACACTGACTTCATTGATTGCTCAAAACAAAGTTGAGCTTTTTAATGAAGGGATAAAGCTACTATAAGTACTTTTTTTGTTATACTTTTCCCATATTTAAAAACAAGGATAAACAAATGGATTTAACAGAATTATTAAAGATGGGTGCAGGAATGATTCAAGGCAATAGTGATGATGCAACAACAGGACTTGATTCAGATGCACTTACTGGTGCATTAGGTAATCTTCTTGGTGGTGGTGTTGATGGTGGAATTGATTTAAGTTCAATTATGTCTGGTTTGTCTGAAAATGGTTTAGGTTCTATTGTTGGTTCATGGTTAGGAAATGGCGAAAATGAAGCAATTTCTATGGATTCTATTACTGATTTATTGGGTGGAGATAAAATTTCTGAATTTGCTTCATCATTGGGTTTAAGTGAAGAGAGTGCGAAAGGTGCTTTGTCAGATATGCTTCCAAATATCATTGATAAAGCAACTTCTGGAGAAGGTTCGATTATTGATAACATGTTAGAGCAGGTTGGTGGTGCAAGTGGTGCTATGGATATGCTAGGTAAAATGTTTAGATAATACTGTTTTCTTGGGGTCGGTAATGCCGACCCTCTATTTTATGTTAAAAATAATTCTTTTTCTTATTCCCCTTTCTCTTTTCTCTTCTACTTTTAAAATTGCCTCTTATAATGTTGAAAATCTTTTTGATATGACCTATAATGGTAGTGAATATAAAGAGTATACTCCTTATAAATATGGATGGAATCGAAAAAACTTTTCTAAAAAACTACTCAATATTTCAGAGGTTATCTGTGAAATTAATGCTGATATTATAGGGCTTCAAGAGATTGAAAATAAAAATGTCTTAAAAAAACTTCAAACCTCATTGCGTAAGGTAGGTTGTTTTTATAAATATTCAGCCATAACGCATAAAAAACATTCTGCTATTCAAGTAGCCGTCCTCTCTAAATTTTCTATCAAATCTAAAAAAGAGATTGTTGTTAAAAGAGCCTTGGGTTATAGAAATATTTTAGAAGTAAAATATATTTTTAATAATCAACCTCTATATATCTATGTAAATCATTGGAAATCTAAAGCTTCCAAAGAGAGCAAACGGATGTTATCGGCTCGGGCATTAAAAAAGAGATTAGAATTATTGCCTAAAGGGAGTGAATATATTTTATTAGGAGATTTTAACTCGGATTATAATGAATACAGACATATGGAAAAAAAGCATAACGATACTTTAGGACAAACAGGTATTAATCATATTTTAAAGACTATTAATAGGGATGGAATGTTTATTCGACCCTCTTCTTTTAAAGAGAACGCTTTGGAACATTATAATTTGTGGTTAGAGTTGGCAAATTATAGGCGTTGGAGTCATAATTTTTATGGAAATAAGCAAGGTTTAGATGCTATGCTTTTGCCTTTTACACTTTTTGATGGAAAGGGTATGGATTATATATCTAACTCCTTTTATGTATTAAAAAAGAGTTATCTTTTTCATAAAAAAGGCTATGTTTTTCGTTGGGAATACAAATATAAACGTCATCAAGGCAGAGGTTATTCAGACCATCTACCTATTGTTGCCTCTTTTTCAACAAAGCCATTTAAAAAGTTGAGAAAGTCTATAGTTGGAGGTTCTATTAAATCTCTTCATGGTAAAAACCCTTCTTTCCCGATGTTCTTAAAAGAGCTAAAAGTCGTATCAAAAGAGAAAAATAAAGTTCTAGTTAAAGATGTGAATTCTAAACAAGAAATCTTTATTTATGGTGTAAAGGACTCTTTTGTTTTAGGAAAATCATACGATATTCAAGTATATAAACGAAAATTTTATAAAGGTCACTATGAAATTATTGATTTTGAGATAGAAAAGGGATATGATTCTGTTATTAGAAAAAAGGAGTAAAAGATGGGTGAGTACTATTTAGAAATTTTAGCATTTCATATTATGGCTGTATTATCATGGATGGCAATGCTTTTTTATATGCCACGACTGTTTGTCTATCATCAAGAGCATAAAGATAAACAAGATTTTACTGATGTCGTAAAACGACAAGAGTACATGATTTATAATGCAATTGGTTTTCCTGCAATGTGGGCAACTATTATTTCTGGGGGAACACTTATCTATATTAACCCCTCACTTTTAAATCAAAATTGGATGTTAGCCAAGCTATTTCTTCTTGTTTTTATGGTTTTATACTCTTTTTCAATGGAGTACTTTAGAAAAATATTAGAGTCAGACACTTGCAGTAAAAATGGTCAATTTTTTAGAGCTTACAATGAAGTACCTACGCTTCTTTCTATTTTAATCGTTGTCTTTGTTATTACAAAATCAATACCAATTTATTTCTCTACTTTTATTACACTTTTTTTTGGATTTATTATTTATAAAATTTTAACTAAAAAAGTTTAGTCTATATTAGCTATAATTATTGATATAAAAAAAAGGAACTCTTATGACATTACCAACAATTTCGATACTTGAGATACAGATACCATTTGAACATAATTTTCCTCGCAATCCTCTTCCATAATCTTTGATTTGGAAGAGTGAGGTTCACGTATCAGCTTTTTTAAGTGACTATATAGTTCATTTTATTATTGCACTACCTGTGATTATTTTATTGTTAGAGCTTTCTAATCTTGCAACAAAACGTCCCTCTATTTCTGTATTTTCACTTTTAACACTTATTTTATTATCTTTGCTTGTGATAGTATTTTATCTACTGGGTTCTGCAACAGATGAATTGCATAAATTATTGACGGTTTATTTAGTCTATGCATCGTTAGGATTAATACTCTTTAAATTGCTTTTTATGGCATTACGAAAAACCATCGGTAGAGTTATTTTTATTCTTATACTTGCTGGGTTTGCATTTGTAACACTAATGCAAGTAAACAGTGGGGGACTTTTTTCTGCGAAAGAAGCATCACTTGAGACAACAGTTGAAGATGACTTAAGTAGTAAACTAAAAGAACTTCAAAGCAAGTATAATGCATTGATTGAAGAGAAAAAGAGCGAAACTCCTAAAGTTGTTGAAACGGTTAAAGAAGAGACAACAGAGCCTACAGAAACATCTACTGATTTAGAAAACAATAATTCTAACTAATTCATTAATGTGCAGATAAAAATAAAATTTATCTGCACAATTCTTTCCTAATTATTCATATTATCAAGTAGATATTAGAGTTTATGTACTACTATTCATTCTAATCAAATAGAGGGAATAAATATGAAAAATTATATTTTACTATGCACACTAGGAGTGTTCATACTTACAGGCTGTGGTAAAAAAACAAAAGCCATTAAACCACCAATAAAAGAGAATAATCAAACAGTTATTAAGCCACCTGTTAAAGAAGAACCTAAATTAGGTACGTATGACTGGAGAGCTAACGATGAGTTTCTTACCCAAGGAATAGCCACAAAAATTGTGGTTGTAAAATCAAAGCGAGTAATGGTCTTGTTTGATAAAGAGAATAAAATTTTAAGCCGTCATCGAATCTCATTAGGTAAAAATAACGTAGGCACAAAGCTCAAACAAGGCGATTATAAAACACCTGAAGGAACGTACTCCATAATTGATAAACGTTCGGATAAAGTCTACTATAGAGAGATTCTTTTAGATTACCCAAGTCAAGAAGATAGAGAACGTTCTAAAAAATTAGGTTTCTCTGCTGGAGGGGGCATCACTATCCATGCTCAACCAAATTGGAATTGGGACGGACATGGAAACGACTACACCTTGTCCAACGACTGGACAGAAGGATGCATCGCTGTTACAAACGAAGGTATGAATGCTATCTGGGAGATGATAGCATTGGGAACTGTGATTGAAATTAGGGAGTAGGGATTAATGCTAATGAATTAAAATCGAACCTTGTATAATACAAATAGAGGTAAAAATTCCTTAATTCAATGGCATTGGAGTAGGGACTGTAATAGCTTCCTGTTCTCCATCTTCATTATGCTCTCCAACATCTTCCATTTTAGGTTCTTGTTGTTTTAGGGCTACCTTATCTTTGCTTGTATCATCTGTATTAGACTGATTAATATTATTATTTTTTTCTGACTTTTCTATTTTTCTCACTTCAAACTCCTTGTTTTTAGTGGTAATATTTTCAAGATTAGCACTCTTCTCTTCTATATTTTTTAGACTTAAAGAACTCTTTCCTATAAAATTATCACTATCTTTATAAGTGAAAAAGAAAAAAGAGAGAATAATAATAAAAATAACTAATAAATACTTCATCTATTATTCCTCTGTAAAATAGATATAATCATTATATTGCCATTTTCCATTAATCTTTGTATATAGTCTAACATAAATTTTTGCTCCATTACTTGGCAAGTTTCTAACTGTTCTAGCAGTACTTCTACCTTGTGAACGGCTATAGAGGTTATTTGCTCCTTTTCGTGTTCCTATTTTTAGATAGTATTGACTCGCTCCTGTATCTTTACATCTAAAGGTTACTGTGGTTGAATTAAAGGTTGAGCCATTTCTTGGGCTTGTCATGGTTGACTTTTTAATCTTCTTGGGAATAATTCCCCATCCCCTATTATGTCTAGGTAAGTCCGATGAGATTATTTTTTTTAACTATTTTCAACAATTATTCATAAATAATAAATTATTAGGTAACAAAAAAATGAATCAGATTTTAATAACAAGCTCAAAAACAGTAGATTCTCAAAAAATCCTATTTTTAGGACATAACTATAGCTTCTAAAACTCAAAAATGACAAAATTGAACTAAAAAAAGAGTTTTAGTAGTCTAATTCAAAAATATCAGAGGTAAATTCATCTAGATGTAGACAAGTTCGTTTGATTTCAGCCATAGTTACTTTAGCTTTCATAATTTTCTCTCCCTTGTGAGCATTAAAATAGAGTTGATAAAAATTGATAGCAAAAATTGTACCCGAAGTTACTGTAGTTTGGTGGCGATAATAGGAGCAGGTAAAACGGTTATGTGTCTGATTCCATGGTATAGACGCTGTGTTGCACTTAGGACAAATGAAACCAACACTCCAACGTAATTTTGCTAAATAATCTGCACAACTTTGATTATTAGGAAACATTATCACAAATTCTCTATAGGTTTGTGGATAATCTTTCCCTGCAATTAATTTCGCATTTATATCTTTATTTTCTGATAAATTCATATGGAATTATATCACAGGAGGAGCTAACCTACTACCCCCCTTAGGTTATTAGTATCAGATGGGTTTGATTCGGTTTTAAAAGAGATAAATAGAGTTTATTTCAAAAAAAACTAGAAATAATAAATATAAATACAAATATGTATTTTTAATTTTTTATGCTATTATATTTAATTAAATATAGTTAGGAAAACCATGAACAAATTAAAATCTTTTTTAGAAGCATATCGTTTAATTATTATTGCTGTAGCTATAGGTTTGGGCTTCTATTTTTTAGCCTTAACCTCTTTTTCAGATACTCAATCTAGGCTTATTGGGGTAATTGCTTTTTTGGTAACGCTTTGGACAAATAATGGCTTACATATGGGGGTGGTTTCAATGCTTCCTATTATCCTGTTTCCTATTTTTGGATTGGTCGATTCAAAAGATGTGGTAAGCAACTACTCTAAAACAACTATTTTTCTTTTTATAGGGGGGTTTCTACTTGCTATTGCTACCGAAAAATCACAACTGCACAAACGTTTAGCTACTAAACTGCTCTCTCTGTTTCCCAATACTCCACGAGGAGTGCTGTACTCTTTAATGTTAACAGCAGGCTCTTTGAGTTCTATTTTGTCTGATACCACAACAGCACTGCTTATTATTCCCATCGCTGCCTATTTAACAGAAAACCCTGATTATAAATTTCGTCTGCTTTTAGGGGTGGCGTATGCCTCTTTAATAGGAGGGATTATAACACCTGTCGGAACTCCTCCAAACTTGATTTTGATGGATTTTATAGAGAGTAATGGATTAGAGATGATTCCTTTTGCTACGTGGACAGTGATGATGTTGCCTTTAGCTATTGTTATGATGATAACAGCAGCAGAGATTTTGCTTTATGGTCTAAAAAAAGAGGACTTTGTTTTGGTTAAAATTGATATGAGCAAAAAGCCTTTGAGTATTGAGCAAAAGAAATTGGTTTGGATTCTCTCTTCGTTGGCTCTTATTTTAGGAGCTAGTCCTGTTCTAAAATATCTCTTTGATATTTATATTAATGAAAAGCTTACTCTTTTAGCCTTTGGACTTTTTCTATTTTTACCTAAAGTTGATTTGTTAGAGTGGAAAGAGGATTTTGCAAAGATTCCTTTTGCTATTATCTTTCTGTTTGGGGCAGGGTTCTCTATTGCTATGGCATTTCAAAAGACAGGTTTAGCCACAGAGATAGCCAATATTTTGGTAAGTTTTAACTACTTACCACCGATTGTTTTGATGTTTATTATTGGTTCTGGGGTGGTGTTTGCTACAGAGTTAACCAGTAATACTGCTTTGACCTCTATTATGATTCCTATTATCTACCCTTTTGCAATACAGAGTGGATTAGACCCAATGCTCTTTATGTTAATAGTAGCTATTTCGGCTAGTTATGCCTTTATGTTGCCAATTGCTACTGCACCCAATGCCATAGCTATGTCAACAGGTCATGTAAAAACGACACAGATGATAAAACGGGGGATATTTTTAAATATTGCAGGAATTTTAATTACATTTACGGTGGCATTGACCTATTGGAAGATGTTTTTATAAGTAGATTAAAACCGTCATTTCCGACTATGCACTTTGCATTTTCGGAATTAACGGGTTTCTAACTACTTAGAAAACCAATTTTTAACTTTAGAAAAAGCTTTGTCAAATGTTGATGAGTGTGGGGTGCTTTCTACTCCATAGCTCTCTTGTAGCTTTTCAAGCATCTCTTTTTGTTCATCGTTTACTTTTTTAGGATAGACAATAGAAACTTGTGCTACTAGTTGTCCTTTTTGTCCTGAGTGAACATCGGCTACTCCTTCATTTTTAAATACAAATTGCTCTTTATCTTTTGTTCCTACTTTTAAGTCCAGTTCAAGTTCTCCATCAAGAGAAGGGATAGTAATGGATGCCCCTAAAACAGCTTGGGTAAAGAATACAGGAACTTCAATATAGATATTTGCACCATCTCGAATAAAATGTTCATCTTGCTCGACTTCAAACGTTAGGTATAAATCTCCACGTTGTCCATTTTTGGCTTTGTTTCCATAGCCTTGAGCTCGTAAACGGTTACCTGAATCTACACCTGCTGGAATATTAATTTTGATACTGTCTGGCTCTTCATGAAAACCTCTTCCTGAACATGAACCACATTTAGTAGCGACACTTTGCCCTTCGCCATGACATTGTGGACATGTTTGAGCAAAGGACATAAATCCTTGTTTCATAACAACTTGTCCTTGACCATTACAGTACGAACAGGTATCCATCTTTCCACTTTCTGCACCTGTTCCATCACAATCATCACACGAGACTTTGTAGCGAATATCTATTTTTTTTTCACAACCAAAAATGGCTTCATTAAATTTAAGTTCTTGTTCTATTTCAAAATCTAAATTGTATTTTTGGTTGGGTTGACGACGTTGTCTTGCCCCACCAAATCCTCCACCAGAGCTACCAAACATAGAGTTAAACATGTCCATAATATCATCCATGTTTTGACCACCTCCACCAAAGCCTCCACGACCTTGACCTTGGAGTCCTGCTTTTCCATATTGGTCATAGATTGCACGTTTTTTTGAATCTTTTAAGACTTCATAGGCTTCACTTAAGTATTTAAATGTCTCTTCAGCTTCTTTGTTGTCGGGGTTTCTATCTGGGTGGTATTTCATCGCAAGTTTACGATATGACTTTTTTAACTCAGCCCCATCACAAGTTCGGCTAACTTCTAGGGCTTCATAATAGTCCACTTCTGTCATTTTTGCTCCAAATATATAAATTGGGCGAATTCTATCATATTTTTGCTATAATCCCGAATAAAAAAAAAGAGCTAAAAGAGGAGATTCTATATGTTGAAACATATTGTAATGTTTAATTTCAAAGATGAAAATAAAAAAGAAAATTTAATTAAAACAAAAAAAATGTTAGAAGCACTTCTAGATACTGTACCAACACTAAAGAGTATGGAGGTTGGGATTAATTTTTCCCAAGAAGAGCGAGCTATGGATTTAAGCCTCTATTCTGAATTTGATAATGAAGAGGGATTAAAACTCTATGCAAATCATCCTGAACATTTGGAAGTTGTTACGTTTATAAAAAGTGTTGCTACGGGTTCAAAAGTTTCTGATTATACCGTATGAAATATAAAATAGAAGCATTTGAAAACTTAGTGAATGCTTTCCAAAAGATGCCAAATAATCATCAAAAAAATAGTATTAATATTATATTTAATATAATTCTAGATTAATAATTTTATCTTATATTAAAATATAAAGTATAATAAAACAAAAACTATTAAATTTTAAATCCTTTCTAACATCCCACAATATAGGGCTTCTAAAAGAGTCTTAAAAAATAAAAAACTTGAAAAAAACACAATTACAACACAAAATTCTTGCTATACTATTCTTAACAACATAAGGTTATCAAATAGAAAAAATAAAAAA
>Ga0256826_1001114_pt1 | contig 16593 bp, 13 predicted proteins | sample CV79metaG_FD_185975 | JGI IMG/M metagenome (GOLD analysis project Ga0256826, IMG submission 185975) | Hydrothermal vent microbial communities from East Pacific Rise, Pacific Ocean - CV79 | ecosystem: Environmental > Aquatic > Marine > Hydrothermal vents | place: Pacific Ocean: East Pacific Rise...
TGAAACCTCAGAGTAAAAAGCAAGAATATAAAAATAGTGTTAAAGTTCAAAGTTCTTATATTTTACAATCTAGTTATTGGAAAGATAACATTTTAACACTCTCTTTTGATAAAAAATTGGATGAAAATAAAGTTAATTATTTTACTATTTTTGATGATAAAAGAGAACGATATAAATATGTTTTTGATATTCAAACAGCTTTTATCAATAAATCACATAGTGTTGGAAAAGCAGATATACTAAGAGTTAGAATAGCACAATATAAAAATAGTGTTTTAAGATTAGTTATTGAAAATAATAGGCTTTTAAAAGTTAAATATAATATAAAGTCTAATAAACTACAAATTTCGATTAATAATAGAGAAAAAAAAGAGAAAAGAGTAGTTTCTCAAAACAGTTATATATCTAAATATATTGCACCGAAGAGATTAGATAGAAATAAAATTATAGTGATTGATGCTGGACATGGTGGTAAAGATCCTGGTGCAATAGGGTATAAAAAATATAGAGAGAAAATGGTTGTACTCTCTATTGCTCAGAAACTAAAAAAAATATTAATTGCTAGAGGTTATACTGTTGATATGACAAGAGATGGTGATAACTTTGTGAAATTAAGTCATCGTACTAAATTTGCAAATAGAAACAATGCAGATATATTTATAAGTATTCATGCAAATGCTGTCTCTAAAAAAAGTGCAGATAAAGTGCATGGAATAGAGTGTTATTTTTTATCAAAATCTCGTTCAAATAGAGCAAAAAAAGTTGCAGCAAAAGAAAATTCTGCTGATATTAGTGATATGAATTTTTATGGTAAAGAGAGTTTTTTAAATACTTTAGGTACTCATAATATGATAGCATCTAATAAATTAGCTATTGATCTACAACGAAGTATGTTAGCATCATTAAAGAAAAATTATAATGATATTTATGATGGTGGAGTTAGAGAAGGACCTTTTTGGGTTTTAGTTGGGGCTCAGATGCCATCTGTATTGGTAGAAGTAGGATTTATAACACATCCAAGAGAAGCAAGAAGATTGGTAAATAATAGATATCAAAAGAAATTAGCAATTGGATTAGCAAATGGAATTGAGAGATATTTTTTAAATAACTAAAAAGAGATAAATATTTTTTATCTCTTTTCTAAATATTAAAACCATTTATTTTTAATAAATTCTAAACCTTTTTCTATAAGTTTTGGAGCAGTAGCAATAATAACATCAGCAACAGAATCTTTTACAGAATCCCAAACATCACTAAACTGTTCTTTTATTGCATCCCAAGTTCCTTTTTCAGCTTTTTCATATGTCTCTTCAGAGATATTTTCATCTTTTGCTTCTCTCGCAAATGATGACTTTTTTTCATTTGGTAACACCTCTATAATTTTTGCAACTAACTGTTCTAAATTATATTTATCTGTTGAAGAGATAGGAATAATTAGGTTTGGTAATATCTCAAATCTATCAGCTATATCAATTCTTTTTCTATCTAAGTTAGCTAGTTGAGTTTCTCCTGGTTTATTGTTTTTTAGATCCCATTCTCTATAAGGTTCAATTTTATCCACTTGAGTGATGGCAAAGACAACAGGACACCTTTGTAAGTTCGGTTTTATTATATTTTCATATACATCAATAGCAGAAGCATATTTTCTATCATCGGCTTTTATAGCCCAAATAATTAGATCTAATTCAGGAAGTAAGCTTTTATATAGTTCTATATACTCTTGATGTCTTTTTGGATCTTCCCCAATACCAGGAACATCGATTAATATTAATCCACCATCATTTTGATCTCCAATAAGCATCTCTTGAGGTTCTCTTGTACAGGCTTCAACATTACTAATTTTTGCTACATCTTGGCCAAATAAAGCATTACATAAACTTGATTTTCCAACACCCGTATCACCAAATATAGCAACTTTTGGTGTATATGTTCTTATTTTCTCAACTTCTTGTTTAATTTTATTTAACAAATCATTTTGAGTAATATTTTGATCTTTAGATTTATATTCTGGGATAATTGTATTATCAATATTTTTTGTTATTGAATCTAAATCTCCAACACTATTATTAAGTATTTTGTTTAACATTTTAAAACTCCATATATAATTTTTAAATTAATTTTCTTGTTTATACTCTAAATCTCCAGCAACAGCTTCTTTATCATTAATAATCTCTTCAATCTGTTGTTTTACTTTATCGTAACGATATTGTTCTTTAAATCCCATAATTCTACCACCAGCAGCATTTGGATGACCCCCTCCATTTGACCACTCTTTTGAGATTGTTGCTACATTTACCTTATTGTTTGCACGAAGACTCATCGCACCTCTATAACTAACATCTACAATAAAATCATATTCAGGATATTCTACTAGAAAGCCATTACCGACAATAGATGTATTTCCTACTGCGTAACTTAAAAAGCCTTTATATCCTTTATAATAGATAGTATTTGAAGCTCTTTTTGCACCTAATAAATTTACAATATATTTTGTAGCTAAATTGTCTAATGTATTATTTTTATCTAGTTGAAAAAATTGTTTTTTTATGAGATGTATATTTTCATCTAAAATGATATGTGCATCTTTATGTTCCATAAATTTTGCAGCTTCAATTAATAAAGATAGTTTATAATTACTATCCTCTTTTGCAAACATTGTACGGTTTAGTTCTCTTGTTTCGTTTACAAGACGCATACAAACTTTACCATACTCAAAATTTTCTACTTCATCTTTTTTCCATAAATCAACCGCATTTACAATATTTACAAACTGATTCATCCAAGTTGGTTCATTAAACTCAAAGTTCTTTTTTACATAATCATAAGTTATTTTTGTAGCACATCTCTCTACATCAAGAAAATACCAATCATATTTTTTAGAACTAGCTTCACCACTTCCATGATGATCTAATAGAGTAATTTGGACATCTCTATCTGCACGATTTAATTGAGCAACTTCGTTTTGTAACCATCTGGATTCATCAGGATTTAGATTTAGGTCTGTTATCAAAATAAGAGCTGGTTGCTTGTTTTTTTTAATGGCTTCTATAACCATCTCTAACTTTTGTTTAACTTCTGCACCATAATTAGCATTATAATTAATGATTTCATATGGTGTGTAGCGCATTACTAGTTGACAACTATAACCATCTAAATCTATGTGAGAAAGATGGTGAATTATTCTATTGTTCATTTTTGACCTTATATTTAATTTTAATTTATAGAGATAGAACCCATAACTTCAAATGTTGCACTTGAGTCTATTTCAGCATGAGACAGAGTTATGACATCTAAAGAGAAGCGTTCAAAGATTTCAGCAAGTCCACGGCGAAGTTGTGGGTCTACAATGATTACAATAGGAGAAACACCTTTTTGTAGTAATTCTGAAGCTTTTGTACTTGTAGCTTGTATGAGCGCATTTATCTCATTTACATTGAGTAAAAGATTTTTATTGCCATCTTGATCAGATATCTTTTCTAACATCATTTGTTCTGTATTTGTTTCAAATGTTAAAAGTCTTATAACTCCATCATCACTTGCATACATTTGAGTAATAATACGTGCTAATTTTGCTCTTACTTGCTCTGTTATTATTTCAACATTTTTAGTAAATTCAGCTATGTCAGCTACTGTTTCTAAGACAGTAAGCATATCTTTGAGAGGTATTCTTTCATGTAAAAGAGCTTTTAATACTCTTTGAATAAGACCGATTGAAGCAACTTTAAGAACATCATCAACAATAACAGGGAAATCAACTTTGATTTTATCTATAAGTGTTTGTACCTCTTGACGAGTTAAGAGATCTTCAGCATTACGTTTTATAAGTTCACTCATATGAGTAGAGATTACAGTAGCTGGATCAACCACTGTATAGCCATTAATAATCGCATCTTGTTTATCACTTGGATTTATCCAAATAGCATCTAAACCAAAAGCAGGTTCTTTTGTTTTTTCACCCTTAATCTCTCCTGTTGCCATACCACTATCCATAGCTAGAAACTTATCAGGTATAATTGTTCCTTCTCCCATAGATATACCTTTTAATAATATTTGGTATTGTTGCGGTGCTAAATGGAGATTATCTCGTATACGAACTTGAGGCATTAAAAAACCAAAATCTGATGCTATTTTTCTTCTCATAGAACGGATACGTTCAAGTAGATCTCCACCTTTAGCATTATCTGCAAGTGAAATAAGTTGGTATCCTAGAGTAAGTTCTAACATCTCAACTTTTAGTATATCTTCAAGAGCTTTTTCCTCCTCTTTTGCAATCTCTTCATTTGTTTTTTGAGGTTTTTTAGCTGTTTTTGTTTGCTCATTTGAATTTTCAGTATCATTATTTAAAATATTTTCAACATCTAAAATAGAAAATTCTCCCTTTTCATATTTGTAAATAGCCCAACCAAGTGCAAAAAATAGCAATCCAACAAATCCCATAGAGAGTGTTGGTAAACCAGGAACAAGAGCAAACATTATCATAATTAATCCAACAATCATCATAATTTTAGCATTACCCATCATCTGATTTACAGCACCTTCAGCAAAATTATCACCTTCTCCAGATGATCTAGTTATCATAATACCTGTTGCTGTGGATATAATTAGGGCGGGAATCTGTCCAACAAGACCATCTCCAATAGTTAAAAGAGTAAATGTAGAAGCACTATCTGCAACACTCATATCATGTTGAAACACACCGATAAGAAAGCCACCAATTATATTTATAAAAGTGATAATAATACCAGCAACAGCATCACCTTTAACAAATTTACTCGATCCATCCATCGCTCCATAAAAGTTTGCATCTTGTAAAATCTCTGCACGACGTTGTTTTGCTTGTGAATCATCTATTAGACCAGCATTTAAATCAGCATCAACTGCCATCTGTTTCCCTGGCATAGAATCTAGTGTAAATCTTGCTGCAACTTCTGCAACTCTTGTAGAACCTTTTGTAATAACCATAAAATTGATAAGAACTAAAATAGCAAAAATGATAATACCAATTACAAAGTTTCCACCTACAACAAAGTTCCCAAAACTAGTGATTATATTACTTACTGCGTCTGGACCTGTGTGACCGTTACTCAAAATCATTCTTGTTGTTGCGATATTTAAGGATAGTCGAAAAAGTGTAATAATTAGGATTAAGGTTGGAAATGTTGTTAAATCTGTTGGTTTTGGTATATAAAGTGATATAAGTAAAATAAGAACAGCTAGTGCCATAGATATAGTTAAAAAAACATCAAGCAGAGCAGAAGGTAAAGGAACTATAATAATAGCTAATATTCCCATTACAAAGAAAACAACACCTAAATCTTTCTGTCCTAAAAGAAAATTTAATGATGTACCTATTTGTTGGTTAACAGATCTTTTTTTTGCCACTGTTTAATCTTCTAAAATATTTTGGAGTGTAAGTTCAGCGAGAAAAGAGTCTATTTTGCCCTGTAATTTATTTAAAAAAGGAAGAATAGAACATATATTTGCTTTATCTGATGGACACCCTTTGTTTTCTGATGTACAATCAAAAACAGCAGGTACTTTTCCTTCAACGGAAGACATAACATTTAGCATATTTATATTAGATGGTTTTTGTGCTAAGGTAAATCCGCCATTAACCCCTTTAAAGGATTTTAGAATATTGTTTTTTGCTAAAGATTGTAATATTTTTGCTAAAAAACTTTTAGAAATGGAGAGTTCATTTGAAAGTGTTTCACTATCCATAGGTTGTTTAGTTTTAGATAAAACGATTAAAGATAGAATAGCATATTCACTAGCACGGGTTATTAACATAATTTTTAAATCTTTATATAGAATTTTAGTTAAATATTATATCTAAAAAAGTTAAAAATTAGATTATGCTTTTATAACAACTTGATTTCTTCCACCCTCTTTTGCAATATATAGTGCTTCATCAGAGATTTTAATCATCTCTTCTAAAGATGAGAGTAAACCATATGAGATACCGATAGAAATGGTATAAGATATTTTTATTTTATTAATTATTATTGTATTTAGTTCAAAAGCTTTACGAATTTTTTCAAATAATAGTTTTGTATTTTCAAGAGTTATATCTTCAAGGAGTATACAAAACTCCTCGCCACCAAATCGAGCCATTAAATCTGATGCTCTCAATTTTTTATCTAAAATATTTTTTATCTCTTTAATAGCAACATCACCGACATCATGACCATAAGTATCGTTAATATTTTTAAATTTATCTATATCTATCATTGCGACAGCTAACTGCTTATCTTTTCTTTTTGCTTTTGCAAAAATTTGTTCACCACTGTTAAAGAAAAAACGTCTGTTATAGGCACCCGTTAAAAAATCTTTATTAGCCATATCTTTTACTTTTGAGAAAAGATCTAAAAGTTCTAAATTACTATTTATTCTTGTTATTATCTCATCAGTAGAAAAAGGTTTATGAATAAAATCATTAATTCCAAAACGCAAAAATTTTGAGATAACATTTTTATTATCCATAGAACTAATTGCTATAATAGCCATCTGATCTTTATTATATTTTTCTCTAATTTTAAATGTAAGTTGCAAACCATTTAAAATTGGCATCTCATAATCTGTAATGACTAAAGATATATTTTCACTCTCTTTGATTATTTCAAGAGCTTCTTCTCCATTTTCTGCTTCAAGAACATTGAGATGAATACCTTTGAGTGCTTCAACAATAACCATCCTATATGTTTGAGAGTCATCTACAACTAAAATATTAGTATCATAATTTTTTAGAGTTCTTAAGATAGATTTTATAGCAAACTCTACACTAGATGGGTCATCTTTAAGTACAAAATCTACTACGTCTTTTTTTAGGATAGTCTCTTTGAGTTTTTCATTTGATGTACCACTTAAAATAACTGCTGGAATATGATGAGAATTGGCAAGTCTTACAATCTCTCCATTTGGTGCATCTGGTAGAGAAAGGTCTAATAGTGCAGCTTGAAAGTCAGCTTTATTTTCTCTGATGATTTTCATAGCTTCTTTATAGCTTTTTGCAAAAAAAGGTTTTATAAAATCATATTTTGCAAGCTCTTTTTTTAAAAGAGATAATGCAACTGGACTATCATCTACTACTAAGACTTTTTTCATACTTTAAATCTCCTCTAAAAGCTCTTTATTCCGTATTATAACAAAGTGTAAATTAATATAAAGCATAATTTGGATAGAATATCGTTTCAACTTTATATTTTAAGTATAAATGTTAGATCAATATACCCATCAGGAGGCCACTATGGCTTTAGATTCGGCTAAAAAATTAGAAATTGTTGCGAAATATGGTCGCAAAGAGAATGATACTGGTTCAAGTGAAGTTCAAATAGCACTTTTAACAGAAAGAATTAGTGAATTAACTGAGCATTTAAAAGTTTTCAAAAAAGATCATGCTTCAAGACTTGGTTTATTAAAACTAGTTGGTAAACGTCGTCGTTTAATGAAATACTTTAAAAGAACAGATAAAACTGCTTACCTTGCTTTAGTTGAGTCTTTAGCAATTCGTGACAATATCTAATTTTTCTTTTCCAAAAAAGGGAGTTATATTTATTATATCTCTCTTTCCCTTCCTTCAAAAAAACATATATCTAAACTTTTTTTCACAAAAGAGCAACATAGCTTAAAGATTACTCTTTTTACCATAATTTTAACTTAGCTTTTAGAATCTAAATAGTATCCTTTTTTAATTAAATTTTTCATGGAGGTTTACAATGTCAAATAAGAATAGTGATGTTAGCACTGAAGGCTTGACATTTTTAGATGATGGTGAAGTTTTATATAATGATCTATATCTATTATCTGAAACAGACGAAAAAGGTACAATAATTTATGCAAATGATTCCTTTTTAAAAATAGCAAATATGAGAGCAGAGGAAATTATTGGACAACCACATAATATCGTACGACATCCAGAGATGCCAAGAACTGCATTTAAATCTCTTTGGAATGATGTTCAAAAAAAAGGTTTTTGGACAGGGTTTGTTAAAAATAGTCGTAAAGGTGGTGGGTACTATTGGGTATTTGCAACAGTTCTTCGTTCTATGGATAAAAATGGGAATACAAAATATATCTCTATTCGTGTAAAACCATCTCGTGAAGATATAAAAAAAGCTCAAGAGCTTTACGCAACATTAGATTAAATATCAAAAGGATTATATAATGGCATTGATGAAAAAAAATAGTTCCGCTTCCGCTTCAGCAGTTGTAGCATCTGGTAATGATAAACGAAAGCAGAGAACTTTAGCAAAACAGCAACAGATAAGTGAAAGTATAGCAGGGATATCTATGACTATACTTGAAAATGCTCAAGAGAGTGTAAGTGCAATAGAACAATTAAAATCTTCTATGGAACAGATAGCAACAGCAGCAGAGGAAAACAGTGGAGCAAGTGAACAAGCTTTATCTAATGTAAGAGGTATTAATACAAATATTACAAGAATGAACACTTCTATTGATACTGTTATCGCTTCAACTTTAGCAACTGGTGATAATATTATGTCTTCTGTTGGTAAAATTAATGAATCTGTAAAAAGAATGGATAAAGCTGTTACCGTAGCAGAGGAATCTTCAAGAAAAAGTGAAGAGTTAAAAGAGTCTTCACAAAATATTGGTGATGCTGTTGGTTTTATCGCTAAAATTGCAGATCAAACAAATTTACTTGCATTAAATGCAGCTATTGAAGCTTCTCGTGCAAAAGAGCATGGAAAAGGTTTCGCTGTTGTTGCTGATGAAACACGTGCTTTAGCTGGTGAAAGTGAAAAAAATGCTGAGTTTATATCTGAACTTGTGAATAAGATACAGGGTAGTATCGATAGTATTATAAAAAGTATAGGTTCAACTACAACTATTATATCTGGAAATGGAACGATAGGAAATAGTTTAAGTTTAAAGATGGAAGAGCTAACAAAAATAGCTGTATATTCTGTTGAAGCAGCCAGAAGTGTAAGTACATATACTCAAAATTTAAGTTCATATGTTTCTAAAGTAAATGATGGTTCTCAAACTATCGCTAATGCTTCTTCTGAAATCGCTCTTTCTGTTGAAAAAACATTAAATGGTATAGATATTCAATCAGATGCTTTAGCTCAAACTGAAGATGATATAAAAGAGCTATCTAATCTTGCAGAGGAGTTGAAATATTCAACAGACACTATGAAATCTGCTGAAGATATAGCACTTTCAGCAGATACTATTGGTAGTTCTATGGATGATATTCAAACAGCTTTAGAAAATGTTACAGATGCTTTAAATCAGATAGAATCATCATCTCAGAATACAAATCAAAGTGCTTTAAAAAATAAAGAGCTAGTAGAAGCTGGTATAGTTGCAGCGAAAGATATTGATACTCTTATTGGTATTGCTCGTAGAAATTTTGATCTTTTAAAAGTATCATTTACTGGAGTAAAATCAACTGTTGTTGAACTTAGAGAATCTTTTACTGGTTCTATCTCTCAAGGAAATGATGCTGCTGATGAACTTGTTGTAATTGTAAAAGAGACAAAAAATGTAAATAAAACAGTAGGAAGCATTTCAAACTCTATTGTACAGTTAAATATGCTTGCAATTAGTGGTTCTATTGAAGCTGCTAGAGCAGGAGAGTTTGGTAAAGGTTTTGCTGTTGTAAGTTCTGACATTAGAAATCTTGCCAAAGATTCAGAATCCAATACAGAAAAAATTAACGATATTGTAGAATCTATGAATTCTGAAATCGATATAGTTAAAAGTGATTGGCATAATCTTTTAAAATCACAAGCAGCAGAGCAAGAATCTATCGATACATTAATCAATGATGTTGTAAGAATTACAGATATGTTAGTTGATTTATTAGATAGATATACAGGTTTAAAAGCTGTAAATGATCAAAATATTGAGGGAATGAATCAAGTAATGATAGGTATTAATGAGATTCAAAAAGCGGTAGAACTTAGTGCAAGAAATGCGATGGAATCAAGAAAAGCAAGTGAGTTGATCATAGAAACAGTTTCCCATATAGGAGAGGGTGTAGAAGAGTTAGCTGTAATGGCTGATGAGCTTCAGCAAGGGTAAAGTAGGTATATAGATGCAAATTCAAGAGATATTGATCATTAAAAATGGTCGAGAAAATTATGGTATATCAACAGAAGATATAAACCAAATTTCAAGAGTACCGATGCTTATGCAACTTCCTTTAAGACCAGAAGGTTCAAGAGGTTTATGTTCTATTTCGGGAAGTATAGTATCTATGCTTGATTTAAATCTATTATTAGATATGCCCTGTGTAGATTATGATGCTTATAAAAGTAGACTTTTAACATTAAATAATAGACACTCTTCAAGTGCATTACTTGTAAGTGAAGTCTATAATACAGTGGAAGTGGATCAAGAAAATATAGAGTATATAGAGACAGAAGATGATCCTATTATTGCTATATATAAATATAAAGATAATTTAGTACAAATTTTATCTTTAGATATATTAATCTCACAGATATTAAATGTTTCTATCGATTCTCAAGAGGTTCAAACTGGTAAAGTAAAGCAAGAACTTATAAAAGAGGAAAATAGTATCAGATTTTTAATCTTCTATATGGGTCAAGAGAAGTTTGCTTTAAATATAGAGTATCTACAAGAGATTATCTTAGATGATAAAGAGTTTACAGAGATTAGTGGTAGTGAAGAGAATATTTTAGGTTTAATAACATTAAGAGAAGAGTTGTTGTTAGTTATAGATCTGAGAAAAACTTATGGATTTGATACAATAAAAAGTGATAAAAATCGTATTTTAATAGCATCATATGCAGGAAAAAGGGTAGGATTATTAATAGATTCTGTTATAGATATAGGCAATTTTTTAATTAATAATATCGAACATATGCAGAATGATACTGATGAGATAAAAATTTCTGGTGTTATTCATGATAATGGTTCTTTAATATCATTTTTAGATAGTGAAGTGTTAGAAAAACTTTTTGAAGAGAATAGCTCTTATATAGATGAAAATATTGTAGAAGAGGCTCAAAATAGTGATGATGAACCTGATCTTGAAGTTATTGTTTTTAAATTAGCATCTAAAGAGTATGCTTTTGATGTAGATAGTGTAGATGAAATTATAGATTTTGTTGATTCAACAGAGATAGTATATAGTGATGAATATATAGATGGTATTATTAATATTCGTGGTAAAATAGTTACTATTGTATCACTTTTCAAAAAACTTGATATTGAGATGAATATCGATGAAGATTCTAAAATTATTATCTGTAATATCGATGGTGATAGAATAGGTTTTGTTGTTGATAGTGTAAGTGATATATTGATGATTCAAGAGGAAAATATTAGAGAAAAGGATGATGATTTTTTTACAAATATTTTACATTTAAATAATGGTAAACGCTTAGTATTATTGATGGATATTAATAGAATTGTAGATACGGAGGGTTTAGATGATTAAAAAAGTTTTAATTGTGGATGATTCAGCACTTGTTAGAAAACAGTTAACAGAGATGATAGGAACATTGAATTTCGAAATTGATGTCGCTAAAAATGGAAAAGAAGCAGTAGAAAAAGCATTAGAAACTCAATACAATGTAATTACAATGGATATTAATATGCCTGTAATGGATGGTTTAGAAGCTGTAAAACAGATTATGCAACAAAAACCTACGGCTATATTAATGATTAGTTCTTTAACAACAGAAGATGCAACAATTACGATGAATGCATTGGATTTAGGTGCGATAGATTATATTGCAAAGCCTGGAACTATGAATGTAGGTAAAAGAGAAAATCGTGATGATATTTTAGATAAAGTGCAATCTTTAAGTCGCATACCAGTAAGAAGATTACGTAGACAATCGGCAAAACCAAAAATGAGAGAAAGACATCATAGAGAGGTTGTTCATAAATCAGATGAGCAGACTTTGACATCTAAAGATATTGAAAAAATTGTTCTTATAGGTTCATCAACTGGTGGACCAGGTTTAATAGAACAGATCTGTTCCTCTTTACCTGCTAATTATAAATATCCCGTTTGTATTGTGCAACATATGCCAGAACAGTTTACAAAAGCATTTGCAGAAAGATTAAATAGATCAAGTGCTTTAACAGTACAAGAAGCTGCACAAAATATGGAAGTAATTCCTGGAAATGTATATGTTGCACGTGGTGGTGTTCATATGAATTTTGCAAAAAAAGTTTCTGGTAAAATAGTAATTAGAGAGGATAGAGAAAAAGGTGAAAACTTTTTTCAACCTAGTGCAAATGAGATGATGAAAAGTGCTTTAACTGTTTTCCCTGGTTTTAATATTATAGGTGTTATTTTAACAGGTATAGGTGATGATGGCGCTGATGCAATGGTAGCATTAAAAAAAGCTGGAGCATATACTTTAGGTGAGAGTGAAGAGAGTGCAACTGTTTATGGTATGCCTAAAGAAGCATATGATAGAGGTGGAGTAAGTGAACAGCTTAATTTTAAACAGATATTGAAAAAAATTGTAACATTAAAATAGTGGGAGTGTAGATATATGGCATTAATAAAAAAACATATTGAGCAAGATATAGAAGAGCTACCACCACTTTCAAGTTTAGAAGAGGCTATAAACTTATTGAACTCTAGTGAAGACAGTGCGAAAATAGATTATGCAGTAGAAGAGATTGCAAAATTTAGTGGCGGTGGCGAATTTTTAATCTCTTATATTGATAATGAAGATGTGGATAAGAGAGTTTCAACAAAAATAGCTTCTGTAATATCAAATATGGATCCAGATGATGCACCGATAGAGAAGATTATGGATCTTTTAAAACTTGATAATGCTTATGTTCGTAATTTAGGTATATCTATTTTAAGAGATTTTAGCGATTCTATAAAATATTATATAGTTAAATTTTTGATTGGTGATGATAGAGATTTAAGAATTTTTGCTATTAATGTTTTAGGTGATGTAGATTTTAGTGAATCAAGAGAGATGTTAATAGAGCTTTTAGAGAATGAAGAGGACATAAATGTCGCTATGACTGCTGTGGATTATATGGGTGAAATAGGTGAAGAGGAAGATATTACTCTTTTAGAATCTCTAAAAGAGCGATTTGCTGGAGATTTTTATGTAGAGTTTGCCGTAGATGGCGCAATTAGAATGATAAAAGGATAATATAAATGTCAACTCTTTTATCCACAGAAAATTTTTTAAAAATTGGTGAATTTATTTATAGAAAAAGTGGTATTTATTTAGAAGAAGATAAACATTTTGATAAATTAAAAAAGTATATTGATAAACGTGCAGCAGAATTGGGTATAGATAATTTTAGAAAATATTTTTTTAAATTAAGATTTGATGATAAAGATGGAGAAGAGTTTCAAGAGCTGATGAATGCTATTACAGTAAATGAAACATACTTTTTTAGAGAGAAAGATCAATTTGAAGTTTTAGTAAATAGAATTTTACCAGAGCTTCATGAAACATTACCAGCTTCTAGACCATTACGTATTCTTTCATCGCCTTGTTCAACAGGAGAGGAACCCTATTCTATGATACTTCATATTGTTGAAGAGGGAAAAGTTGTTGAAGAACGAGATATAGAGGTTGTAGGTATAGATATAGATTCGACAGTTATAAAAAAAGCACAAGCTGGTAAATATACTGAGAGATCAGTCCATGCAATTCCTAAAAAGATACTTTCAAAATGGTTTGATAAAAAACCTTTAGGTTATGAATTAAGTGAAGAGTTACAAGGTACAGTTGATTTTCAAGTAGCAAATGTTTTTGATAAATCTCAGATGAGAAAACTAGGAAAATTTGATGTTATTTTTTCAAGAAATATGTTAATATATTTTGATGATGCTTCTCGTAAAGAGGTTGCAATGACATTCTATGATATGTTAAATCCTGGTGGATATGTATTGTTAGGACATGCTGAATATATGAGTAGAATTGTATCTGTTTTTAAAGCAAGAAAGATAGACAATACACTTATTTATCAAAAATAAGAGTTTTTAGGAGAATATTATGGCAACAGTAATGGTTGTAGATGATTCCAAAACAGTAAGAAACTATCATGGAACAATTTTAAAATCTATGGGTGTTGATATTGTTGAAGCTGAAAATGGTATGGAAGCTTTAGAAAAAAGTTTAGATAATGATATTGATCTTTATCTTGTAGATGTAAATATGCCTATTATGGATGGATACTCTTTTATTCAAGATTTACGTAAGCAGGAAAAACAGAAAACAATACCTATTATTATGGTGACAACACAGGCTAAAGAGGAAGATAAAATAAATGCTTATCAAGTTGGTTCAAATCTATTTGAAACTAAGCCTATTAGACCTGAACAACTTCAAGCATATCTTGATATTTTAGTTAAGAGTTAAGGGGATATTGATGGATCCGTTATTAGAACAATTTTTAAGTGAAGCTAGAGAAAACTTAGCTTTTATTGATCAAAATATTGAGGAGATAGGAGGGGATGACCCTGAACTTCTCAACTCTGTATTTCGTGCTGCACATACCTTAAAAGGTGGAAGTGGAATAGTAGGATTTGAATCTGTAAAAGAGATTACACATCATGCAGAAGATCTACTTGATATGTTACGTTCAGAGAAGATAGAATTTGCTGATGGTATGACAGATGCTCTTTTTAATGCTTTTGATGAGGTGATGAATTTAGTTGAAGCAGCTGAAGAGAGTGGAGAGATTGTAGACTCTGATGAGGAGACTGTTGAAAATATCATTAAAGAGCTTAATACTCAAATGGGTAAAGATAAAATTGTTGAAGATAGTTGGAAAGTACCTTTCTTACTTTCTACAAATGCTCAAGAGATGATAAATTATCCACTCAAAACATTGAGAGATTTTAATGCACTTAAATTACCATTCGTAAATAAAGAGTTAAATGAAGATTTTTGTAATAATAGAAATTTTTATGCAGTGCTTTTTGATGTTGATGACTCCTGTATGGTTTATGGAAATGATCCTGTTTATACTTTATCACTATTAGCAGATAAAGTTATAGGTGTCTTTTCATGTATGAGTAATGATAATGCTAAATATGTTTTAAGTGGTGAAGATGAAGATGGTCTTATCTTAAAAACTCATTTAGTAGCATATGTTCATGCAACATATGAAGAGATAGAAGATGCTCTTTTTAATTTTATTGATGAGATACATTTTTTACCATTAGATATATCTAATATGTTAAGTGTAGATATTGGTGATAAAGGGCATCAGATAGACTCTTTAAAAGAGTTAAAAGATATTGCAGATGATCTTGATTTAGCAGGTATTATTCTTGAAGTTGAACGCTCTTTAGCTTTAATAGGTAAAGATACTTTACAGTATCATCAGCTTGAAAGATTTTTGGATATAGTTGGTCTGATTAATGAATCGGATACTACAAAATTAGCAAGTTTTTTTGATAATTTATATAAAGGTGAAGTTTATAAATCATCGATGGAACCATCTCAAGAGAGTGTAGCAAATGATGAAACAAGTAGTGAAGAGAATAATAGTGCAGAGAGTTCATCAGAGCAAAAAGAAACAAAGACAGAGATCGATACAGCTGAACAAAACATAGCAAATATTAAACTAGACGAAGTAACTCAAAAAGTTTTAGTAGGTATTTTACAACAGCAACAAAAAGCATTAGAGTATATCGAAACAGATGATGATTTTATGCGTATTGCTACTATGATGGAAAAGGTAAGAAAATTTATACCAACTATGCCTGAAGAGTTTAACTCTAAAGAGGATATAGAATCTTTCTTGGTTAGTGCATTAGATAGTGAAAACAGTAAAATGCAACAAGAGGAAGTAAAATCTACTGAAAAAGTTGAAATAAAGGAAGAGAAATCTTCAAAGCCTGAAACAGCAGAAACAGTTTCAACAGAGGTAGCAGTAACAAAAGTCAAACCAGAAAAAGCAAAAACAGTTAAAAAATCTCAAGGAAAACATGAAGAGAAGAAACAGGTTGTTGGTAAAACAGTTAAAGTAGAACAAGAATCTATTGATAGTTTAATGAATGTTGCAGGAGAGTTACTTGTAGCGAAAAACTCTTTACCATATTTAGCTGATAATGTATCGGAGATGACTCATGATATAATTAAACGTGAAATTATGGAAAAATATATTTTTATTAATCGTCTTACTGAACAACTCCAAGATCTAATTATGGGAATGAGAATGTTACCTATCTCTTATGTTTTTGATAGATACCCTAAACTTGTTCGAGATATAGCAAAAAAACTTGGTAAAAAAGTTAAGTTAGAAGTGAGTGGTGGAGCGACTAAACTTGATAAAAATATGATAGAGATGTTAGCTGATCCTATGATTCATATTATGAGGAACTCTCTTGATCATGGTATAGAAAGTCCAGAAGTAAGAGAGCAAAAAGGTAAAGAGGTAAGTGGTACAGTAACATTAAATGCTTTTGCTCAATCTGATAGAATTATAATAGAGATTATTGATGATGGTGCAGGAATAAATACTGAAAGAGTTGCAGGTAAAGTTTTAGAAAAAGGGTTATTAACACCTGAACAGATAGATGCTATGAGTGAAGATGAAAAAGCAGAGTTAGTTTTATTACCTGGTTTATCAACTGCTGAAGAGATTACAGAG
>Ga0256826_1001115_pt1 | contig 16590 bp, 18 predicted proteins | sample CV79metaG_FD_185975 | JGI IMG/M metagenome (GOLD analysis project Ga0256826, IMG submission 185975) | Hydrothermal vent microbial communities from East Pacific Rise, Pacific Ocean - CV79 | ecosystem: Environmental > Aquatic > Marine > Hydrothermal vents | place: Pacific Ocean: East Pacific Rise...
GTATTAAGAAGAGGTAGAGTTAGAAGAGCTAAACTTCATTTCCTTAGAGGACTTAAAGGTAAAGCTGCAAAAATTAAAGAGCTTAGAAAATAATCTCTTGATTTTTGATAAAAAAGGTAAGTATTTTTATACTTACCTTTTTTTATATCTAAAATACTAATTAATTATGACAGATTCGCCAATACAACAAATAAACTTTAAAAATATAAATTTCTTAATCAAAAGAGATGACCTTCTTGATGATAATTTTTCAGGAAATAAAGCTAGAAAGTTTTATTATTTCCTCAAAAATGATTTTAAAGATATAAATACAATAGTTTCACATGGTTCAAATCAATCAAATGCAATGTATAGCTTATCTGTATTAGCTAATCTAAAAGACTGGAATTTCAAATATTATGTTGACCATATTCCTAGTTTTTTAAAACAAAATCCAAATGGTAATTATAAATATGCTTTACAAAATGGTATGAATATAATTGAAGATGAGAATTTTGCTAAATCTGATTTAATTATAAAAAATGATGAATTATTTATAGATGAAGGTGGAGCTGTAAAAGAAGCTAAATTTGGTATAAAAATATTAGCAGATGAAATAAACTTATATATAAAAGAAAATAATTTACAAAATATAAAAGTATTTCTTCCAAGTGGGACTGGTACAACTTCTTTGTTTTTGGCTCTTTATTTAGATGTAGAAGTTCTAACATGTGCGTGTGTTGGTAGTGATGATTACTTAAGTGATCAATTTACTTTATTAGAAAAAGACACTAGCTTACATCCCACAATATTAAAAAAAGAAAAAAAGTTTCATTTTGGAAAACTATATAGAAGTTCTTGGGATATATGGCATGAATTAAATGAAAAAACAAATATTGAGTTTGATTTACTTTATGATCCAATAGGTTGGCAAACTTTATTTTATAATCAAGACAATATAGATATATCTAATATTTTATATATTCACCAAGGTGGTATTTTAGGAAATATTACAATGAAACAAAGATACGAAAGAAAATATACTAAAAAGTAATTATTTTTTTTCTACTTCTGGTCCTAGTATTACTGCTATCCATTTTAAGTTTTCACTACTTTCAACTGCAATTTTAACTGTTATTGTAAGAGGAACTGATAAAAGCATTCCAACTGGTCCAAATACCCATCCCCAAAATAATAATGATAAAAATACTACCAATGTTGAAAGTCCCAAACCTTTTCCCATAAACTTAGGTTCTATTATATTACCAGCTACTAAATTTATAAATAAAAATCCAACAGCAACACTAATAGCTTCAGGAGTACCAAATTGAATAAGAGCTAAAAGTGTTGGTGGAACACTAGCAATAATTGAGCCTATATTAGGTATGTAATTTAATAAAAAAGCAAGCATACCCCATAGAAATGGATAAGAAACACCAATATACATAAGCATTAGAGTAACTACTATTCCTGTACCCATACTTACTATAGTTTTTATTGCCATATATTGTTTTACTTTATTAATAAATTTATCAAAATGGATTAATGAAGATTCTTTTTCTTTAAATATTACTTGTAGTTTTTGTGGAAAATTTGCTGCTTCTAGTAAAATAAATATAACAGTTAATAAAATCATAAAACTATTTGTAAGTGCACTACCCAAACCATTAAGTCCCACTGCAACAAGTTTCATTGCAGCTGCTGGATTAAATATATTTGGCATATCTTCTGTTGATATTTTTATTCCTAAATCTTCAAGCAATACTCTTATATATTCAACTTTTTTATGTAAACTTTGTTCATATAATGGTAAATCTTTTGTAAAACTATCAATAGATGAACTAAGTAATAATGCTAGTCCAAAACCTGCTACTAAAATAGTTGAGATTACAATTATTAATGCAATTGGTGTTGGTATTTTTTTTGAAGTAAGCCAAAATAATGCAGGAGCACTTATAATTGCAATAAAAAATGAAAGTAATAAAGGGATTAATATATCACTTGATAATTTCATTGCTGCAACTACAGCTATAAATGCTAAAACTAACAATGATATTTTTATCGAGTTTAAATTACTACTATCTGTCATATTATTCCTTTTTATTTAAAATATTTATATAATCTTCTTTTGTATTTAGATTTATAAATTCACCATTACAGAAGTCACATACAATATTACTATTTGTATTTTTAATCAAGTACCCTATTTTATGAAAATCTTCACTTAGCATTGTTTTTATTTTATTTTTAATATTAATAGTAAAAACTCCAGTAAGATTATGTCTTTTTTCATCTTTTGTTTGTGCTATTGTTATATCAAAATCTTTTGAAGAATTTATTATTTTTTCAATAGAATTTAAACTTATTAGTGGAGTATCAACACTTATTATAAATACATTTGAGTTTAAATTATTTAATATATTATCTAGTGCAATAAGAGGAGAATATATCTCAGAATTTTCTAGTATAAGTTCACAGTCAAAATCAAATTTATTTACTTTACTTGATATATAAACATTAGAAAATATTTTGGATAATCTATCGTATTGATATTTTATTAGAGTTGTATTTTTAAATGGAAGAAAACATTTATCTTCTTCCATTCTGCTTGATTTTCCACCTGCAAGAATTACACATGGAATATCAATCATTATTGGTTCTTTTATAAGCTTCTTGGATCTGTAATATATCCAGAAATTGCAGAAGCAGCAGCAACTGCTGTATTTGATAAGTAAACTTTAGAAGTTCTACTTCCCATTCTACCTACAAAGTTTCTATTTGTTGTAGAAATACAAACTTCTTCATCACCTAAGATTCCCATATATCCACCTAAACAAGCTCCACAAGTAGGATTTGATACAACAGCACCAGCATCAACTAATTTGTCAATATATCCTAACTTTGTAGCTTCTCTTAATATCATTTGAGTACCAGGAGTTACAATCATTCTTGTATGTTGAGCAACTCTTTTACCATCAAGTATTTCAGATGCAATTTTTAAATCACTTAATCTACCATTTGTACAAGACCCAACAAATACTTGATCTACTTTAATATTATCAGAAACTGCTGTACTTACTGGTTTACCATTTTCAGGTAAAAATGGATATGCAATAACAGGCTCTAAAGTTGAAACATCAATTGTAATTACTTGACAATAAGATGCATCTTCATCACTAAAGTGTTCTTTAGGAGTATCTCTTAATCCACCGTTTGCTTTAGCTCGCTCATCTAAAAATTCTCTTGTAATATCATCAACAGCAACTATTCCAGATTTTGCACCTGCTTCAATTGCCATATTACATAATGAAAATCTATCATCCATAGTAAGGTATTGGATAGCTTCACCTGTAAATTCAAGAGTTTTATATAAAGCTCCATCAACACCAAGAATTCTAATAATTTCTAAAATTAAATCTTTTCCTGTAATAAATGATGCTGGTTTACCTGTAAATACTACTTTAATAGACTCAGGAACTTTAAACCAGTTTCCACCAGTTATCATTGCAAATGATAAATCTGTACTTCCCATACCTGTAGAAAAAGCACCTAATGCTCCATGTGTACATGTATGACTATCTGCACCAATGATTACATCACCAGGAATTACAAGACCTTTTTCTGGTAAAAGTGCATGTTCGATTCCCATATCTTTTTCATCAAAAAAGTGTTTTAAATTATGCTTTGCTGCAAAATCTCTACTTATTCTTGCTTGATTTGCTGAAGCAATATCTTTTGCAGGAATAAAGTGATCAAGAACTATTGCAAAACCATCTGGGTTTGCTAAGTTTTCTACACCACTTTGTTCAAATGCTTTGATTGAAATTGGAGTTGTAATATCATTTCCAATTACCATATCTATTGGACTTCTTACAATTTCACCAGCATGTACTTTTTTTCCTACATGCTCACTAAATATTTTTTCTGTTATTGTTTGTGCCATTTTAACTCTCACGTTCTATATTTTTTGCAATTATACCCAAAATCTAATTAAAAGCTAAATTTGTTATAATTACATTACTTATAATAATTATAATTTATTTTATGCAAAATAAGGTTAATTAGACTATAATAATTTACAAAGGATATCAATGATTAAAAGTTCTGAACTTATAACATTAGATTCTATGAAACACATTTATGATGAAAATATAAATAATATTTTACATAAAATACTTTCGTATGCAAGAAAAACTACATCATGTGATGCAGGTACCATTTACTTAAAAGAGGGCAATGAACTTTTATTTAATATCTTTCAAAATGATTCGTTTTGTCAAAATAAATTGGACGAATTAGAAGATAATATAAAATCTATCCACTTTGATATTAAAGAAGATACAAATACTATTGCAGTAGAATCAATAATACAAAATAAAATTATTACTGTTGATGATATATATTTAAGTAAAGAATTTGATTTTATAACTGCAAAAGCTTTTGATAAAGAGCATTCTTATAAAACAAAGTCAATATTAACAGCTCCTCTTATGGATACTTGTACTGACGAAATTATTGGGGTAATTCAATTAATAAATAAAAAAGATCAGGACTCAAATCTTATCGCATTTACACATGCTGATAGTGAATTTATTTCAATGTCTAGTTATTTTATTAGTTTGAGTATTGTAAATTCTCAAAATGTAATTGAATCATTAAAAAATCACAATCAACTATTAGAACAAAAAGTTAAAGAAAGGACACATAAGTTAGAACTTGCCCATCAAGAGCTTATTGAACTTGCAAATAAAGACCATATGACAAAACTTTTTAATAGAAGATATCTTAAAGATATTACATCTCATTTACTAAATATTTCAAATAGAACAAATACTCAAATATGTGTAATGCTACTTGATATTGATGATTTTAAACATATAAATGATACGTATGGGCATGCTTCAGGAGATGAAGTAATTATATCTTTAGCTGAAATATTTAGAAAATATACAAGATTAAGTGATATATCTGTTAGATTTGGTGGTGAAGAGTTTGTTATTGTATTACCAAATACTAGCAATCAAAATGCAATTAGATTAGCAAATAAAATAAGAGCTAAAGTTGAAGATCAAATACTAACAATAGACAATAATAAAATTAGATTTACTGTTAGTATTGGTGTTTCTTCAGTGGATAAATATGATGAATCTTTTGATAAAAGTTTAAATAGAGCAGATAAAGCTCTATATACTTCAAAAGAGAATGGTAAAAACCAAGTTTCTTTTTTAAGTTAAATCTCTAATTTAATTAGAGATTTTATCTAGTGTTTTTCTTTCTTTTGAGGAACAACTAGCATATTTACATATCTACCCTCAAATTTAGGTTCATGTTCTTTTTGTCCAATATCTTCAATCATTGGCCATACAGAGTTAAGTACTTCTGCACCAGCTTTCCAATTTGACATTTCTCTACCTCTTAGGAAAACTCTAAATTTTACATGATTTCCAGCTTCAATAAACTCTCTTGCATGTTTTACTTTATAGTTAATATCATTTTGTGCAATTTTAACAGAAAGTTTGATCTCTTTAGTCACAATTACTTTTTGATTTTTTCTTGCTTCTTTTTTCTTTTTTTCTTGTTGATATTTAAATTTACCATAATCCATGATTTTTACAACAGGTGGTTTACCATCTGGAGCTATACATACAAGATCAAGACCAGCTTCATCAGCAAATGCTTGAGCTTCTCTTGAACTTATAATCCCATGTGTACCTTCTTCATGGTTACATCTAACTTCTTTAAAACGAATATCTTCATTCATTAGTACCGTATCTTTTTTCTTTTTATTATCTTTGAAACTCAAATTTTGTCCTCTTGTTTTTTATTTTTTAACATTTCTAAGAAATCACTCTTAGTCATTTCACTTCGTTCTCTAGCTCTTCTATCTCTTAAAGCTATAGTAGAATTTGCAACTTCATCATCCCCGATTACAACAATCATTGGGACTCTTTGTTTTTCAGCATTTCTAATTCTTTTATTTAAAGAATCATTTTTATTGAAAATATTTGAATCAATTTCTAATTCTTGTAGCTGCTTTTGTAATTGTTTTGCATAATCATTATGTGTATCTGCAATTGGTATAATAGATACTTGAGTTGGTGCAATAGAGAATGGAAATTCTCCAGCAACATGCTCAGTTAAGATACCAATAAATCTTTCAAATGAACCTAAAATAGCTCTATGAATCATAACTGGTCTTTCTCTTGTATCTTCAGCAGTAGTATATTCAATATCAAATCTCTCTGGTAAATTCATGTCTACTTGAATAGTACCACATTGCCATTTTCTTCCAATAGCATCTAAGATTTTAATATCAATTTTAGGACCATAAAATGCTCCACCACCTTCATCAATTCCATATTCATAACCATTTTCATCTAAGGCATCTTTGATACCTTGTGTTGTAGCTTCCCAGAATGCATCATCACCAATTGCTTTTTCAGGTCTTGTTGAAACTTCCATTTCATATTCAAAGTTAAAAAATTTCATTAATGATTCAACAAATTCTAAAACCTCAATAATTACTTCTTTTACTTGAGTTGGCATACAAAAAATATGTGCATCATCTTGAGTAAATTCTCTCACACGGAATAGACCATGCATAGTACCACTCATTTCATGTCTATGAACAACACCATACTCAAAGAATTTCATTGGTAAGTCTTTGTAAGATACTAAATCATCTTTAAAGATTTGAATATGACCAACACAGTTCATTGGTTTTATACCATATTCTTGACCTTCGATTTGAGTAAAGTACATATTTTCTTTATAGTTAGCATAATGCCCTGATTTTACCCAAGCTTCTGCTTTTAGTATTTCAGGAGCACGAACAGGTTCATAACCTCTCATTCTATGTGCTTTGTATAATATTTGTTCTAATTTACCTCTAAGTCTTGCACCATTTGGAAGCCATAATGGTAATCCAGCACCAATTTCTTCAGAGAAAGTAAATAATTTTAAATCATTACCTAATTTTCTATGATCTCTTTTTGCTGCTTCTTCCATCATTGTTACATAATCTTTTAACTCTTGTTTTTCGAAAAATGCGATTCCATAAATTCTAGTAATCATTTCGTTCTTTTCATCACCACCAAGATATGCACCAGCAACTCTAATTAACTTAAAATTTCTGATATCTCTAGTATTTGGCATATGAGGACCTCTACATAAATCTTCAAAGTCACCTTGAGTATATGTAGTAAGTACTTCATCTGTAATATTTTTTAATACCATTTGTTTTAATGGATCATTTGCAAACTTCTTACTAAATTCTTCTTTAGTAATCTCATTTCTTACAATATCATATTTCTTTTTAGCAAGATCTTTCATCTTTTTTTCAATAGTTTTTAAGTCACTATCACTAATTGGTGTTTCTACTTTAAAATCGTAGTAAAACCCTTCATCGACAACAGGTCCAACAAAAAATTGTGCTTCTGTGTAAAGTTCTTTAATAGCTTGTGCCATAAGATGTGCTGTTGAGTGTCTTAATATCTCTAATGCATCTTTTGTACTAGATGCTAATATTTCTTCGCCTTGTATATTTAAGGCATTTGCAGTTTGAAGGTCATATATTTGACCATCTTTTTTTAAACCAATGCAGTTCAATAAAATCCTTTTATTTTTAATTACTTATATTTTATCATAATTTACTTGAAATTAATTCTTAAAAAAGTTTAAGAATTAATCATAACGCTATCTAGCTTTTTAAATTTAACATTTTCTAGTGCTTCATCTGCTAGATCAACCATATTTTCAAGTGATTCATCAAATGCAATATTCGCAGCAATACTAACTGTAAATTTATAATTTTGTTTTTTTACTTCATATGTACTATCTTTTATGATATCTTTTAGTTCATCAAATGTTTGATGAATTTCAGCATAGGCTCTATTTTTATATAAAATAGCAAACTGCCCTGCTCCAAATCTAGCAATAATTGAATCTTTATTTATATGTTGAAGTAATACTTCTCCTAAGAAAATATTTGCTTCATCACCAATTTCATGTCCGTAAGATTCATTTATCACATCATATTCATTTATTTCTATTAAAATTACAGCTAGTAACTCATTTTTTTCTTTTGCACGTTGATATATCTCTTCACCTGCATTATAAAAATAATCTTTATTAAATAATCCCGTCAAGTAATCTTTTTTTGCTTTATCTTGAGTTGCTGTAAATAATTCTAATACCTCAATATTTGAATTAACTCTTGCAAAAAATTCTTCATTTGAAAAGTCTTTATACAAGAAATCATTTGCTCCATATTTTAAGAAGCTTGCAACAATCTCTTTTTCACTCATTCCTGATAATGCAATAATTGCAATTTCATCTTTTTTGTATGTTTTTCGAGCTTCCATTGTAAACTCTAGTCCATCCATTTCAGGCATGTTATAATCAACTAATACTAATCTAATATTTGGTCTTTGCTTTAGAGTTTCAAGACCTTCTTTAGCACCATAATTTACTATTGCTTTTAGATTGTATTTTTTACATAATGTTTGCATTTTAAGTGCAAATGTTTTACTATCATCGATTACTAAAACTTCAATTTTTGAGTTTAATATAAATCTTTTTACAACTCCAACAGAATATTCAATGGCATATGAACCATTTTTTAAAATATAATCTATAAGATTTGAATTGTTAAATATTGGATTGTCTTTTTGTAACTTTGTTCCAGTTAGAAGCAATGAAGGTATTTTAAATTTATTTACAAAACCTACAATTTCTCCATTTGGAGCATCGGGTAAACCTAAATCTAGTAAGGCCAAATCAAATTTACCTTTATGTTTTAACAATAAATCTGCACATTCTTTCATAGATGCTGCTGTATAAACATCCAGACCTAGTTGAGATTCAATTCTACTTTTTAATCCCATTGAGATAGTTTTACTATCATCTACTACTAAAATTTTATGATTCATTGTTAATCCTTTTTATTTGTTATTTAACCAATCTTTAAATACTTCAATTTGATATAATGTTTGCTGTGTACTTGTACCACCAAAAGATGTTCTTGCATTCATTGAATTTCTAAGATTTAAAAATGAAATTATCTCTTCATCAATATTATCAAGTTCAATATTTGCAGTTTTAATTTCTTCATGTGTTAATTCTGACATATCTTTGTTTAAACTATTTGCTAAAGCAACCACATCTTTAGTAATATAATAAGCAGTTCTAAACGGCATATTTGCTTTTTGAACTAAATAATCAGCTAAATCTGTTGCACTTAAATGTCCAATTTTGCAAGCATCTTGCATAACTTCAACGTTTACAATAAGTGTATCCATAACAGCCGTTACAATATCAAGTGAAATTTCTACTGTTTTAACACTATCAAATACACCTTCTTTATCTTCTTGTGTATCTTTATTATATGCTAAAGGTAAACCTTTCATAACTGTTAGTAAACTTATTAAATTTCCATAAGCACGTCCAGTTTTACCTCTAAGCAGTTCAGGAACATCAGGATTTTTCTTTTGAGGCATAATTGATGAAGTTGTTGCATATTCATCACTCATTTTTACAAATCCAAATTCATATGATGACCATAATATTAGTTCTTCACTAAGTCTACTAATATGCATCATTGTTGTACTAATATTAAATAATATTTCTAAAGCAAAATCTCTATTAGATGATGTATCTAAGGCACATGCAGTTGGTTCATCAAATCCTAGAAGTTCAGCTGTTTTAAATCTATCAATATTGTGTGGAGTACCAGCTAATGCAGCACTACCTAAAGGACATTTATTATTTCTAATATATGAGCTTTCAAATCTTTCATAATCTCTTTTGAACATATTTGCATATGCTAACATGTGATATCCAAAATTTACAGGTTGTGCATGTTGTAAGTGTGTCATACCAGGTATCAAAGTTTGTGTATGTTTAGAAGCTAAATTAACTAATGTATCAATAAATGATTTTACTTTTTCATTTATACTTAATGTTTTTTCTTGAACATACAGTGTAAAATCTGTTGCTACTTGATCATTTCTACTTCGTGCAGTATGCAATCTTCCACCAGCATCTCCGATAATCTGAGTTAATCTATTTTCAACTGCCATATGAACATCTTCATGTTCTATTTTCCATTGAAAGTTTCCAGATTCTATTTCGTCTTTTACTTGTAATAATCCATTTTCTATTAAAGTTTGATCTTCAACACTAATAATACCTTGTAAGGCTAACATTTTACTATGAGCAATGCTGCCTTTTATATCTTGAGCATAAAGCTCTTTATCAAACATAATTGAGGCGTTAAACTCATCTAGAAGCTTGGCATTTGTATTTTTTAATATTTGTTTATTTGACATCTATATCCCTATAAAAATTTTATAATAGATTATATCATATTTGCTCTTATATCGCTTGTATCAAATATATCCAATTTTAAAATATTAATCTACTGAATTGTTTAAAACTTCATCTGTAGAATATACTCCTGTAAGTTTTCTCCATATAAATAATGCATTAAATCCAATCCAGATAATAAGTCCTGTACTTATACTAAGTATCCAACCTATTTGGTTTAATTGATTCACTTCAATAAGACCAAATTGCTGTAATCCTAAAATAAATGTTCCTATTAAAATTGAAATAATAATCACACCTGATAGTTTTAAACTTTGATAAACTGCTTTAATTGCTAAAATCCAAAGTGCCAATATAAGTAAAATAGCAAATGGTTTAAATCCTTCAAATAAATTATCTGAACCAATCATCATGCTTATTAGGTTATATTCACTAGGATTCCATGTACCAACTGCTAAAAACATTGATAGTAGTAATGTTAAACTCCAATGTATACGTCTTTTTCTTCTCATTGCACCTAATTGCATATCTTACCCCTAAATCATATTGATACTATTAATGTAACAGTTTACACTTTTTAAGCTTAATTACTGACCTATATATTATTCATAAATTATCAATCTTTGATTCATTTCATATATGTTATAATTTCCAATGAATAAAAATATAAAATATGCCTGTATTGATATAGGACTAAAACGAATAGGTGTTGCAACATCCCTAGCAATGGGAATTGTAACTCCTGCACCTGTAATTTTAAGAAAAAATAGAAATCAAGCAGCAAGGGATGTTGATAGCTTTTTAGCATCATGGGAAATTGATACTTTAATAGTAGGACTTCCAAGTGCTAGTGAAGAAATGCAAAGAAGAATACAACATTTTGTAAAGCTTTTAGAATTTGAAGGAAATATTGAGTTTCAAGAAGAAAATATGAGTTCAATCGAAGCTGAAGATTTAATCAAGGGTGAAATAAAATACAAAAGAGATGGCAGAATAGATTGTATTGCTGCAAAAATTATACTAGAAAGATATTTAGTAAAAATTTAAAGGATATTATTTGATTGGTATTGATATAACTGTAATTTCTAGAATTCAAAAGATGATTGATAAATGGGGAGAAAAAGGATTAAAAAGATTTTTAACTCCAAAAGAAATTGCTTTAGGAAAAACTACTTCTACATATGCTGGTTTTTGGGCTGCTAAAGAAGCTGCTAGTAAAGCAATAGGTACTGGTATTGGAAAATATTGTACTTTTAAAGATATAAAAATAAAAAAACTATCTTCTGGACAACCTGTATTAAAATATAAAAAACACTTACGTAAAAAGTTCAATATAAAAGCTACATCACTAAGTATCACACATGATGGTGGGTTTGCAATTGCTGTTGTTACTAATACACTAAAAAATAATTAAGAAGGATACGATGATGTGTTTAATTGCAAAAAACCAAAAAAAATTTCAAAGTGCAAGATTTAAAAACTCATTATATTCATTTGATAAAAGTGATCCAAAAAACTTATCATTACCACAAATTGTGGAAAATCTTAGTGATGAACAAATATATTCAATCATTCCTAAAATTGTTGATTTATACAAAAATAAAAACTTGATATCTTTAGAAAGAGAGCAATTAGAAGAAAATATTTGGACAACTTTAGAAGTGTTAATACTACTAAAATTTTATAAAAATAATTGGTCATTTGTAATACCAAATCAAAAAGAATTTTTCCCATCATTTGTATTTACTTACAACATTAATCCTCTACAAAAAGAGATAAATAAAATTGTATCTTTTTGTTATGATAAGATTGAACCTACTTTACATAAAGAACAATTAAGTGATTTTGAGATATTTACAGCACTTGATGTAACATATTTACTACACTATTTTGTAATAACTCATGAAAACTACATAGAAGAAGAATAAGTCTTCTATATAATCAACCACCACCTACAAATTGTAATAATTCAATCTTATCATCTTCTTTAGGAATAAAGATATTCCATTGATCTTTTTTGACAATATCCATATTAACTGCACATGCCATAACTTTATCAATAATATTTAAATCTATCATTATTTGTTCGATTGATTTATTATCATCAACTATATTTTCTTCACCATTTATTATTAGTTTCATCTATCTTCTTTTTCTTATTTCTATATTGCAAAATCACTTTTAACTTGATCAGTTAAAATAGTAATCTTTCTTAGCATATCTGTATCTTCTGTTTTAGATTTTAAGTTATCAATTGTTTTTAACATAGGTGCAAATTTTTGCTTTACTATTAAAGGTACTTCTTTACCAGATTTTATATGTATATTTGTATGACTTAATATATCTTCTACAATATTATGATAGCCCATAAGTACTGCATACGTTAGTGGAAGGATACCATAAATATCACTAATATTTATAACATTTTTATCTTTTTTATATATCATTTGTATAATGTCTATATTTTTATTTAACACTGCATAGTGCATAAATGTTCGACCTTGTGAATCTTGTGCATCATACTTAAACCTACATGTATCTAGTAATACTTTATATAGTTTTGCATTTGTATCTTTTTTAATAACTTTAGAAAATATTGTTTTTCCTGTATTATCAATATTTCCAATATCAACTTTTTCTTGTATCAATCTTATTAATTTTGATTTAAAATTATCAAAATATCTATTTATATTAAATACTAAATTTGCATAAACATAAAATATATTTAATCCACTTTTATTTCTTTGATTAATATCAAATCCATTTATTCTATATAATTCAAATAATTCATTATCATCAAATAATATAGAATCAAAAAATCTAGGTTGAGATGATGAATCTAATTGTTTTAAGTCGTATTTAGAATTTGCCAATAACTCTTTTAGTACAATTAAATATTGTCCATGTTCATTTGCATAATTTAAAATAAAATTATTTTTTATTATTTTAAATCCTCTTATATGCAATACAAGGTGATTTATTATTTCTACTATATCTTGATTTAATTCATTTTTAATTCTAGGATCTGCACCTTTATGTAGTAATAGTAAAATAATGTCTAAATAATCTATACCCTTATAACAAGCGAGTAATAAAGGTGTTTGTTTTAATCTATTTTGTTTATTTATATTAATTTTATTATTAATAAGGAATGAACATGTTTCATAGTTATTATTTCTAACTGCTTCAAAAAGTGCATTTTCCCCATACTTATTTAGAGCATCAACTTCAACACCTTTTTCAACTAAAGAGTTTGCCATACTAAGTAATGAGTCTCTTCTTTCTTTTTCACAAGAAGGAATTTTATGAAATACTCGTAGTGCTTCCATTAAAATTGTATTATTGTTTTTAAGAGGTGTATTTAGATTAAATTTATTCTCAACAGCAAGATTTATAATTGAGATATTTTTCATCCCTTTTATAGCACTATAGTATAATAAGTTTTGACCATTACTATCACATATAGTTGGATCTGCACCATGTTGAATTAATTTTTCACATAACTGTTCATTTTCTAATATTCCATCTTGGTGTAATATTGTTTGACCATTATTATCAATTAAATTCATATCTAAATCATTTATTTGTAAGATAATATCAATTAAATTATCATCACCATATGAAATAGCATCAAATAATACATTTCTATTATTTTTATCTATATTATTAACATCAACTCCATGTTGAATTAATACATTTATAATTCTATTTTGACCTTGAATAACTGCATTTTGTAAAAACGATCGTTTTTCATCATCGAGTTGATTTACATCAACATTTGTATTTTCCAATATATAGTCTAATATTAAATGATTGTCTTTTTTTATTGCTATGTTTATAGCTTCTTGATTATTTTTATTTTTTAAACGAGCATTAATACCTTTTGATATTAACCATTTAGCAGCTTTTGTTTTGTTTTTGAGTATACATAAGTTTAAAAATGTATCTTTATTCTCATTTAGATAATTAATTGGGAATTTATCACTTTGTAATAACTTTCCCAATAATTCAATATCTGGTTCTTGCTTCATTAACTCATTTAAAAAATTCTCAGGAGTTGGATTAACGATACCGAATATTGAACCTAACATAATTTACTCCATATAAGCTTTTATAATTTTTTGTTCTTCAACTGGTCTATCACCGTATGCTGTTTTTACGTTTTCTAGTTTTTGAACTACCGTATAAGATTCTTTATTTTTAACTTTTCCAAAGATTGTATATCCACCATTTAACCATGGTGTTTCTTTAGTAGTTATAAAAAATTGACTTCCGTTAGTGTTTGGACCTCTATTTGCCATAGCTAATATCCCTGCTTTGTTAAAACTATATTTTGTAGATATTTCGTCATCAAAGTTTTTATTCCAAATAGAACTTCCACCTCTACCAGTTCCTGTTGGATCTCCAGCTTGAATCATGAAATTTTTAATAACCCTATGAAATATAATACCATTATAGTATCCATTTTTAACATGAGTAGTGAAATTTTCCACTGCTTTTGGTGCAACTTCTTCAAATAATTCTAATTGAATATTTCCTTGAGTTGTTTGTAATACTACTGTTGTCTTTGCATAAACTAAACTAGTAAATAACAAAGTTGAAATAATTATTTTTTTTAACACTTGTGTTTCTCCATTTTTAATATAATTAATAATATCACATTAAAACTTAAGGACAAAATATATTTTTGAACTAAAAAATACTATTTTCTAGTAAATTTATTAAATTATATTGTTTAATTTATATACAAGTTATGATATTATTATGCTAAATAATTATAAGTAGTTAAAATGAATCAGTTTATATCAAAATCTAAAGAAACAAAAAATATATTAGAGTCTGCACTTATGGCAATAAACCTACCTGTGAACATAATAATAATAGGTGAAGAAGGTTTAGGTAAAAAACTTCTTACAAAAGAAATTGCAAAAGACACTCAATCATTTGATGCAATTTTATTAGAAGAACTTATAAATACTAAGAAAATCAATTTATCACATTATAATACTTTAATTGTATATGATTTACACAATGTAATAAATAAAAATGAATTTCTATTTTCATGTAAAGATTTAAAAATTATTGCAACAACTCATAATGATTGCAATGAATACTCATCTACTTTTGCAGTAAAAATTCAAATGCCAAAACTAAACACAAAAAATGAAGACTTCAAATATATCTCAACTACTTATATACAAGAAGCAAGTGCATTAAGTGATAACACAAATATACATAAAAATAAAATTTCTTATGATTTATCATTAAATGGTATATCTCTTAAAAAGTCTATTTTTAAATCAATATTCAGTAACTCTTTACAAAAAAATGACTTTTTAAAATCATTTGAAGATTTTTTAGAAGAAGAAGTAAAAAATGATAAAACATATAAAGAGCTACTACGTTTGTTTGAAATACCTCTTTTAAAAGCTTCGAAAAAAGTATTTAAGTCTCAACTTAAAATATCATCTCAACTTGGTATCAATAGAATAACACTTAGAAAAAAACTAGACTATTATTTTGGAGAGTAAGATGGAAAACTTTTATGAACAACTTTTAGATAATGATTTAAATCCATATATCTTATTTTCATCAGCTGGAAAATTAGTTAACTTTAATAAAGAAGCAGAATATTTATTTAACTTTGTTAATCCAAAAGAGTTATTTGAATTGGCTTTACAGAATGCTAGTAAGAATTATGGTTTTACTAGTAAATTTATAAATATAAAATACAAAAAACAAACTTACTATGCAATAATGGTAGGCTATGTAAATGATGAAGAAATTGCGCTTAGATTATATAAAGAAGTTGAACCAACTAAAAGTATTAATATTGATAGTAATTATCATATGTCTAATATTTATACACTTATTACACTTTCTAAAAATACGTCATTATTAAAATCAAACTTACAAATAGATGAAATATTTGATGTATCTATACCTGAATTAAAAATTGATATTAATGAATTTTTATTAATATTAAATCATATTTTTTCAGACTTAAAAGATGATAAAAAATTAACTCTTAAAGTTTCTCTAAAGACTGGAGAATACGAGATTATTAACAAAAAAAGATATCATATTATTTGTGTTAAATTTACTTCTAATAAAACTGTAAATCTTAATAACTTTCAATCAAATAAACATTCATTAATTAACATTTTCCAAAAAGAAAATAATATTGAATTAGAAATACCTCTTATTATTTGATGTTTATTTTATATACACATTTTTACTTTACTCTGTTTATATAATTTAACTATAATAAGCAATCATTAATTT
>Ga0256826_1001117_pt1 | contig 16587 bp, 10 predicted proteins | sample CV79metaG_FD_185975 | JGI IMG/M metagenome (GOLD analysis project Ga0256826, IMG submission 185975) | Hydrothermal vent microbial communities from East Pacific Rise, Pacific Ocean - CV79 | ecosystem: Environmental > Aquatic > Marine > Hydrothermal vents | place: Pacific Ocean: East Pacific Rise...
GATCAAGGCAGAATACTCTTGGGAAACAAAAAAGACAATTTTTGGGAAATGGGTGAAACAGGCCCTTGTGGTCCTTGTTCCGAAATTCACATAGATCTTAGAAAAGATGAAGACAGAGAAAAAATATCGGGCAAAGACCTTGTCAATATGGATCATCCACAAGTGGTGGAAATTTGGAATTTAGTATTTATTGAATTTAATCGAAAATCAAACGGTAGTCTAGAGTTACTTCCCCATAAGCATATAGACACAGGGATGGGCTTCGAAAGATTGACTATGGCAATTCAGGGTGTACAGTCTAATTACGATACTGATATTTTTCAACCATTATTGCAAAAAGTTGCTCAAATGAGTGGTTTAAAATATGGCGACAATGAAGATCAAGATATTGCTATGAGAGTCATATCGGACCACCTCCGTGCCATTGCTTTCGCTATAGCAGATGGTCAGCTACCTTCCAATACGGGTGCGGGTTATGTAATTAGAAGAATACTTCGTAGAGCTGTTCGCTATGGTTACAGTTTCTTAGGATTTAAGGAAGCTTTTATTTATAAAATGTTAGATACCTTGGTTGATGAAATGGGTGAATTCTTTCCGGAATTAATTAAACAAAAACAACTTATAGAGAAAGTAATGGTGGAAGAAGAGAATTCCTTCCTAAGAACTTTAAGCACAGGTATTCAAAGGCTGGACAAGATTATAGAGGGTATAACTTCCAAAGGCTATAAAACGGTAAACGGAAAAGAAGCTTTCGAATTATACGATACTTTTGGATTTCCGTTTGACTTAACCGAACTCATTTTAAAGGAAAAGGATTTAGTAGTTAGTAAACGCGAATTTGACGAGGAAATGCAGACCCAAAAAAACCGCTCTAAACAGGCTGCACAAACAGAAACTGATGATTGGGTAGTTTTATTAGAAGACGATGTAGAGGAGTTTATTGGCTACGATCATTTGGAAGCAACAATATATATTACAAAGTATCGAAAAGTAATTAGCAAGAAAAAAGAGCTTTACCATTTGGTGTTCAATATCACTCCTTTTTATGCCGAGTCCGGCGGACAAGCAGGCGATACAGGTTATATTGAAAACGAATTTGGCAGAACAAATATCACTGATACTAAAAAAGAAAACAACCTATATATCCACATTGCTAAACAACTCCCCCAAAATACTAAACTTCCATTTAAAGCTGTTATTTCTTCATCAAAAAGGAAAAACACAACCAATAATCACACCGCTACCCACTTGATGCATAAAGCTCTGAGAGATATTTTAGGAACTCATGTTGAGCAAAAAGGATCCTTGGTAAACGCTGATCATTTACGTTTTGATTTTTCTCATTTCCAAAAAATGACTACTGAGGAAATTAGTGCAGTTGAAGAACAAGTAAATGATGCAATACAAGCCAATTATCAAGCACAAATTGATTCAGCCGTTCCTATTGGAGAAGCACAAGAAAAAGGAGCTATGATGCTTTTTGGTGAAAAATATGGCGATTTAGTGAGAGTAGTAAAATTTGGCGACTCCGTAGAACTTTGCGGAGGAACACATGTAAATGCAACAGGCCAAATTGGTTTATTTAAAATTATTCACGAAAGTGCTATAGCGGCTGGTATCAGAAGAATTGAAGCATATACGGGTACAAAAGCTTTCAAATATTTAAATTCTCATTTGGAAGCAGTAGAATCAGTTAAAGGGATTCTTAAAAACCAAAAAGATGTAGTTAAAGCCGTTCAACAATTAGTAGACGAGCAAAAAAAGCTACAGAAACAGGTGGACGACTTGTTAAAAGAAAAAGCTCAAAATGAGAAAAAAGAATTGGAAAACTCAATAGAAAAAATAGGAGATATCAAGTGGGTGGGGAAGGTTTTAGATTTGGATGCAGGAAGTATCAAATCGTTGGCTTTTCAACTAACTAAACAATATCCTGATCTTATTCTTGCTCTTGGAAGTAAACAAAACGGCAAAGCTAATTTAACTATAGCTCTTGGAACCCTTGCTTTAGACCAATCCTCGTTAAAAGCGGGACAATTAATTCGTGAAGCTTCAAGAGAAATTCAAGGTGGCGGCGGCGGACAGGACCACTTTGCCACGGCTGGTGGTAAAAATCCTGAAGGATTAGAGAAAGCCTTGACCACAATTAAAAACATGATTAGCAAATAGGAAATGGTAAAAAAAGATAAAAATATACTTGTTATTTAAATGATAACTACATTTGTTATTTAAACACTGAAGCATTTGAAGACTTATAAATTATTTTTACTTCTGATCGTTCTTCCTATCATTGTCTTGATAGTGCATAGCTGCGCCAATCCCGGCCCTTTAACTGGTGGGGAGAAAGATGTTACTCCCCCAGAATTTTTAGGAAGTAATCCTGTAAAATATAGCAGGAATACTGAACCAAGAAAAATCACAATGGAATTTGATGAATTCTTGGTACTGAAAGATTTAAACCAAAATTTACTTATATCCCCTCCTCTTAATGAGGATCCTGAAATAAAACTAAAAGGAAGGAAAGTAATAATAAAAAACCATAAAGACTTGGTCCTTGATACTAATACAACCTATACTTACTATTTTGGAAAGTCCATATGCGATCTTCATGAAGAAAACCCTATCTCAAATTTCGAGTTTGTTTTTAGCACTGGTAAGTCTCTGGATAGCCTTTCTATAAGAGGTCAAGTTTTTAACGCTCATTATCTTACTCCCGAAGAAGGGATTTATGTTTGTTTATACAAAAAACATATGAACGATACTATTCCGTTTGACAGCCTCCCCTATTTTGTTCGACCTTATTACGTTGCAAAGACTAATGAAAAAGGCGAATATCAATTGAATAATATCCGGCTTGATAACTATTTAATGTTTGCAGTAAAGGACATGAATAATAATTATTATTTTGACATGCCGAATGAAGACATTGCATTTATTGATTCCTTAGTATTGCCACAAGAAGTTTTCGATTATATTCCGGATACAATACCTATAGACACATCCGATTATCAACTAATGGATAGCTTATGGAAATTCCATTCTTTTAGCATGATTAATACCCCTATCCAAATGTATATGTTTTCAGAAGATGATTCGCTCGCTAAATTACTGGAAACAAAAATTATTGAAAATCAGAAAATTGATTTTTTCTTTAAATTCCCTATTCATGACAGTATCAGCATTAGATTATTGAATGATAGCGCAACAGAGCCTTGGTATCAAAAGGAGTATTCTGCAAATAAAGACACATTAACACTATGGCTTACAAGAATTCCACACGACAGCTTAATCATAGAATTACAGGTTGATACCATTCAAGCTGATACACTCAAATTTTTGGCAAGAAAAGCCGTTAAAGAAAAGCGAAAATCAAGAAAATCAAGAAAAAAGAAAAAAGGTAAGAAAGAAAAAACCGAGAAGCATGTTATTCAATATCAAGCCAATATAAAAACTAGTCTTTCATATTTCAAAGATATCAAAATTAAATTTGCAAGTCCAATAAAATATTCAAATTTTGAATATAGTATTCTTGAAGAAGATTCTATCAAAGTTATACCTGAATTTCTTTTTACCGATAGCATTCATAGAAACTTGTTGATTCACTATGACTGGAAACAGGCTTCAAATTATAAACTGATTATTCCACAGGAATCGTTCACAGATATCTTTGGCATTGAAAACGACTCGATAGTTCTCAATTTCACTACCACTACTGATGATGACTATGGTAATATAATGATGGATCTTACTTTTGATTCACTTCAGTTTTTCCCAGTCTTAGTTTCTTTGGTGCAGGGAGAAGCCGAAAAAGAAAAAACCTATCAAATTCATAAGATAAATTCCGATACTTTACTCACATTTGCTCATGTTTCCGAAGGGGATTACCATATAAAGGCAATGGAGGATTATAATGATAATGGTAAATGGAATACCGGCCATTATGGAAAAAATCTATTACCAGAAGCTATATACTATTTCCAGAAGACTATTTCAGTAAAAGCAGGCTGGGATATTGAAGATGATTGGATTGTTACTATTGAAGACAAAAAACGCCCTCCAGAAATAAAGAAAGAAAAAAAGAAAAAAGGAGCCAGATAGCTATAGCATTTTGTTTATTTACATAATCATTGCACGCTTCAATTAAACATATCCATTATTACGATTGTGTATATGTATGCACACTATTTGCAGCTGATGGCAAATAATTTACTCCAAACCAGCAAATCAATAGTATAATGAAAGCCAATGCCAAAACCCAAACAGCTTTTTCTGTATTCACTGTTTTAAATGCCCGTAGGTGAATGTAAATAAGATAGACGAGCCATGTGAGTAGAGCCCATGTTTCTTTAGGATCCCAAGTCCAATAATGTCCCCAGGCTTCTTTTGCCCAAAGAGCACCAAAGAGCAATCCCATTGTTAAAAAAGCAAAACCTATATATACCAGATTATCTGCCAGAACAATAATTTCTACTTTTTTCTTTTTATAATACGTTTCGAAGATGGCCTTTAAAGAAACCACACTACTAGCAGCTAATAACGCATATGAAATAATATAAACAATCACATGGGGCACAAACCAAATACTTCTTAAAGCCGGCATTAATGTTTTATCATAGTTTTCCGGATGCATTATATTGAGGAATAAAAAAAGGGAAGCCAAGCTAAAAGTATAGCTTAAAAACCACTTATAATTCCATCTTAAGAAAGTAATTAGCCCAATAAATGGAAGAAAAAGACTATACCATAATCTAGTCTCGCCCAAAGTACGCATAGGAGGCCTATCAAGTATAACCCAAAGGTTTGTTACAAAATATATTAATACAAAAACTCCTCCTATAAGAAACGCCAATGATAGGTTTTGTTTGACGCTACTTTCCTTTTTCAAGTACATTATTATAATTCCCAACAGCCAAAGAGTTATGGTAATAATTGCATACACGGGAAAATTTATCCAAACCATTCTTTTATTATTTATTATGTGTTATTTATTATCTATTTTCACTCCTCGTCCTATCCAAAACATGTATAATGCACCGGATAACATTAGGAATATTCCGAAATAAACTACTGGAAGCCAAGGATCTCGAACAAGCTCAATCACTGATTCATCTGACCATTTACCAAATTCGTCATCATAGCTTATCTGATAAATTTTCCATCCGTCCCAATTAAATGGTTTATTTACCTCTAAAAGCACATCGGCTTGTTTGCCTGCAGGAGTATAGAGTTCAATTTGCGATATATAGTTTTTGGGCTCCGGGAAAAGCATAATCATGGAATGCTGTTTATCAAGTTTTAAACCTTCGTATGGGGCATTAAAACTACCACAAGTAATCCAGCCTATAACGGTATCTCTTTTCTCTGAAACTGCTCTTATTTTCACAGCCGGAGGGCTTCCTATTTCATTATTATAATAATACACTCCTCCGGATTTACCGGCAGATTCCAAAAACTCTAATACTTCTGCTTTCCATTGCATGATATTAAAGGAAGACTGTCCATCTAGAATTCTAATATTTTTTCCTTGTTCATGAAGAAGCTTACCGGTAACATTATCCACAATTCCCATTTTAGGAGGGTATTCTTCCAAACGGAAATCCTTGAGTTTTATGGCAAATGGCATTTCATAAGTTGTACCCGTCTGCCTATCAATAGCAGAAAAACTCATTTTACCTTCCTGCAGGTTCATCTCTAAACGATTTATCTCATAGCTGCCCAAACTGGCTGCAAAAATGACAATCCACAAACCCAAATGACTTACAAATATTCCCAATTCTTTAATCTTAAAATTAAATAGCTTATCAATAACCAACATTCCCAAAGCAGTGAGTAAATATAAATTAGCAAGTAAGTAATACCAACTAGAAGTAACCTTATTAAGTGACAGAATACCAATGATGCCATCTGCTTTAGGGGCTTGCAAAAAAGATCCCATTAATAAAGCTACAAGGGCAAAAAAACTGATTGAAGTGATAGCTGCTGGTATACTTTTCATAAAACCAACCCATTTGCTCTTTTCAAAAAGGAAATATGAAAGGATGAGCAAAGAAATATAAACCATTCCAAAAATTAAATTGCTTGGAAATCTTAATGCTGGTAGAGGTAGTAATCCATTGGCCCATTCGATTGCCAAGCCTGCTATAAAAAGCCCTGATGAAATAATAAAACCTTCTTTATAAGACCAGTTCCCTGTCCATAAGCTTCTTTTGATTTCTTTATTAGTATGAGTCATTTGGGGGTTTGTTTACTTCTACAAAGCTAAGTGATATAATGAGATTGCATTTATATAATAGATTATTTATAGTGAAAATATTGTTAATTATTTTCTATTAGCTTTCTATGAATCAAAAAAATAAAATGAGTCAAATGCACTTAATTAACAATACCTTATATTTTATTTGAATTCCATTAATTCTATTGGAGCACCATTATGTTCAACCATTGCAACTCTATGGCCTTCTGATGGAAGCTTGGGCTCTGCTAATATTTTCAATTCGCGGTTTGCTAGCTCAAAATCCAAATCCTGAACAACAAAAGCTAAATACGGAACGGTTTTAATTAAAAGATTAAACGGACTATCTTCCTCAAACCTCATCCATTCTATTCCAAAAGGACTCGAATTAAATCCAGAGACATAAAACTTAATTTTTGAAATATACCTTTCGTTGAGCATCTTTTTTTCTGTTGGAATCTCTAAATGATGATATTTCCATCCCCATTTTTCGATAGACTCCGGTAATTCATACTCTTTTCTAAAAACATGTATATCCATAAAACTTATCAATTTAATTACTCAAGACTATTATGCCAATTAGTAGGATACATGAGGTTTTGTAATAATGAAATTAAGAAATACTAAATTCATCATACAATTGGTAATATTACCTTCAAAGTAGAAAATGGCTATAAAAAAGGACTGCTCATAGAAAAGAGCAGTCCATAATTAAAAAAAATCAAATTAAATCCACTTATTTGCTTACATAATTAGTTTTCATTTTTGCTTCACGAGCCTTTGCTTCTTTGTCCCATTTAGGCATTAAATTTTTCTTGAAATCTGCTTTTTGCTTATTCAATTTGTCCATTGGCAAACCAATAAACTCCTGAGCTTTTGCTTTTGTAGCAATATCAGGATATGGAACATCCTCTGGATGACCTAATGTCATGAGGAGTTTTGCTAATTTAATTCTTCCTTCTTGTGCAATATTAATACCGGTTGCAATTACTCTAGATATTTCAACTGGTGCATGGAAAGAACCACCATGAGAAGCAGCAGCATAATCCCAACGCCATTGCGCGTGACGAATATCCTGTAGAATATCTTTCATTTGATCTTCGGTAGCACCTAAATCCCATGCTGTTTTAGCTTCAACATGTAAACGAACGCATAATTTTTCAAGTTCGTCACGATTTTGAATCACTCTATCTTGGTTATCATATACATTCTTAACCAACATTTCTGTTTTCTCTTTATGGCAAACCATGCAAGAGTTTTCAATATTGTTTAAAGGAGATTGAATATGATGATCGGTATATTTACGTCCACCCTCACTCATATACGGCATGTGACAATCTGCACAGCTTACTCCTCTTTCGGCGTGAATCCCCATGCTATATACTTCCCAACCGGGATGTTGAGCTTTCAACATTGGTGCTCTACTTAATTTATGTGTCCAGTCTTTAAAGTTTTTAGCATCATAATAGGCTTCCATATCTTCAACGGTAGTCCCGTTATCCCAAGGGAAAGTTAAATAAGCAGCACCTTCACTACCAGGTCTTTTCTTGTCAAAATAATACTCTACGTGACATTGCGCACAAACCAAAGAGCGCATATCATTATGAGAGGCATCTTCTATATTTTTCCCTTGACGCTCAAATGCTTCTTTTAAAGCAGGACGAGATACTTGTAATTCCATTGTTTCGCTATTATGGCAATCACCACAACCAATAGGGTTTACAATTTCTGCTCCTAATCGAGCCCATTTTCCGGTATAATACTCGGTTACTCCACCTTCGTTCATTACTCTTGGAACATCTGGTGATTTACATGTCCAGCAAGTAGCAGGCATAGGTCCGTCTTTTGGTCCTGTAGGTCCACCTGTTCTCAAAGAGTTTCTTAAATCTTCTATAGCATGAAGGTGTCCTCTCCCTTGATTATAATCTTTTGCAAACCCATATCCAGCCCACATAACCACTAATCTAGGGTCAACCTCAAGCATATCTATCATGGCATTACCATTATACTTCGATTTAAAATCACTTTCTTCGGTAGCTTTCCATGATTCATATTCTTCGGGGTAGTTCTTTCCCCACACATCATTGCGAGGATCAAATTGTGCTATTTCAACCTGTGGTTTACAAGCAGCAGGCTCTTCTGCTCTTCTTTCGGTGATGGACGAAGCCAGCAATCCCAAGAAGAATACCACCACTACAGTGGCAAAAAATATCATCCAATTTACGATTGGTTTTCTTTCAGTACTCATAATATCTTATTTTTTACTTTGTTAAATTTTTAATCCAGTCGGGTATTGGCTTCCCGGTTTTCGGAATTAGTGAATTATGTGCAGCAGAAAGACTATTTAATCTTCCATGAGGCACTTCTCTGTGGCATTTCCAACATTTTCTACCCTCGGTCCTAAAATCATCAAAACTTTTAGTTGAGGAAAGCATTCGGTGATCAGTAATCACATCGTTATGACAACGAATGCAATTGTTTTGAACCACCTCAGCTCCTGCTTCCTTTATTCTAATTACTTGTGGTTCTTGACGCAATGTAAATACAGTAGCATGTCTCAATCCATCTTTAGCCTTAAAGAAATAAGTATTAAAAGGGTTATCGTGAGGTACATGGCAATCGTTGCAACTTGCATTTTCTCTATGTGAGCTATGAAACCACGATGCATATTCGTGATTCATAACATGACAGTTAATACAAGTTTTGGGATCGTCAGATAAATACGATACAGCATTGGAAATATAGAACACATATCCCGCCAAACCAAAAAGCACACCAGCTAGAATGGCTACTGGTAGTCGCCATCCTACTGGAGGTAATATTGCTTTTATTGTTGACATAATATATTTTGTTTTATTGGATTATTTATCGCTTTTATGGAAATTAGGCTTGAACACAAACATTACGTATGCCCATGCACCATTTTTACTATAAGCATCAGTAGAAGAATATCCTTGAATATATCCTAAGGTTTCTGTTCCTAACATTTCAGACAATCCCAATACAAATTTCATGTTCTTTTGGGGAGCATATGCCATACCTAAGTCTACTTCAATACCCAAACCCTTGCTCATTGTTTCATAGCTAGCTTCATCAAAAGTGGATTTTGGAGCTGCTTTAACTTTATATACATCGGCTGCTGCCATAAAATAATGAGGAGTGGCAAAAATAGAAAGCTTACCAAATTTCATTTTAAATGTGGCATAAATATCAACTAAACCAACACTATTTCCGTGGTTCCCAACATAAAAATAATCCATGTGACCATTAAACTTATGGTTGGTACCGTAAAGAGGAGTGAAAGACTTCAATTTGTCAGGATTCTCTGTTGCGTCTTTTAAGCTTCTTCCTGAAAGATATTCGAAACCACCAGTTACGTTAAATTTATCAGTTACCTTAAATGTACCTGCTAATGCAAAATACAATGCAGATAATGAATTAGTATCAGCAGCAACTTTACCCATTTGGTAATAAACTGCAGTAGCTAACTTAACAGGGCCTAATGTAGGAGTAAAACGAGCTCCAATAGTTTGGCTATAAAGGGTTTTAAATTCAGCTTTAGTAGTTGCTGATTCAGCATCATATGTATAAGTTGCTGATTCCATACCATTATTCAAGAATAAGAAACTTAAACCAGACTCTCCAATTTTTGTATGAACCCAAATAAACTGCATAGCTTTATAATTTTTATTAAAAGCATAAGTTCCATCAGGATTTTGATAAGCATAATAGTTTGTTCCTGCTAAACCTTCATGTTTTTGATTGAATGCCAAACCAAAATGGATTTTTAATGCATTTTTCTCATACTTGAATAAACCCAAATCATGAGCTCTTGCTTGCTGTGCCCAACCCACATTTCCTAAAATTCTGGAATCATCATAAACTAATTCCTGACGACCTACTTTAAAAGAAAAGTTTTCATTGAAAAAATACTCTCCCCAAGCCTGATGAATGGCAAAGCGATTATAATCACCTTTGTCTAACTGATTTACATCTCCCCACACTCTAACATCTTGCATACTAATGTAGGCTTTAAATAATTTAGAACCATAAAATGCATTGAAACGAGTTCTTTGAGAGATTGCGAATGCAGCTTTTGCATCTGTTCCCGGGAGCTTCTTATACCCATTTCTGAGCTCTGCTCTTGGACGAATTTCACCATCAACCTTCACTGTTTGACCTATTGCCCATCCTGCAAGGACAGCAAAGCAAATTGTCAATAATAACGACTTTAATCTCATAACTTTTATTTTTGATTTTTAATTGAATTTTTTTAATGTGCTATTTAGGTATTTAAATACCTTTTACTCCACAAAAATACTTATCAATTTTATACAAAAAAAATTTAATGTTATAAAAATAACAGAATAAAGCAATTTAAAACCATTCTAATTAAAAATTCAATATCAACAGGTGATACAGGGATTAACACAAGCCAGGTTTCTATACTAATCTTATTTAAAAAAAAGATTATTCCATTAAATATTAAGCATAATTAATTAGCATGGCCTGATACTTAAGTGCCTTTTTCATTAAAAATATCGTGAATTATTAAGAATAAATACAGGATAAATTATTTTGTAATTAATAATTGGTCTCTTGAAATTGAATCGCTAGTTAATTAAGATAAATAATTATTATACAAGTGAAAGCAAAAAATATTTATATTTACATTTAAGAACATATTATAATTTCACAAAACAATATGCCCTAGTAGTTAAAACTATTATTTAACTTGTGCGAAGTAGGTATTTATTCGCATTTGTTTTAAATTAAAACAACTGATGAACCATAGAACATACATGATATTATTGATTAGTATTTTTTCATTATATCAAGCTCAGTCACAAAATTCAGAGAAATATATTTCAGACAGCTTAAGAATAGATTCTATGCGGTCAATACAATATTCAAATCAAATAGCAGCCTTAAATCTTGGATTCAATATATTAGAAAACCAAACAACAGATAATCCCAATCAAATAACTGCCAAAGCCTTAACCACTATCGCTAATATATTAACAAATCAAGGTTATTACGCTTTAGCAGAGGAATATTATTCTGAATCATTAAAAAACTTTGTAAAACTAAGAGACTCAATAGCAGTTGGTTGGGTTTATATAAATATGGGTAACTTAAATTTTAAAAATAAACTTTATAACTCTGCTATAAATAATTATAAAAAAGGATTAAGTATTTTCAATAAAATTGGACATATCACAGGTCAGGCAACGGCTTATAATAATTTAGCACTGGTTGATGTGGAAAAAAATAATTTAGATAGTGCATTAATAAATTTTAAAAAAGCGCTTAATATCAGGTTAAAAATAAATTATAGTGCCTTAATAGCACATTCCTATATTTATCTAGGAGATGTTTATTATAGAAAACAACAAATAGAAGAAGCACAAAATTATTTTAAAAAAGCACTTCAAATAGGATTAAAAACAGATGCTTATAATATTACCGGTAGAAGTAGTCAATTTTTAGGAACCATTAACTATAAAACAAATCATGATTCACTTGCAACCTATTTTTTTAATCTGGCTGAAAAAGATTTTATTAAAAAAGGAAACTCAAGCCATTTGTTTAAACTATTCAAAGAAAAGGCTTTATTATTTAAAAATGACCAGAAAAAAACGAAAGCCATAAACCAGTTAAATAAAGCATTAAAAATAGCAAAACAACAAGGAAATGTTACAGGTCAAATTGATATTTACGAAGATTTATTATCCTTCCCATCTGAAAGCATCGAGGATAGCAATAAAAATATCTGGAATCATGAACTATATATGCTTTATAAATCGCTCTATCAAACCGAAGTAGGTAAAAGCTTAGAACTTATGGATTTGCGGGATGAATTAACAGGTTACCGAACTAAAATAAAACTAAAAGAATTAGAAATCAGTCAAGCCAAAACACAAAAAAACTTCTTTTTTGCAGTAGGTTTCTTGGCTTTATTACTGCTCTTTATTTCCATTAGAAAGTATAAAGGAGAACAGCAAAGAACAACGGAAATACTAATTCAAAAAGAAAAAAACTTTAAACAAAAACTAGCCATTGAACAATTAAAAACCGAGCAAATAAAACAAAAATCAGAAATAGATCAGCGTGAACTCGTTATGAAAGCTACTTTTTTGGAACAATACAACAGCCTTATTAGTGGATTTAGTGATGAGCTAAAATATCAAATATCTTTGCTTAGTCCTAAACATGCTAAAGGACTAAAGCGGCTACTTTCAACTATGACCAATTCATCGAAACCAGATGAAATATTAAAAGATTTTGAAAATCAATTCGTTTTGGTTTATCCCGGATTTTTAGAAGGTATTGCTAAAAAATACCCCAACCTATCTGCTAAAGATTTAAAAATGTGCGCTTTCCATAAAATGAATCTCGATACTAAAGAAATAGCCCAAATTACCGGTCTCACAGTTCGTGCCGTTCAAACCAGCAGATATCGCCTTAGGCAAAAACTAAATATTCCCAAGGACACTCCTTTACTAACTTTTTTAAATGTGCAATAGTTTCTTGCAGTGTTTTAAATATCTACAAACGTGTTATCATTCCTATATACCACATATTCATTTGATTATACTAAGTAAAAGAGTTTTGCGTATTTTATATAAAACAACAATTGCGTAGATTTGTAGTAGTAATAAATAGCTTATCTATCCCTATTTTTGTGTTGAACAATTCAGAAAGATGCGAACAGCTTAACAATAATCACAGAGTACTCCAGCAAGGTTTAATATTTCTGATAAGGGAAAAGAAAAATAATACCGAACATTAAAATAATAATAATTATGCATAACGAAACTACCCTCTTAAGCACTTCTAACTTTTTGTGATTATATTCCTTGTACAGTTTCTGTATGCTTTTTTATTATGAATATTACTTAACTAAATAATATACATTATGAAAAAGAAAATTTACGCACTACTTATTTTTTCACTCTTTGGCCTTAGCCTTAGTTTACAAGCCCAAAATATGAGCTTGGACTTTGATGGAACTAACGATTATGTGGTTACTTCAAATAATATGGATTTAGATAATGAAAAAAATTTAACACTAGAAGCTTGGATATACGTAGACGCCTTTGCTGCCGGAGATTATGACATCACTAGTATAATAGGTATAGAAGAAGCGCCTGAGGCTGCTTTAATAAGACTTGGTGACCCCGGTGTTAATCCAAAACTTGCTAAAAATAAATTGCAGTTTGTTATATCTATTGGAGGAACACAGTATAAATTAAATGGTGTAACCGCATTAAAAACCAATACCTGGTACCATGTAGCTGCTGTACACTATTATGATAATGACAATGATATCGATCTCCGACTTTATCTTAATGGTGTTCTAGAATCTAGTCAATATTATAATAATAACGGCGATTTTGATGCCACAGGCAAGTTTCATATTGGCGCCATGAATAGCGCAACAACACCCAATCGTTTTTTTAACGGTAAAATAGATGAAGTAAAAGTCTGGAACAGTACCCGTTCTGCAATTGATATCAGAGCAGATATGTATAAAGAAATAGCAGGTAGCGAATCCAATCTGGTAGCCTATTATAAACTTAATGAAACAAGTGGCACTACTGCAGATAATGCAGAAGGCACCGGTAACTTAGACGGTATACTGCATAATATGACTGATTCTGATTGGGTTCCATCATCTGCTTTTTTTGGACCAAAAAATTGCTTAGACTTTGATGCAAATGATGATTATTGTCATAAAAACTCAAACGTGATGTCCAATACCGATAATTTTACCATGATGGCTTGGGTTAAAATGGATGTCAACAGTGCAAATTGGGCTTGTATAGTTTATAATGGAAACGATGCAGGTGGCTATGGTATTGGTATTGAAAATTCTAAAATAAAAGGTCTTTTTGGAACTATTGCTTGGCACGAAACAAACGAAACCCTCACAACGGGAAAATGGTATCACATAGCTATGAGGCGTAGCAATGGAGTTCTTAAGTTCTTGCTCAATGGTAAATTACTCCACTATACAAGTAGTGCCGTTCCCAATGCGCCAAGCAGCCGCTTTTCTATTGGAAATATGTTTAATGCAGATGACACTCCATTATATAAACCTTCTTTCGACGGACAAATTGACGAAGTTAGAGTGTACGATATAGCCCTAACCGATGCTCAAATCCAAGAAGCCATGTGCAAAACACTTTTAGGAAACGAAGCCAATTTAGTAGCCTATTATAATTTTGATAATACTAGCGGAACCAAGCTACAATCTTTCGATGGAACTACTTCAAATGACCTAACACTAGTCAATATGAGTGATGACGACTGGGTGACATCGACTGCAATTAATACTTGGCTAAACACTAATACCACCACTTGGACCACAGCAGCCAATTGGAGCCGTGGAAGCACTCCTGTCTCTACTGATAATGTAGGAGTTTATAATTTTTCCAATGATCCGGCTTCCTCTGCCAACTTAAGCATGAATAATTTTTATTTAGATACTGATGCTAATTTCAATTTTACGGGAAGTATTGACATAAATTCCAATGCTTTTCTCAATAGTTCAATCACTATTGGTAGCAATGAAAGCATGACTGTAGATGGGATGCTTGCAATTGCCAATGTAACAAAATCAACCAATTTAACCATCGCTTCCGGTGGGTCACTTATTACCAATGACACCATCATAGGTAGTGCTATAATTAAAAGAACTATCTCTGATAACGACCAATGGCATTTAATATCAGTTCCAAATAATAATACCACATCTAATACCTTTTCTGGTGACTATCTACAAACATGGGACGAAACCACAGCTAGTTGGAATGAAGTTACCGAAACCACAACCGCTCTTATTCCTTTGCAAGGATATGGATTCTGGGGCATGGCAAAATCTACTACTCATTCATTTGAAGGAAAACCTAATACCGGTAATCAAAGCATTGCTCTGAGCTATACAGCAGTAGCTGATTCTACAAGAGATGGCGCAAACTGCCTAGGAAATCCCTATCCTTCTTCTATTGACTGGGATGGTTTGCGTGCAACATATGGAGCCATTAACTACTGGACAGGAACACAATATGCCACCTGGAATGGAAGTGGAACAGGCACAAATGGAGGAGTGCAATACATTCCGCCTATGCAAGGTTTCTTTATTGTAAGAGGTGCATCTGGGCCATCTACTTTCTCTTTGGCAAATAGTAATAGGACACATAGTGGTGCTTCTGCATATTTTAAAAATGCTGAAGAATTGCCAAATAACAGTCTCATGCTAAGATCTATCTGCAATGCCGGAACTGATGAATTATTCATTCGTTTTGATGAAAACACCTCGCAGGATTTCGAATTGCAGCATGATGCCTATAAATTCTTTTCCAATTCTTCTGGACTCTCTGAGCTATTCTCTTTCTCCGGTATTGATAAATTGTCTATTGATGTGCGACCCGAAACAGAAATCATTCAGTTGGGTTTTAAAAATAACTTAAACGGAGTTTATAAAATTGGTATTAAAGAAATAAAAGGAATAGCAAATGTGATATTAGAAGACACGAAAACAGATGTCTTTTATCCCCTTCAAAATGGAGATTATGAGTTCACTTGGAATATTACTGATGCGCAAACACGCTTTAAACTCCACTTAAACGCAACTGGAATTGGTGATTTAATATCTCAAAATACACGAATATTTGCCTATCAAAAAACCATTAATATCTGCTCTGTAAAGAAGTTAAACAATGCCCAAGTCGGTATTTTTGATATGATGGGAAGAGTGGTTTACGAGCAATATTTAGTTGATGGACTAAATGAATCTATAGAAGTTCCTCTAGGGAATGGTGTTTATTTAGTTCAACTTGTTTCTGATCAGGGAACTTTGGTAGAGAAAATAATACTCAGGTAGATTGGCAAAAATGGCTTCAATTTCTAAGCATGAGTATCCTCGTGATCTAAATAAGGGATACAGCATTTGCTAGGCGGAAGAACGAAGCACTTTTCAAACCTTGGAATAAATAAAAAATAGAAAAACAAACAATTATGAAAAATATAAAAAGATTAACCCATACAGCAACATTTTTTGTATTCACTGCACTTGCACTGATGCTTATCTCACCTCAGACCTTGGCACAAACTGCTCCCCCTCCCAATAATGGGACTACTGGAAGTGGTGGAGGAACTCCCGTAGGTGGTGGTGCACCTCTTGGAAGTGGTTTAATGATTCTACTTACAACTGCCGGAGCTTATGCCTATGCAAAATGGCAAATAAAAACACTCGATTATTCTACTGAAGAATAGGACAAAGCGGAACAGAAATCATTGGCTAAATAGTCCCTTCACAAAGAGAGAATAAATGTGGATTATTATAATATAAA
>Ga0256826_1001118_pt1 | contig 16585 bp, 16 predicted proteins | sample CV79metaG_FD_185975 | JGI IMG/M metagenome (GOLD analysis project Ga0256826, IMG submission 185975) | Hydrothermal vent microbial communities from East Pacific Rise, Pacific Ocean - CV79 | ecosystem: Environmental > Aquatic > Marine > Hydrothermal vents | place: Pacific Ocean: East Pacific Rise...
CGTTCTTCAAACCGCCCCGCAGAACTACAAAAAATCATAGATAATCTCTCATCTATCTAAATATATGGTTTAGTTTTTTCTAAACCGTAGCATTTTAAATCTCTCACCTAACATATTTGGCATAATCAAAGTTTTTACTTTTTGAAGTTCTTGCTCATATATCTTTTCTTCTACATTTTCTTTTAACATCTCTAATAGGTCTAATATACCCATATCTACAAGAGCCACCATCTGAGCCTTAATCTCTACAAACTCTACACCAGCATCTTCATAAGCATCTTTAACATGCTCAAATGTCACATCATAAGTTATATCACTCTTGGCAAATAACTCTTCTCTTTTTATATTTTCATCAAAAAATGGAAATACTTCATGCTTAGAATATATTCTAAGTGAAAAATCAGGTCTTGCTTTCATCTCTCCATAATCAAATGTCATAAATTCAAATGCTCTACATGTAGAGGCCATTTCACGTGCGAACTCTTCATAACCAATAGCCACTTCACCGCGGTCTTTGTAATATTTATCTGCTTTTTCTTTTACCCATTCATTATCTAGATCAAATTTTATTTCATGTCCATCAACCTGAGCGGTTTTACCTTTATAGTAAAGTTCACAAGGAAAGGCATCAAAAATTTCATTTGCTATAAAAAAAGCATTATCACACTTTAACTCACTTAAAGATTTGTAATGAGTTAGCTTGACTACATCACCAAAACTCTCAGAAAAATAATTTTTTTGGAACTCTTGAAGGTCATCAAAACGCTCAATAATTACAAATTTCAAAGTATCTAGTAATTTTGGTCGAAGAGTATAGATAAACTCTATTACATCAGCTAAAAAGTAACCATGATGCGCACCAATCTCACAAATAGTTCCACCTTTTTTTAAAAAGCCCTCATCTACTAAAGATATTATATGTTTAGCAATAGTCCCACCAAAAAACTTACTTGTACTAACTGCTGTATAAAAATCACCATCTTTACCAATATTTTTGTAAGTAGAATAATATCCATCGTTTCCGTAAAGCCAGTCTGTCATATATGTACTAAATTTCATCATTTTTTATATGTCTCATATAGTGTAAGTAATTCTAGTTGTTTGTCTATTTCAAATATTTTCATATTTATATTTTCTATATCAACAGAATTTTGAAGTAAATTAACATCATACTCAGTTTTATATCCAGCAGTATAAAGGTCTTTAGTTTCACTAAGTAGTTCATTGTAAATATCTAGATTTTCGCTACTTAAATTCTTTTTATTATCATAGTTTTGTATATTTTGCATAACTTGTTCAAAAATAGCAGTAAGTTCTCTTCTTTTATCTTCTATTACTAATTTAGATTTTAAATACTCAATTTTAGAAATTTCTATATCTCTAAAAGTATTTATATCAAGAGGTAATGTAGCACGAAAACCATAATTATAATAATTTGTTTCTTGTGAGACAGTAGATGAACCTGCAAAAAATGTTTGATTTTCACTTTTTTGCCAATTATATCCAGCAACTAAATTTACACGTGGTAAATACTTAGCTACAGTCATATCTTTATTGTATCCATTTCTTTGTATCTCACTCTCAGACATATTTAGTATGATATTATTATTTAAAAATTGATTTTTATTTAAGATATTTAAATATGGAATTTCAAGTTCTTTAGGAGATACATCAGATATAGCTTTAAATTGAGAAAGTAGTCTTTGCTTATTTGTTTGTATGTCATATAGTGACTGGATTACAATATTTCTTTCAATTATTGCATTATTTAAAAAACCAGAATCAAGTTGTCCATTTAAGTACTGTTCTTTTTTTTGAGCAAGAGAAATTTCAGAGTTTTCTATTTGTAATTTTTGTTTAGTTTCTTTATATTCCATCTGCTTTATTTGCATTAGCAATGAGATAGCATCTTTTACTAATTTTCTTTTTAAAACATCAACAGAGTAATCACCATAAACTTTTGAAGCTTGAGCATACTTTATTCCGTAGTAGATTCCACCACTTTGAAAAATAGGCTGATTCATAGATATCCCAGCATCTCTTTGCTTTTGTTTATTTTCAAATGGATTACTTCTAGAATAACCATAATCAATATTTATAGGTGCTATCCAAGAATCACGAAGTTTAGAACTCTGTGCTTCATTTTTCTTATAATCAGCATTAAATTGCTCTTTTTTATTATCAGATATATACTTATCTAGCTTAACATCCTGCTCTAAAGCAAAAAGAGAAATACTATAAAGAAGAGATAGCGCGATTAAGAGATGTAAAACCTTCATCAATTTCCTCTTTAGTTATTGTAAGTGGTGGTAAAAATCGCAAAGTATTTTTTCCTGCTTTTAAAACCATAACACCATTTTCTTTTGCAGCATTTAAGATAGCACTTAGAGTATCAGCGTCTTTAACACGAAGTCCACACATAAGTCCTATTCCTACTTTTTGAGTAAATAACTCTTTGTTAGCTTTAAAAAAGCCATCTAAAACTTCATTAAAATACTTAGTAATATACTCTAAATTTCCACTATCTTTATACTCTTTTAAAATATCTAGTACTTCACATGTAGCAGCTGTACTTAAGAAGTTTCCACCAAAAGTTGAACCATGATCACCAGCTGTTAAAACATCCTTTAAAGATGTCATAACTACACCAATAGGGACACCACCACCAATACCTTTTGCCAAAGTAACAATGTCTGGAGTAATATCATAAACATTTGAAGCTAAAAACTCACCAGTTCTATAAGCACCAGTTTGAACTTCATCAACTATAAGTAGTACACCCTTACTTTTTAATAATTTTTCAAGAGCTTTCACTTCAGCTTTATCTTGTGGCTGAACTCCACCCTCACCTTGAACAAGTTCAATCATAACAGCACAAGTATGGTCATCAAGTAAACCCTCGATATCACTCATAGTATCTGCATAAACAAATCCATCAGGGAATGGTCCAAAATAATTATGCATAGATGCCTGACCTGTTGCTTTTACAGTAGTAATAGTACGACCATGAAAAGAGTGTTGAAGTGTAATAATTTTATATCTTTTAATCTCTCCATCTTTTTCACCATATTTTCTAGCAATCTTAATAGCACCCTCATTTGCTTCAGCACCGGAATTTCCAAAGAAGCATTGCATATCATAACCACTTGCCTCAACTATCTTTTGTGCTGCACTAGCTTGTGCTGCGATATGATAAAGGTTAGAAGTGTGAGTAATTTCAGAAATTTGTTTACAAATAGCAGCATTTACTCTGTCATTTGCATGTCCAACACTTACAACACCAATACCTGAAGTAAAATCAATATACTCTTTTCCATCAGCATCCATTAGTCTAGCATTTTTACCACTTACAAACTCAACATCACCACGAGCATACGTTGGAAGTACATATTTTTTATCTAATTCTTTTATATTCATAATTTATTTTCCATATTTATTTAAGTAATATAATAGCACAAAGAGTTAAATAAGCCCATATTTAGCATAAGTATTATTATCTATTGCCCAGATTTGATCACCGAAAGAAAAATGCCACCACTCTGTTGGTAGTTGAGAAAAACCAGCAAAGGTCATTACTTCTAAAAGTAGAGCTCTATTATCTCTACATGTAGAGCTTATGGCATTAAAATTAGAATAAGAAGATTCTGTAAACTCATCAATTTTTGTTCCCATATCTAACTCTAATCCATTTTTATCTATTATTGTTAAATCAAGCGCCCCTCCTGTAGAATGAGGTGGGGGACTTAGTTTAACATCAGTACTTATAGGACTCCAAAACTTTTGTGTAATTTTCTTACCATACCTTTTAGTATCATACTCAATCATATACTTTTGAACAGCTAAAGGGCGATAGGCATCAAATACTTTTAATTTAAATCCCTTATTTAAAGATTCTAATTTACTCTGCGCTACATATAGACGTTTTAGTACTTCTTTTCGAACAAAAAAAGGAGATTTTTCAGCATATGGTGCACCTACTTCTAAATAAGGATGAGGCAAGAATCTACTAAAAAATTCATCTAAAAAAACTAATTCTTCTCCACGCTCATTTATAATGATTTTCTTTTTTAAGTCTCTATATGTATCTATATTTAACAAATTATTTTCCTAGTATTAATTACAATTTTAACATAAATCATTTCAGTAGTAGATAAAAAATAATATTTCGTTATAATACAGCAAATAAAGTTATTGAAAGGTTTATAATGAGTTTTTTTGGGGGATGTTCTAAAGAACAAGATAAGATTAAAGAGCTTGAAATAAGAAATCAAGAGTTACAAGATGAAATAAGTACATTAAAAAATCAAATTATTGATAATGAACAAAATGCTAAAGAGTTGTCTCTTGTTAGTTCGGAAGATGAAGCTAGACAAAATATTATTCAAATGTTATTAAAATCATATAAAAGTGGTGTTACATTTACAAGAACCATTATGGAATCAACTGCTCAACAACTGACACAAGCTGGTGATTTAAATACGAGAACAGCTAAACGTATAGACACCGTGCAGGGACAATCTCAAAGAATCAATACTACAGTTGATCAAATCTCTCAAGAGGCAGATAACCTAAATAATGGAGCTAATTCACTAAACGATAGTGTATCTTCTATTGGAGATATAATAAACCTAATTAAAGACATATCAGATCAAACAAATTTACTTGCATTAAATGCAGCTATTGAAGCTGCACGTGCTGGTGAGCATGGTCGTGGATTTGCTGTTGTTGCAGATGAAGTTAGAAAACTTGCTGAGCGTACTCAAAAAGCAACTAATGAAGTTGAGATAAGTATCGGTCAACTTAAACAAAGTACTTCAGAAATTCAAGACACATCAGAACTATTTAGACAAAATACTGAAGAGATGAGTACAATAATAAATTCATTTTTTGAAGAGTTAGAATTTGTTATTTCTAATTCTCATACCATTTCAAATATTACAAATAATATTACAAATGAAGTTGGAATTGGTGTTGGAAAATTAGATCATGTACTTTTTAAACTATTAGGTTACAATACTTACATCAATAACACAGATGACGAACTTATGGATGAAAATAGTTGTAGATTTGGAAAATGGTTTACAGAAAATAAAGATAAAATTAAAGATGATACTAAAGCTATTGCTAATGTATTATCACATCATGCTACTGTTCATCAAAAAACAAGAGAAGCTGTAAAACTATGGAAAAATGGTGAATATAAAAAATCAATAAGAGCTATGGAAGAGGTAGAAAACTCAAGTGAAGTTGGATTTGAAGAGCTTTATGCAAGTTTTGTTCAACATAGTAAATAATATATAATTAAACTCTAGATACTTCTACTCTATTTTCTTGATAAATAGCACCCTTACCTTCATAACTATGAAGTGAAGTGGTGAGATTATTAACACCTTTTGTCCCACTATAAATAAGAACACAATCTTCACGTAAATCATCATTTATCTCTACATGTAGAGCTACATTACCACTGATAGAAGATATAGTTACAAGTTCATCTTTTTTATATCCAAAAGAGCTATTAAGATATACTTTTCCCTCACGATTGAACTGTGAATTTAAACTTTTTGGACTCTTACAAGTTATTAAGTAAATTGCATCTGATTTTATCTTAGGAGTTTCTAACTCTTCTAAAAATAGGAATTCATTATCATCAGTATCAAAGCCATCTTTATATGGTATTTCTTCTATATCTCTGGATTCAAAGCTTTTAAAATGATTTAAATATTCCTCTTCAGTTTTTAAATCAATGCTAAATTCTTTACAAAGATAATCACTTAACTCATACTCACTTATTCCATAATTACACTCTTTTACTTTAGGCATAAAACTCATTTTAGGATGAGAGTAAGAAACACGCACATCATTTTTACATAAAAAGTTTTTAGCGGGAATTATTAAGTGAGCTTTTGCTGAACTTTCATTCTCCTCAGTTCCAAAGTAAACTATATTTTTCACATTTTCTAATTCTTTTTGAACTCTTAAAGTGTCTGGCATTTGTGAAAGTGGATTTGCACCTTGGATAAAAACTGTTTCAAACTCTGAAAATTTAGTATCTACCTTAGATACTTTTTTAGCTTTTAGATTAAATGGTGACTCAATTCCCTCACGAGAATTTCCTAAGTAAGCTACACCACAACCTTCTTTAGCAAAAAGAGAAAGATTAACTGCAAAAGCATCAATAGCACGCATAACATCAGCACCATTTTTATACTTTTGAACTCCTAAACCACAAACTATAACTACTTTTTTATCTTTAATTAATGATAAAACATTACCAATATCACCTAAATCAACATCAATTTTATCAAGTGTTTTTTTTATTCTAAGAGTTTGAGTTAGTTCATAAAAATCTTCATATTCACTAGCATATTCTTCAAGATAATCTTCATCACAAGAACCTTCTATGTGTAAAAATCTACTCAAAAACATTGCAAGTTGTAAGTCAGTATGTGGTTTTAGTTGTATGTGTAAGTCAGCCATCTTAGCTATCTTAGTTTTAACAGGGTCAATAACAATAATAGTTTTATCTTTTAAAATAGGTAATAAATGACTTGAACTAGTATGAGGATTTCTACCCCAAATAATAACTACTTCACTTTTAGCTATCTCTGAAAGTGGCATATTTTTATTTGAACCTCTTCCCTCAATTATCCCAGCTTCACCTGCTCCATCACATAAGTTTCCATCTGTTAAAGTTGCACCATAAGAGGTAAAAAAATGTCCAGTTACATCTTGCATAAGTCCAAAATTTCCAGAACTTTTATAAAAAAGTGTTTTATCTTTATGTGTATATTTTAAAATATTTTTTAGCTTTTTAAGTGCTTCATCCAAACTAATTTCAACACCATTATATCTAGGCTTAGTAATTTGTGTGAAATTTTCATAATGATTTAGATGAGGGCATAAAAAACCTTGTGTATGCCCATTTTTAACAGCCTTTATTTTATCATTTTCATAAATTATCTCACAAGCATCATAGCAGTCAAGTGGACATGCTGTTGTATTACTCATCTCTAAGTTCAACCTTTACAAGCTTTGAAAAAAGTTTTGGAGCATCAATAATAATTTGTGCCATATATTTTGATATATTTTTAGAATCTGCAATATTTAACATTCTTGTAATTTTATACTTTGTTTTTTCTCCATCTATGTATATTATTTTTTTATTAGAGTTTGCCACATCTTCTTCATCAAGATAAATAGTAAGTTTTGCTCTTGAAGCATCAGCAATTTTTGCTAATGCAGTACCCATACTTACAACTTTACCAGGTTTTACAAGCATCTCATAAAGTATAAAATTTGGAGCTTTTAAATTTTTATCATTTACATTTCTTTGAAGTTGTATTCGTCTTAATTTTAAATCTGTTATTTGAAGTTTTAGACTTTGTATCTCTTTTTTTGTATTTAAATAAGTATTTTCACTACTTACTAAATTATAAAATTCTCTATCTTTTTCAACACTTGATTTAAATTTTAAATTTGAAACTTTTTCATAGTTAAGTCTTTTTCGTTTTAGTGAATCATTTAAATTAACTAAAACATTTTCATTTTCTTTAACCATCTCTCTCATATAAGACAATTTATCTTCTATGAATTCCAATTCTTTTACATCTAAAACAGAATCAATCTTAATATATGGCTTATCTGAAAGTGTAGTACCAACTAAATCTTCATTAGCATATAAAACTAAGCCTGAAACATTTGAACTAATGTTACGTACTTCAAATGGTTCTACCTTTGCATAGTAAACCTTTGCAAAGACAACAGAACTAAGTAAAATAATAGTTATTAAAAATTTCATATATCAAATACCTTTTAATTAATTATTACTTATTTTACCATTTCATTATTAACATTCAAGCATATTTTTGGTATTATCTTTACACAATAAATAAAAGGGTGATTATGTCTATATTAGATAATGTTGATGCTGCAACAAACTTAGCAAAAAATAATGAACTTCAATTATTGGTATTTAGAGTTAGCGACAAAACTGATTCTGCTTATTATGCTATCAATGTATTTAAGACCAGAGAAGTTGTTGAATCTAAAAATCATTTTATGACTCAGATACCAGCATCACATCCTTTATTAGAAGGCACTATTGTTCTTCGTGGTTTACAAATTCCTATACTAAATCTTCCATCATGGCTTGATGTAAATTTAACAAAAGAAGAGGTCAAAAAAAGTAATATACTTATTTGTGATTTCAATGGTATTATTATTGGTCTTAGAATTATGTCTGCATTTAGAGTAATTAAGAAAAACTGGAATGAGATGCATGCTCCAGATAGTTACAGAGTTGGTGATGATAGTGTAGTTATAAATGACACAAGACTGGAAGATGGTTCACTTTGTCTTGTACTTGATTATGAAAAGCTTCTAGCAGATGTAGTACCTCAAGCTATGGTTGATGTTGCAGAATCACCATCTAACTTACAAGATCTTGTTTTACCTCAAAAACTAATAAACGGTACTGTTTTAATAGCTGAAGATTCTAAAACTGCTCAAAGACACTTAACTCAAATATTTAAAAATTCAAATATAAATATGAAATTATTTGATAATGGGAAAAAACTTGTAGACTACATTGCAACAATAGCTGACCCTGTATCTGAAATACCTGCAATCATTACAGATATCGAGATGCCTGAGATGTCAGGCTTTACTGTTGTAAAGCTACTTAAAGCAGATGCAAACACTCAAGATATTCCAATAATAGTAAATAGTTCAATGACCGGACAAAATAATAAAAGAGAGGCTGAAGTACTTGGGGCTAATGGTTTCATAGATAAGACTAAAAGCCATAATGTTGTACCACTCATTGTAGAAATAATGAATCAGCTAGAACATCAATAATAAAATTTCTAATTAGCTCTACATGTAGAGCTAAACCTCCAAACTTCATATATTCAGAAAAATATCAAAAAATAGTAAATTAGAAAAGTATTGTAAATGAGGATAGCAACGCAGTAAATGCGTCGCTATTTGAATTTTATAAGACCTATTGGAATAAAGAAATCAATACACCAGCGGCTACTGCTGAACCAATTACTCCAGCAACATTTGGACCCATCGCATGCATAAGAAGCATATTTGTACGATCATACTCCATACCAACTTTATTAGATACACGAGCTGCCATTGGAACTGCTGATACACCAGCTGAACCAATTAGAGGATTAATTTTATGACCTGGGAACATATTCATTAATTTTGCCATTAATACACCAGCTGCTGTTCCAACTGAGAATGCAATAATACCAAGAGCCATAATAAACATAGTATCTGGAACTAAGAATTGATCTGCTGCTAGTTTAGAACCAACACCAAGACCTAGAAAAATTGTTACAGTATTTATAAGTGAATTTTGAAGAGTATCATTTAAACGCTCAACTACACCAGATTCTTTTAAGAAGTTACCAAACATAAACGCACCGATTAGTGGCGTAGATTCTGGAAGAACTAAAATAGCGAGAGTTAGAACCATTACTGGGAAAACTAACTTCTCTAAACGAGATACATGACGAAGAGTAGTCATCTTAATACGACGCTCTGCATCAGTAGTTAATGCCTTCATAATCGGAGGTTGAATGATTGGAACCATAGCCATATATGAATATGATGCAACCGCAATTGCTCCAAGAAGTTCAGGTGCTAATTTAGTCGCTATAAAGATTGATGTCGGACCATCAGCCCCACCAATAATAGAAATTGCACTTGCTTGTTGAAGAGTAAAATCAACAAAACCAGCTTGAGTTAAAGCAACAGCTCCAACTAGTGTTCCAAAGATACCAAACTGAGCAGCACCACCAAGTAGTGCTGTTTTAGGATTTGATAAAAGTGGTCCAAAGTCAGTCATAGCACCAACACCCATAAAGATGATAATAGGAAACATCTCATTTGAGAGACCCATTCCATAAATAACACCTAAAAATCCGTGTGCACCGGCAATACCAGCAACTGGAATATTGGCTAAAAGACCACCAAAGGCAATAGGTAAAAGTAAAAGAGGTTCAAAACCTTTCTTAATTGCTAACCAAAATAAGAAAAAAGTTAATAAAATCATAAGTATACGACCCCATGATTTATGGAAATCACTCATTTTACTACCATTTGCACTACGTTCATCTGGATCTGGATTCATAAAAGCAGCTATACCTGTTGAACGTAAAAAACCACCTATCATTTCCGAAAAAGGCTTAGTATGATAAGTCTCTTCTTTATGTTTAGAAGTGGTTTCAACACCTGCATGAGCAGGGGCTGAATTAGCCTGAAGAGCACCAAAGCTAAAAAGTATTAGTGTAAGAAATTTTAAAACAAATATTTTCATATAATTATCCTAGTACTGCTACGACTTGACCTTCAACTACTTTATCATTAGTAGCAACATTTATAGACTGAATTACTCCACCTTTTGGTGCAACAACATCAATCTCCATTTTCATAGACTCTAAGATCATGATTACATCACCCTCGTTTACACTTTGACCTGGATTAGCAACAATTTTCCAAACATTACCTGGAAGAAGTGCTTTAATATCTAAAGCATCACCTGAAGTTGCTGGAGCTGAACTCTCACCATTTACCGCTGTAACTTGAATATCTCCATCACCTTCAGCAACTTGAACACTAAACTTTTGACCATCTACTACTACTGTATAATTTCCACTACCCATTGAACTTTCCTCGCAATCTTTTTTCATTTCTGATATTTTTCTAACATTTAACTCGCCTTTTCCTAGTAGGAACGCGATACCTTTTTCTTGACATGCTGCTGCAATAAAGATATTTTCTTCTGTAATCTCTAAGTCAACTTTTTTAAGTTCATCTATTGCATGTTGAAGAGATTTTGTCTCATCTGCACAAGCTATATCAAGAGCATTTTCTGTAGTTGGTTCTAAACCAAGTTTTTCAGATGCAATTTTAATAATCTCAGGATCTGGAGCAACTGGAGTTTTTCCAAAATAACCAAGTACCATTTTTCCATAACCTGGAGCAATTGCTTTCCAAGGACCTTGCATAACATTGTTAAGTGCTTGTTGGAAATAAAATTGAGAAACTGGAGTTACAGATGTACCATAACCACCTTTTTCAACTACTTCTGTCATAGCAGCAATAACTTCTGGAAATTTATCTAAGATGTCATTATCACGCATCATTTGAGTATTTGCAGTTAGTGCACCACCTGGCATTGGTGAAAATGGAATCACTGGAGAAACCATAGTCGCTTCAGGAGGCATAAAATAATCACTTAAACAGTTTTGTAACTCTTTTTCATATGTAAGAATTTTATCAATCTCTAAACCACCAAGATCATAATTCATTCCCTTAGTAGCATGAAGCATAGTTAAAATATCTGGTTGGCTTGTACCACCAGATACTGGTGAAGCTGCCATATCAATACCATCAATACCAGCTTCAAGAGCTGCCATATAAGCAGATACAGATACACCAGCTGTTTCATGAGTATGAAGACGAAGATGAGTCCCTTCAGGAACTAAACCACGAGCCATTTTAATAGTATCAAAAACTTTTTGAGGATTTGAAGTACCAGATGCATCTTTAAAACAGATGCTATCATAAGGAATTCCACTATCTAAAATATCTCTAAGAGTTTTTTCATAAAAATCAACACCATGAGCACCATGACATCCTGGAGGTAAGTCCATCATCGTTACAACTACTTCATGTTTTAAACCATGATGATGAATACGCTCACCTGAGTATTTAAGATTTTCAACATCATTAAGCGCATCAAAGTTACGAATAGTAGTAGTTCCATGTTTTTTGAACATTTTTGCATGTAAATCGATAAGTTCTTTTGAACCAGTATCTAGCATTACAGTGTTTACACCACGAGCAAGTGTTTGAAGATTTGCATCAGGTCCAACAATTTTACGAAATTTATCCATCATTTCAAATGCATCTTCTCTTAAATAGAAGTATAAAGATTGAAATCTTGCACCACCACCAAATTCAAAGTGATTGATACCCGCCGTTTTTGCGGCCTCTACTGCTGGAAAAAAATCATCCATTAGAACACGACCACCAAAAACTGATTGGAAGCCATCTCTAAAAGTTGTATCCATTACATCTATAAACTTTTTAGCCATATTAATCCTTAACCTCTATGATGAGATATTGCTGCACTAATGGCTGCAATAACTTTTTTATTATTATTATTTTGAGTCTTAACTGCTGTACTCTCGCTAGGTTGTGGCTCTGGGAAAAATTTACTAATGATCGCAGACATAGCGTTCATAGCAATTATCATTACTATTAAAAATAGGAAAACTGTCCCCATTCCTAAACCCATAAATTTAAAACCCTCAATTATGAGATTTGTTTCTTCCATTAACATACCTTTTGTTACATAGTTTGCGCGTATTATATTATAAAGATGTTTAAACAAACTTGTTAGTAATTTTTTATATTTTAAAATATGTCTTATTTGTTACTTTTTGATTATATAATTCCAAAAATTAGACAAATGGATGAAAAAATGAAAAAAAATGTAAAAAAATTTAGATTGATTAATACAATTGAAGGCTATTCTTATTTGCTACTGTTGTTTGTTGCAATGCCTTTAAAATATATTCTAGGGTTTCCAATAGCTGTTAAATTAGCGGGTATGCTTCATGGTACATTATTTATTATATTCTTATATCTAGGTGTTAAAGCATGGATAGAAGCAAAATGGTCACTATGGCAAACTATAATATTTTTTATAGCTTCACTACTACCTTTTGGAACATTTTTTACAAAAAGTAAAATTAAAGCTTACGAATAAAACTTAGCAATAAAAAAGATTATTTAAGATAGAATATACTTTTAAATAAAGGAATATATATTTATGATAGCTGGTATGAACGAACAAGATTTTGTTGCTTATATAATTTTTGGATTAATCTTAAATTTTACATTTTCCATATTCTTCGGAGTATATTTAAGTAAAAATATAGGTATGCAAGAGATGATTACAAGTAAAGGTGAGAAAGATCAACCATTACTAATAAAATTAAGTTTATTTATCCCATATGCAAAAATGTTAATCACTCTTTACAGAGTGACAATTTTACAACTATATTTTTTAGATAAAGGTCATACACACAAAGAGTTTTGGGTATATATGACAACAGAAAGAGAATAATTTATACGATGAATGATTTTAAATTAAAACTTATACTTAGTATACTTGCTGGTGTGGTTTTTTCATTTATTTTTATTCTATTAGCATTTGTTCTTCCCACGAAAAACAATACACAAGTGTATAAATCTAAACCAATAAATAAACTAGAAGAAGTTTCTAGATCATTTAAATAAAAATAATTTTATAAAGAGTTTTTAACTTTTATAAGGTTTAAGGTCTCATACGCACATAATGGATTAATTCTAATAGCAGTTAATTCTAATGCCTTAGCACATATTCTCATATAATCTAAGTCATCATCTTTTAGTAGAATAATTAGTAATTTTTCAGCATCTTTAATACGTAAATTTCTTGCTACTCCAAGATTTTTATGAGCAAGATCACGAATATTTTTAAAATCTAGAGCTTTATCATCTAGTTCAGATTGTTTAAGTTCTTGAATATAATTATAAAAAGATATTTTTGATTTTAATATTTGTATAATATAGTCTTCAAGAAGTTGACAAACAAGATTTTCATCAAGTCCAAGTTCTTCAACTGCCATATTAATATCATATTTATACATAGATATATCTAACTCTTTAAGATATTTATCTAAAAAAATATCTCCATCAAATAAAATAGTATCAATATTTTTTCGAAGATTAGCATTTTTTGCTTTTCTTTTCTCTAGCACTTTTTGAATCATACAAGTAGAATATCATAATAATTGTTAATAGTTATTTATACAATAAATGAGTGCAAATATACACTCATTTACTTAATAATTATAAAGCTTTAGAAATAATTCTGTTTAATCTAGAGATAAAATCAGCAGTATCACCTAACTCTTTTCCATCAAATAATTTTGCTTGGTCAAGAAGTACATGTGCAGCATCATTAATAAGATTTTGATCAGCAGAATCTTTTAACTTCATGATAAGCTCATGATTAGGATTGATTTGAAGTATTGGAGCAGGCTCTGGCATATCTGCTGGAGCTTGACCCATTTGCTTCATCATTTGGTACATCATATATTCTTGATTTTCTTTATCTTCTTTTAGTTTAACTGGAGAGTCAACAAGTTCAGTAGTTGTTTCTACTGATTTTACAGCATCACTTAATGCATCTTTAAACTCTTTTGCAAGACCTTCATAAGATTTTGCAACTTCCTCTTCTTGTTTCTTCTCTTCTTCAGTTTCTTCGAATTTTGCATCATGAACAGAAACTAATTTGTATTCTTTATATTCTGTAACCATTGGGAATATAATAGTATCTACTTCTTCATTAAGTACTAAAACATCAATACCCTTAGCTTTAAATCTCTCTAATGCTGGAGATGATTTCAACATTGCTAAAGAAGTTTTACCAGTAAGGTAATAAATCTCTTTTTTCTCTTCATCTACATTTTTAACAAAATCTTCAATCATTACAGTTTCTTCTGAGTTAATAGTATTAAACTGCATTAACTCTAAAATCTTTTCACGATTATCAAAGTCATTATATAAACCCTCTTTTAAAACATTTCCAAATTCAGCATAAAAAGCGTTATATTTCTCTTTATCTTTTTTAGCCATTTTCGAAAGCTCTGAAAGTACTTTTTTAACTGACGACTTTTGAATTTTTGTCATTGTTGCGTTGTTTTGTAAAATCTCACGAGATACATTTAAAGGTAAATCTTTAGAGTCAATTACACCACGTAAAAATCTTAAATAAGTTGGCATTAAATCTTTTTCATCATCTGTAATAAATACACGGTTAATATAAAGTTTGATACCAGTTTGATAATCTACACGAAATAGATCCATTGGAGCTTTTGAAGGAATATAAAAAAGTGTAGTGTACTCAACAGCACCCTCAGCTTTGTTATGAATCCAAGTTAATGGCTCTTCTGAAGAATGTGCGATAGAGCTATAAAAATCTTTATACTCATCATCAGATATATCTTTTTTAGCGATAGTCCAAAGTGCATTAGCACGGTTAATTTGTTCATTTTCTATCTCTGTTTTAGATGGTTCAGTTTCTTTTCCATCATCATCTGTAACTGCTGGGATATGTTTTTCTTTATCCATAAAAATTGCGAAAGGGATATGGTTTGAGTATTTTTTAATGATAGATTCAATTCTATGAGTTTCTAAAAATTCATCTTCATCATCTTTTAGGTGCATTACAATTGTAGTACCATGACCATCTTGAGTCGTATTTTCTATCTCAAAACTTCCATCACCTGCACTAGTCCATAAAAAAGCTTGCTCTTCACCAGCTTTTTTAGTTGTAACTTCTACTTTATCAGCAACCATAAAACAAGCATAAAAACCAACACCAAACTGACCAATAAGATTTGAATCCTCTTTTTGATCACCAGTAAGGTTTTCTAAAAATGCTTTAGTACCAGACTTTGCGATAGTACCAAGATTGTTCATTAAATCTTCTTCATTCATACCAATACCAGAATCTTTGATAGTTAAAGTTTTAGCCTCTTTATTTACTACAATATCAATTCTTGGTGCAAATGATACTTCTTTGTACTTTGGTTCTGTAAGAACTAACATATTTAGTTTATCTAGTGCATCAGATGCATTTGATACTAACTCTCTTATAAAAATCTCTTTGTTAGAGTAAAGTGAGTGAATCATTAGGTTTAATATTTGATTTGCTTCTGTTTGAAACTGATGTTTTGCCATTTTAAAATCCTTTTGTTTAGTAAATTAAATTATTTGTGTAATATTATCCAAAAAAAGTTAATAAAAGAAAACTATATCAAGTTATATTAGTCTTAATGACTCAAGTTTATTTAGTCTATTCTAAATTAATATATTTTAGCTATAATTTCTTTATGCAAAATGACTTTTTAGAAATGATAGAACCAACACCAAAATTACATTCTAAAAAATGTAAAATAATATCTCTTTTGCTTCGAATGTTTTTGCAATTTGCAACATTAAGCACAACTTTATTAGCTTGGTATATATATGATTATTTTATAGCATTTTTCACAATGGTACTAAGTTTCATAATTGTTGGTATCATACGCTCAAAACTTAGAAATAGTGTAATTCCGGTAAAACAAAGAGAATATCAATATAATGACAAAGGTATTGCCGATTGGTATACCGCTAAAGAGATATGTAATGACGCACTTGAACAAAAATTAGAAAGAATATAATGGCACTAATAGACCTACAACAAATTTCAAAACATTATTCGGCACAAAAGATTTTAACAGAAGTTAATTTTCATATAGATGAGGGTGAACGCATCGTTATTATCGGTAAAAATGGAAGTGGTAAGTCTACTCTTATGAAGATAGTAAATGGTACTTTAACTCAAGATGCTGGTGAGAGAATCACTAAAAACAACCTAGAGATAAAAATGCTAGACCAAAGACCAAATTTTAAAGATGGACATACAGTTCGCGAGGCTGTTGAAGATGGACTTCGCGAGTTAAATGAG
>Ga0256826_1001119_pt1 | contig 16580 bp, 13 predicted proteins | sample CV79metaG_FD_185975 | JGI IMG/M metagenome (GOLD analysis project Ga0256826, IMG submission 185975) | Hydrothermal vent microbial communities from East Pacific Rise, Pacific Ocean - CV79 | ecosystem: Environmental > Aquatic > Marine > Hydrothermal vents | place: Pacific Ocean: East Pacific Rise...
CTATCACTTTTGGTCTTACTCTTGCTGTTTGGTATGATGAAGTAGCTCGTCACCTTTTAAACCTAGAGCAGACTATGGAAGTTATCGCTGTTGGTCAAATCTCAGGAGCAATGGGTAACTTCGCTCATGCACCACTTGAACTAGAAGAGTATGCAATGGAAGAGTTAGGTCTTAAACCAGAGCCATGTTCAAACCAAGTTGTTCATCGTGATCGTTATGCAAGACTTGCAACTGCACTAGCACTTTTAGCTTCTTCAGTAGAGAAGTTTGCTGTTCAAGTAAGACACCTTCAACGTACAGAAGTGTATGAAGCTGAAGAGTTCTTTGCAAAAGGTCAAAAAGGTTCTTCTGCTATGCCTCACAAACGTAACCCTATCCTTACTGAAAACATCACAGGATTAGCGAGAATGATACGTGCATATGCAGCTCCAGCTATGGAAAATGTAGCACTATGGCATGAGCGTGATATCTCTCACTCATCAACTGAGCGTTTCTGGTTACCAGATGCATTCATTACTATGGACTTTATGCTTCACCGTATGAATAACGTTATAGCAAACCTTACAGTTTTCCCTGAGAACATGATGAAAAACCTAAACCTAACAGGTGGACTTGTTTTCTCTCAACGTGTTTTACTAGAGCTTCCACTTCAAGGTGTTTCACGTGAAGATGCTTACCGTATTGTTCAGCGTAATGCTATGAAAGTTTGGGAAGAGATTCAAGCGGGTCGTGCTACTACAAATGAAAAAGGTGAGTCACTTTATCTTAATCATCTTCTAGCAGATGAGGAGTTAAGAAACTCACTGAGTGAAGAGCAAATTCGTGAGTGTTTTAACTATGATTATTACACCAAAAATGTGGATAATATTTTTAAACGTGTCTTCAAATAGTGAGTGATTAGTGAGTTTCTAAGGGCCTTTTAGAAACTCACACCATTTACATATAATAACTACTATAAATATCAAAATTTGATCAAAATTTAAATTTGTACTTAATCTTTTTTCGCTAAAATCAGTTAACTTTTAAAGTAACTTTTCGCATAAATATTACAGATAATTATACGAAAAGTTTATAATAAGAAAATAGGAAACAACTATATGATAACAGTTATAAAAAGAAATGGAAGAACAGAACCTCTCGATATTTCAAAAATTCAAAAGTATACTTCAGCAGCAGTAAAAAATCTTTCACAAGTTAGTCAAAGTGAACTAGAAGTTGATGCACAAATTCATTTTCGTGATGGTATAACATCTAAAGAGATTCAAGAGACTCTTATAAAAACAGCTGTAGATAAAATAGATATAGATGCACCTAACTGGACATTTGTTGCATCACGTCTTTTCATCTTTAATCTTTACCATCAAGTAAATGGTTTTACAGGTTACTGCTCTTTAAAGAAGTACTTTGAGAGAGGAGAGAAAGAGGGACGTATACTTCTAGGTCTTAAAGAGATGTATGATCTTGATGAGTTAGAGAAACATCTAGTTCCAGAGAGAGACTTTCAGTTTAACTATCTTGGTGTTAAAACTCTTTATGATAGATATCTTATAAAAGATAGTGATGGAAGTCCTATAGAACTTCCACAACATATGTTTATGGCTATATCAATGTTTCTAGCACAACGAGAGGAAAATCGTACAGAGTGGGCTATTAAGTTTTACCATATGATTAGTAAATTTGAAGTTATGCTTGCTACACCAACTCTCTCAAATGCTAGAACAACTAGACACCAACTAAGTTCTTGTTATATCGGTTCTACACCTGATAATATCGAAGGGATTTTCCATGCTTATCAAGAGATGGCCATGCTCTCTAAGTTTGGTGGAGGAATTGGTTGGGACTGGACACAAGTTCGTTCAATGGGTTCATTTATTGATGGACATAAAAATGCAGCAGGGGGGACAGTTCCTTTTCTTAAAATCACAAATGATATTGCTATTGCTGTTGATCAACTTGGAACTCGTAAAGGGGCTATTGCTGTCTATTTAGAACCTTGGCATATTGATATCAATGATTTCTTAGATTTAAAGAAAAACTCTGGAGAGGAGAGACGTCGTGCACATGATCTTTTTCCTGCGATGTGGCTGAATGATCTCTTTATGGAACGTGTTCAAGAGGATGCTATATGGACACTATTTGACCCATATGATGTAAGAGAACTTGCAACTCTTCATGGTGAAGCATTTAACAAACGTTACTTAGAACTAGAGCAAGATGAGTCACTTATAAAAGAGAGACTTAAAGCCAAAGATTTATGGAAAAAGATTTTAACTTCTTACTTTGAAACTGGAAGTCCATTTTTATGTTTTAAAGATAATGCTAACCGTGCAAACCCTAATGATCATGTCGGTGTTATACGAAGTTCAAACTTATGTACTGAGATTTTTCAAAATACAAAACCAAATCACTATAAGATAAAGTTTATTTTTGAAAATGGTGATAGTGTTAGTTATGAAGAAGATGAGATGGTGACAGTTGATAGTGGGATTACAAAACCTGCTAAAAAAGTAACGGCATTAGACTCTCTTGGTGGACTTCCGATTTTTGTAGTGGAGAAAGAGAAAGTAGATGGAGATACAGCAGTATGTAATCTTGCATCTATAAATCTATCTCGTATTAACACTAAAGAGGATATAAACCGTATTGTTCCAACAGCTGTTAGATGTTTAGATAATGTTATAGATCTAAATTTTTATCCTGTTGAGAAAGTAAAACGTACTAACATGAAGTCTCGTTCAATCGGTCTTGGTGTTATGGGTGAAGCTCAAATGTTAGCTGAAGCTGGAATCATGTGGGGAACACAAGAGCACTTTGATAAAATAGATGAAGTTATGGAAGCTGTTTGTTACAACACTATCTCCTCTTCATCAGATTTAGCAAAAGAGAAGGGTGCTTATCCTGATTTTGAAGGTAGTAAATGGAGCAGAGGTATTATGCCTCAAGACCATGCAAACGCCGAAGTTATAAACCTTGTAGATCGTGGTGGTCTTTTTGCTTCAACATATGAGTGGGATGAACTACGAACTAAAGTAAAAAATCAAGGGATGAGAAATGGTTACTTGATGGCTGTTGCTCCTACATCTTCTATCTCTATTCTTACAGGAACAACTCAGGCTATAGAACCTGTCTTTAAACGTAAATGGTTTGAAGAAAATCTCTCTGGACTTATTCCTGTTGTAGTTCCAAAACTCTCAGCTGAGACATGGAGCTACTATACTCCAGCATATGATTTAAATCAGACTGCTCTTATTAAAGCAGCTGCAATTCGTCAAAAATGGATAGATCAAGGTCAATCACTTAATATCTTTATAACACTAGATAAAGCAAGTGGACGCTATCTAAATGAGATCTATATGTTAGCATGGAAACTAGGTCTTAAATCAACTTACTACCTACGTTCACAATCACCAGAAGTTGCTAACGATGTAGAAGATAGAAGTATGGAGTGTGTTGGTTGTCAATAGACCTAGACCTCAAACGTTTTAATAACTTTAAAGATGCGGAGTTTCGTTCTTTAGAGATTATTTCACCGCTAAACATAAAACTAACTTTCGCTGTTCAAGATGCTGCAAGAGAGCATGACTGGATTACACTTACTCTTAATTTCAACTCAGTAAGTGATGCAAAACTTTTAGAAAATTCACGTCTTAGCTTTTTAGATATGAGTGATGGAGTCACCCTTTTAGAAGATGGAACTAGATTTGCTTTTGGAGTAGGAGAGTGCTATAATATAGCAACACTTCAAACGGCTCCCTTATACATCATAGCGTCAAGCTTGAAGTATGAAGAGGGCTCTTTTTAAAAGGATAAAAGATGAGTTATGATGTAAGAGGAGAGTTATTAGGTTTTCCAGATACTCTTAAAGTAGAAATAAATAAAATGGATGAGTTATTCGCTACCATGAAAGATATAGAGAATGACAATATCTCTTTTACAATTGTAAACCCTTATGCCCTTAGAGAATACTCTTTTGATGTTCCATCTGATGTAAAAATACTTTTAGAGATTAATGCAGACTCTAAAGTTAGTGTTTACAATATACTAATCATTCAAAAACCTCTTGAAAAATCTACTATCAATTTTTTAGCGCCTATCATAGTCAATCATGATAACAATAAATTAGCTCAAATGATATTAGAACCAAAGAAACATCCTGATTTTGGTATCGCGGAAAGTATAGAATCTTTTAAAGAACAATAGTGAAATATCTTGTTGTTGATGATTCTAAACTAGCAAGACTTAGTCTTATCAAGAGTTTAAAATCTCATATAGGTGATGAAGAAATTTTTCAAGCTACCAATGGGCAAGAAGCTATTGATATAATGACTAAAGAGAGAGTTGGAATTATTTTCTTAGATTTAACTATGCCAGTTATGGATGGTTATGAGGCACTCCCTCGTCTCATAGAGATAGATCATAAAGTAAAAGTTGTTGTTGTTTCTGCAGATGTACAAACAAAAGCAAAAGAAAAAGTAATTGCACTTGGTGCTAAGTTACATATTCAAAAACCTATCAATCCTGATAAAATTGAAGAGATTTTGGAGTTAATCTAATGCTAAATTATGAACTAAGTGAAGATGAAAAAGATGTTCTTCAAGAGTTGATGAATGTTGCATATGGAAATGCTACTGCAGTTGTAGCAGATATGCTCGATGCATTCGCCTCTTTAAGCATTCCAAAGATTAGAGTTATAACAACAACAGAACTCCTCTCTACATTTGCTCAGTTAAAAAGTGAAAGTTATTTTTTCGCGACACAATCTTTTAGTGGTGAATTTAGTGGAGAGAGTGCTTTTTTTATTAATCAAGATAGTGCAAATAACCTTGCTAAACATTTAGAACTAGAGAATGAAGAAGATTTAGATGATGCTATTTTAGAGCTAACAAATGTACTCACATCATCACTCACAACTAAACTATCACAAGAGATGGATACAGAAGTAAGTTTTTCACTTCCTAGTCTTTTAAAAGTCTCAAATACAACTATACAAGAGACAGTAACATTTAAGCAGTATTCTCAGGTTATTGTTATAGATACAGACTTAAATTTTCAGGATCAAAAAATCCATGGAAAGATTTTTATATTAACAAAAGATGAATCAATTCAATGGCTCAAAACAAAACTCAACAGCATATTAGAACTCTTGATATAGACCATAAGATTGTCGCTAATATCGACAATGGAATCATAGTTTTAGATGAATCGTTACTTATATATCATTACAATAAATGGCTTGAACATCATAGTGGAATAAAAGAAATAGAGATCTTAAATAAAAAGCTTGATGAGATTTTTACTATCAATGCTAAAACCCTCAAAAGAAAAATAAAAACTGCCTTACGACTTCAAACGCCAACTTTTTATACTGCGAGTTCCTCAAAGTATCTTATACCAATCAAAATAAACCAAATAAAAAATGCAAATTTTGAGTATATGCAACAAGATATTAGTATCATACCTGTTGATGAAGAGCAAGGATTAGTAGCCCTTATATTAACAGACCAAACAATAATGGCAAACACAAATACTCTATTAGAGACTAAGATTCAAACTATTAAAGAGTTAAATTCTGATCTCTTAAAAGAGAGAGATACTATAGATAAAAAAGTTTTAGTTTTGAAGTTTGATCCCTCATTTCATATTGTAGATATTTCACAAGCTCTTTTAGAACTTATGCAGTACGAAAAAGAAGAACTTTTAGGAAAAAACTTCTTTTATCAAGAGAAGTATCATATCTCTACAGAGCTTCAGATGCAACTTGTTCAAGCTATGAAAGAGTTAAGAGTACTAGAGTTTGAAGAGAACACTATTAGTGCACATGGACATAAAGTATGCTTTAAAAGTACTCTTGTTCCTGAGTATAGTGCAAAGGGTAAGCATATTGGATTTATAATCTTTAGAGAGAATATAACAGATGCTAAACATCTAGCGCAAAACCAAGAGAAAATACTTGCATCATCCCGTAGTGCTGCAATGGGTGAAATGGTTGCGATGATAGCACATCAATGGAGACAACCTCTCTCCTTAATAAATACAATTATGGCAACATTAAAGATAAAAAAAGAGCTAGATACGCTTGAAGAAAATAGTATAGATCAAGCTTTTGAAAAGATACAGAATACAACTACATATTTATCTGATACAATCGATGACTTTAGGGACTACTTCAAACCAAATAAACTATGTACAGATGTCAATCTACTCTCTCTTTTTGATAGCTCAATCTTTTTTTTAAAAGATGAAATGAACCAATGCGATATTAGATATAATATAGAAATAGAGAATAGTATTACAATTAAAACATATAAAAATGAGTTACTACAGAGTATTATCAATATAATAAAAAATTCTATTGATGCCTTTAATGAGCAAGATATAGAGGAGAAAGAGATCTCTGTTAAAGCAGAGAGAAAAAAGTCCCATATATCAATTATACTCAAGGACAATGCAGGTGGTATTGGTAAAGAGACATTAAGTAAAGTTTTTGAACCTTACTTCTCTACCAAAAGTAAAAATGGTACAGGTCTAGGCTTATATATGTGTCAGACCATCATTACCCAGCACCTCAAAGGGCAAATAACAATGAGTTCTCAACATAATGAGACAATAACACTTTTAGAGCTACCATATAAACTTATAAAGGAAAAGAAATGAGAGTAATCTGTCCACACTGTTTAAGTGTAAATAATGTTCCACAAAAAGAGTCTTACAAAAAAGCCAACTGTGGTAAGTGTAAAAACTCACTACTAGATACTAAACCTATAGAGCTAACTGATACTAACTTTGATGAAGTAGTTGTCAATAGTGATATTCCTGTAATAGTAGACTTTTGGGCTCCCTGGTGTGGTCCATGTAAGATGATGGGACCAAACTTTGAAAAATCAGCTAAAAACTTTCCTCTTAAAACTCTTTTTGTAAAAGTTAACACTGAAAATGAGCAGAATTTAGGAGCTAGATTTTCCATAAGAAGTATTCCAACTCTTATTCTTTTTAAAGATGGTAAAGAGCTTTATAGAGCTTCTGGTGCTTTAGATGAAACGACTCTAAATAACCTTGTTCAACAATATATCTAAAGGAGCACAGTATGAAACATCTAACATTTTTAGTATCACAAAAAAAAGAGTATAAAGAAGCTGTTCAAGACTCTTTAGATACAAAATATAGCTCTTCTCTTATCCAAATTTTTACATCACTAACTAACAGAGATAAAATCCAAAACTTGTTACATAAGCTACGAAAAGATTTTCCAAAAGCTCTTATCATAGGGACAACTACTGCTGGAGAAGTTTCACATGCAAAGATGTATGATAACTCAACTGTTATCAGTCTAACTCTTTTTACAAATACAAAACTCAAAGCAACCTATAGTAAAGAAATCACTAAAAAAGCAGGAAAAACTTTATCTAAAGCTATCACTTCTAAAAATACTAAAGCAGCTATTGTTTTAAGTGAGGGACTCAAAGGTGATGATTATGAAGGATTTATTAAAGGTATCAAAAAGAACTCACCTAAACTCATTATTGCAGGTGGACTTGCTGGAGATAACTTTTTACTCAAAAAAACATATGTATTTTTAGAAGATAAAATTTTTAAAACTGGAGCTGTAGCTGTCTCTTTCTCAGGAAAAAACCTCTTTGCAGATAATAGATATAATCTAAACTGGACACCAATAGGTAAAGAGTTTACCATTACATCTGCAGAAGCAAATCTTCTCAAAGAGATAGATAATGAAAATGCTATTACTATCTTTAAACGCTATCTTGGTGAAAATATCTTTAAAGATGGTGCATCTGAACTCTCAAACTTTCAACTTCTTTTTAAAGAGGGTGAGACTGTTGTAGCGAGAACTCCTATGGGGCTTTTGGATGATAACATCATCTTTGCAGCTCCTCTTAAAGAGGGACAAAAAGTACAATTTGGCTTTTCTAATGCATCGAGTGTTATTAGTGGTTCAAATATCATTAGTAAAAAGATACATAAGAATCCAGCAGAAGCAATTTTTATATACTCCTGTATTGCGAGAAAAACTCTTCTTGGAAAGGTTCTAGAAAATGAGTTTAAACAGTTCGAATCTATAGCCCCTACAGCTGGTTTCTTTACCTATGGAGAGTTTTATAGTACAACGGGAGACAATGCCCTTTTAAACTGTACAACTACTATATTAGTACTCTCAGAGAGCAGTAAAATCTCAAAGAAAAAACAACTTTTACAAGAGAATAATAAAAACTTAGATAACTCTACATTTAATGCCCTCTCACATTTTATAGAGCAAACATCTATAGAGTTAAATGAAAACTTACAACTTCTTAAAGAGTATAAAGATGTAGTTGATGCATCCTCTCTTGTTTCAAAAACTGATATTAACGGTACGATAACATATGTAAACGATAACTTCTGCCGTGTTAGTAAATACTCACGCAAAGAGATGCTTGGTAAAAACCATAATATGATTAGAGATAAAAGTAACTCTAAAAATCTCTTCAAAAAAATGTGGAGTACTATTTTAAATGGTAAAGTATGGAAAGGTCTCCTCTCCAATAAGGCACGTGATGGGTCAGTTTACTATGTAAACGCCACTATTATGCCTATTTTTGACACTAAAAACAAGATAAAAGAGTTTATCGCTATTCGTCAAGATGTTACAAAACAGATAGAATCAAAAAAACGATTACAGGAGAAAGAGCAACTCATCAAAGCTATCTTTGATAACCAAGATAGTATTGTTCTTTTCTCATCTAAAACAGAGGGTATGCTCAATGCAAATAAAAAACTCTTCCACTATTTCGATTTTAAAGATTTTGAAGATTTTAAAAATAAACATGACTGTATCTGTAATCTATTTATAGAAGAAGAAGGGTATATCTATCCATCAAAATACCCAAACTGGATTGATGATGCTGCACAAGATAAGACTGATAAAGACAGAAAAGCAAAAATGCTTACAAAAGATGGTGTTATCCGTACCTTTAATGTCAAAGTTACAAATATTGATAATGAGTACATTATCAACCTTTATGACATTACAAATTTAGAAAATGCTATCTTAAAAGCTAATGCTTCCGAACAAGCGAAATCATCATTTTTAGCCAATATGTCCCATGAAATCCGTACTCCTCTCAATGGTATTTTAGGATTTACAGATGTTTTAACACGTAAAGATTTAGACAAGGACTCTAAACGCTATGTTGAGATTATTCACAAGAGTGGACAGACACTTCTAAGTGTAGTAAATGACATCCTAGATTACTCAAAAATCGAGAGTGGTGAACTTACTCTTTATGAGACAGAATCAAACCTCTTCAAAGAGATGGAAGCTACTGTCTCTACATTTGCATCACTTACTAAAAAGAAGAATTTAAACTACTATATCTATATAGATACAACAATCCCCCAACTACTCAAATGTGATATTCAAAGACTCAAACAGGTTATCAACAATCTTATAAGTAATGCTGTTAAATTTACACCACAAAATGGGGAAGTAAATGTAAAAATTTCATTAGAGTCTCTCTTAAACAACAAGGCTAAAATTCTCTTTAGTGTTAAAGATAGTGGTATCGGTGTTGCAGAAGATAAACTCTCAACAATCTTCTCTGCCTTTTCTCAAGCAGACAACTCAATTAGTAGAGAGTTTGGTGGAACAGGTCTAGGACTCTCTATAAGTAGCCAATATATACAGATAATGGGCTCAGAACTCAAGGTTAAATCAAAAGAGGGAAAAGGGAGTGAATTTTACTTCTCTCTCGAACTTGATATTATTGATAAAAACCATGCTATTACAAAGTCCATAAGTCAAGCTGCTGTTGGTATCTCTATTTTAGATACTGATGATGAAGCTGTTTGTGCTATAAACAACATACTATACTCCTATCTCGATGCTTGGCAATGTCCATTTAACAAGATCCACTCTTTAGAAGAGATCGAAGACTCAACAGATATCTTAATAGTCTGTGCAAGACTATTTGATAGTGAAGCATGTAAAGAGAAGTTAGATACACACAAAAATTTACAGCTTATTTATGTTGAAGGTGCCGAAGAAAAATTTGAGTGTTCACATAAACAGTTTCATTTCTTAGAGCAACCAATGACAGGTTCTGCTCTTTTTGACAAGTTAATAACACTAACAAACATGAAAAATAAGATAATTTCAACTGATATCATAGATGAAAAGTGCTGTTCTAAAAAGTATAATGGAAATATATTGATAGCAGAAGATAACGAAACAAACCAGATGCTAATATCTATTATGTTAGAAGAGAGAAATTTAAGTTTTAAAATAGTGAACAATGGGCAAGAAGCAGTTGATGAAGCACTCACAAATGATACTTATGATGTTATCTTTATGGATATCAATATGCCAGTTCTTGATGGTGTTAGTGCTACAAAAATTCTACGAAAAAAAGGATATACTAAACCCATAGTATCGCTTTCAGCAAATGTAATTGAAGCAGATATCATCTCCTTTAAAGAAGCGGGAGTTGATGATTCTCTTCATAAACCTATCGTTCCTGTTGAACTAGATAAAATCCTTAACACCTATACAAAACTCTTAGAAAAAGCACCTATTCAAGAGTATGATGATGTAAATATCCCTTTAATATGCAAACATTTAAATATTTCAGATGAAGCTATAATTCTTAAACTTCTTGTTAGTTTTGTTAGTAGTGCTCAAAATATTTTAGAAAAACTAGAGAGTGGAGATATAGATAAAAATATAACACACTCCATCCGAGGTATAACAGGTAACTTCAAGTTTGATCTACTATATAAGCTAGCAACAGAATTTGAACATACACTAGATGATTGGAGTGAAGAGGATTTTAAAACAAACAAAAAACTACTTCAAGAACAACTCAAAGAGCTTATTCGAAAGATAGAGTCACTTACTTAATGTAAATGACTCTATCATCTGAGTTTTCTATATTTTGCATACTAGTCTGTAACTGTTTATACAGAACTGTTGTAGAGAGAAGAGGATCTTTAACATTATATAAAACTGTTGAGAAACTAAAAATCTTAGACATCTCTTTATCTTTTTTATAATGTTTATAGATTTTATCATAGAGCTCATGTAACGTTTTCGTTTCATAATCTTTTAACAAAATACTAAATCCTGCACCATAAAATCTTGCTATTGTAGCATTTGAAAATGTATTCTCTTTTATGAGTTTAGCAAACTTTTTGATAATCTTATTTCCACCATTAAAACCATAAATCTGATTTATTTTTTCAAATCTATCTATTTTTATATAGATAAACCAATAGGGCTTATTTTTTGTTGCATATGTTCTCAACTGTGAATCAAGATAGAGGGAGTTATGAAGTTTTGTGAGTGGGTCTGTTATGCTTAACTGTGCTAGTTTTGACTGTTTCTCTTTAATCTCTTGAAGATTTGTAAGTGTTTGCAGATGTGTCTTTACACGAGCTTTTAACTCAACACCATTAAAAGGTTTAGAAATATAGTCAACTCCACCCACATCAAATGCTCGTGAGATATACTCTATATCTGTTTGTGCCGTTAAAAAGATCACAGGTATATCTTTACTCTTAGAGTCCTCTTTTAAGAGCTTACAGACCTCAAAACCATCTTTTCCTGGCATATTTATATCTAAGAGAATTAAATCTATCTCTTTTGTCATAACACTCTCAATGGCAGAGTTGGCGTTTAGAGCAAAGGAGAGCTTATAGCCCTCCTCTTTGAGATAGACTGCAGCTAATTCAATATTTAACTTCTCATCATCAACGATTAAAATATGAAACTTATTAGCTGCACCCATAAGAGCCTACTTAATGTATGAACAGCAGTAGTCTGTAACTGTTTTAATTTTTAAATCAAAAGATGAGTTTGCTGGAACATTAAAAGTCTCAGGAGTATTGAGTGTTTTCCACTCTTCATTTGGGAGTTTTATCTCTAAATCACCACTTAACATCTCCATAATCTCTGCCTCATTTGTTCCAAAAGTGTACTCACCAGGGAGCATAATCCCTAAAGATTGAGTTGTTCCATCACTAAGTTTTACCGTTCTACTTGTAACCTTACCATCGTAGTAAATATTTGCATTTTTAACTATTGTTGCATTTTTAATCTCTGACATATTTCTTCCTATTTTTGTTTATATAATAATATCCTAAAATTGCATAAATTAGAGCCTGAAGCCAAAGAAGAGAGTACTGAGGCATAACAGCACTAAAATCTACACCCATCTGGTTAAGTTTTAAAAAACCCTGTATCGCAGGGGTAGAGGGGAAAAAGTCTGACATATATTTTATAAAACTAGGTATAGCCTCTAGTGGCCAGATAAAACCTGCACTAAAAACAAGAGGAAGTGAGCTAAAAAGAATCGCAGGGGTAGCGACTTCACGAGAGCTAAAAATTGAACCTAAAAAGATACCTAAAGAGATACTAGCAGTTATAAACGCCAAAGTAAAATTGAGAAGTTCGCCTATATCTGCCATATGGGTCACCTCAAAAAAAGAGAAGCTAAAACCAAAGTAAAAAAGGGCATGTACAAAAAAGAGTGATCCAAAGATGATATAACGTGCACTCATCATCATCCAGATAGGAGCTTGTAGATAGTGACCTCTCTGCTTATCTCTTACTCTCTCATTTATCCCACCACCTAAGATTCCAAGCCCTATAAGCATCGTCTGTTGAAGGATGAGAATATAGACAGCAGGTATAACATACTGAGTATAACTGTTATCTTTATTAAAAAGATTTATACTCTTAAGAGAATAAGGGGTATAGGTATGTGATGCTTTTGACATCGGTGTTCCATCTGCAAGAAGCTTTCCAACCTTTAGAGTTACACTCTTTGTTAAAACAGCCTTCATCGCTCCCTCTAAAACAGCACCATAAATGAGAAAGTAACTATTATCTGCACCGACTGCTACAACTGGAGAGAGTTTTAGGGCTAAATCTCTACTAAAGTTATGGGGAATTACAATAATTGCTTTTACTTTTCCAGCGATTAACGCATCCTTTGCATCTCTCTCACTCATATCGTATCGATTAATCTCTATCTGAGGAGTGGCGTTTATATTAAACGCCAAATCTCTACTCACACTACTCTTATCAAGATCAACAAGAGTAACACGCACCTGAGTAACACTTTGTGATGAATAGGGTTGGGGATATAAAAAAGCGTAAAGTAGTACACCCCCAACAATAGTTAAAACAATAGCAATATCACTGAATATAAGCTTAGCTTCAGCAGTTAAAACTTCTAAAAAATTCATATGCCTAACCTCTTTTTAAATCGCCAAACTATAGGTATAAAGAGAAGCCAAAAAGAGCCAAGTATCAAAAGTCTGTCTATCTCTAAAAAAACATTTGATCCATAGTTAGCTTGTGAGATTTGTAACTCAATATAGTGAGATATAGGGAGTAAATCTCTCCAAAAAAGAGCCAAATCATTCATGTTAGATGTAGGAAAGGTGACTCCTAAAAAAGCAAAAGCAGGTGCAGTATAGACAGCTCCTAGACTCAAAGAGCGTGCATAATCAAACCCAGTAACAAAGAAGAAAAGTGCAACTACTTGATAGGCTACTACAGTTAAAAATATCCCAAAAATTGTTACAATTAAAGAGCCTTCAAAAACCCATCCTAAAGTTCCATAGAGATAAAAAAGTAAACATGCACCCATCAAGGTAAAGACAAAAGTGTAGGGTAGGAGCTTTCCTATAATCTTTGAAGAGATAAAAGAACTTCCAAAAAACTCCTTCTCTCTCTTCTCTTTAAAGAGTGTCCCAAAACTAACAATAGTAACTATAACGATAAAAATCTGCCAGATAGCAGGAAGGAGTGCAGAGACTAAAAATAGAAAGTAGTTTTTGTATGTGTTAAAAAAAGGAGTTATTTGCAAACCTATCGGTGTCACACTTCGGCGTGCAAGAGTACTGTTTTGACTACTACTCACATCATTAACATACTCAATAACACCAGCACTCTCACCTACAGTCTCAATAAGTGCAGCCTTAAATATCTTTCCTATCAAGATATACTGTGTATTGAGTATCGCTGTCACTTCTGGCTGTTTTTTCAAAAGAGTATCTCTCATAAAGTGTGCAGGGATGATGATACTCCCATAGACCTTTGAAGATTGTAACTCCTCTATAGCATCCTTTGTATTAAACTTCTCAGAGGCTATTTTTATAGTAGAACTTGCATCTATGTTGGAGAGTAGTTTTCTTGAAAACTCACTTTTGTCATTATCTACAACATTTATAGGAAGATCAAACGCCACTCCCTGATAAAAAATAGCTACTATTAATGCAAAAACAGTAAAGGGAAAAAGAGTAAGAAGTGCTAGTTTATAGTAAGAGTTTTTAATCTCTCCTAACTCTTTAAAAAAGGCATCACTCAGTGCTTTAAACATCCTCCTCACAACTCACTAAAGCTCTAGCAGGATACTCATTCCTACTCGTAAATTTTTGATCTTCTCTACAGGTCTTAGCTCCACTTCAAAACTTTTCATATCAAAACCCTTGCCACTCTCAGTAGCTCTCCAAGTAGCATAATCACCCATAACAGCGATATAAGAGACTCTAAACTCATAAGTTTTATCCCCAAGTGCTGGGATTTTTGCCTTGAAGATTTTTCCCTTTTCAAATGCTTTGAGATAATCCTCACGAACAGAAAATCTTGCCCAAGAGTCATCTATATCTATCAGTGTTACAACAGGAAACCCAGTAGGAGCTAACTCCCCCGAGTGAATAAGAACCTGAGAAACTTCTCCCTTATGAAAAGCATACTGTTTAGACTCTTTAAGATAGACATTCACTTCATCTACCTTAGCCTCATAGACTCTCTCTTGTGCTGATGCAGCGGCTTTTATCTCTTTTCTTGCACCCTCTTTAGCCATTAAAGCTAACTGGTGAGCGGCGTTTGTTGTGTACTTTGCTGCCTCATACTGAGTAAATGCCTCATCTCTTTTCTGCTCTGAGATAACACCCTCTTTATAAAGAGCATTTATTCTTTTGTATGTTGTAAAGCGCAGAGCCTCAGCAGTTTTTGCCTTATGCCATTGGTCAAACGCCGCTTGAATCTCCTGTTTTCTTGCGCCATTGTCAGCCTGTTTCTTCTGTGCACCCGCTGCATCTTTTGCAGCTTCTGCCTGTTTGAGTTTTGCATCAACCTCAGGGGAAGTGAGACTAAAGATAGCATCACCCTCACTCACACTATCCCCTTTTTTTACAAACACATCACTAATACGACCTGGAAGTTTTGAAGAGATAGTATAACTCTGAGCATCTATCTGACCTTGTAAAACTAAAGGTTTTGGCTGGTATGCCTCATAAAATGTAAAACTGACCCATGAGACAAGACCTATAACAAACGCCATTATAACCATTAAACTCTTCTGCATTACTCTATCTCCTCTGATAACTCTTCAACGCTAAAAAACATCTCTCTATCCCCACTTAAAACACTCAACTGTGAAAGTTTCTGTACAAAGTTATAAGCGGCGTTCAGACGAGCTGTTTTTGCTCCCAAGAGAGACATCTGTGCATCTACCAACTCTACAGAAGTAGAGAGTCCCTCTTTAAACGCCACCTTTCTTAGACGAAAGTTCTCTTTTGCTAGTGCTAGTGAAGAGCTAAGTGCATTAAACTCCTCCGCATCACTGAGCATCTCTTTATAGGTTTTTTCTACTAAAAGAAGTAAGTTATCTATCGCTTCTAATTTAAGATACTTTACCTTATCACTTAAGAGTTTAGCTGATTGTATCTCTTCTCTTCTACTCTTTCGTTCTATCAGATTTATATTTACCATTACACCTGCAAACCATTTAGGAAGAGTACTCATAATTTCCGAATCATCTTTATAAAGATTTAAATCACCAAAAGCTACTACCTCAGGCTTCCAACCCGCTTTTTCTATCTCAACTAGGGCATCACTCTGTATCTTTTTTGCATCAAAGACCTTCAGAGCATTAGAGCTCTCTTGAGTCTGGCGTTTATAGTACTCCTCATCATGCATCTCCTCATTTACAAAGAGTTCTGAGCTAGGCTCATCACTCTGTTTTATTAATGAAAAGAGTGCCGAAGAGGCTATCTCTAGCTTATGCTTCGCCTTTGTAAGATTTATATTTGCAGCATCTAGCTTCACTCTAGCGTTAAGGAGCTCTACTTCTGCTATCTGTCCCTGCTCTTTTAATTTTTTTGCATTTTCATAATGAATACTCAATGCTTTTTGAGCTTCAACTCTTGTCAAGTAGAGCGATTTACTCACAACTACACCATAATAGTACTTTATGAGTTTTAAAAACTCTGTATCTTTTTTCATCTCTTTGAGGGCTTTTTGCTCACTCAGTTGTGCCTTATAGATATCTTGTGCTGCATCTATTTTTCCACCTACATATAGAGGCCATAAAAGATGTAAATCAGCAAGAAAAATATCCTGTTCTGATAAATCAAACTCTTGAGGCAATCTATCTGTTGCACCAAGTGCTCCTAAAATTTCATTTGCCTTAGAACTAAAATCACTAATATCTATAGCTATTGGCTCACCTAAATGTGTATAGGATCCTGTTAAGGAAACAGATGGAAGGTACATAGACTTAGCTGAACTACTCTTT
>Ga0256826_1001120_pt1 | contig 16580 bp, 13 predicted proteins | sample CV79metaG_FD_185975 | JGI IMG/M metagenome (GOLD analysis project Ga0256826, IMG submission 185975) | Hydrothermal vent microbial communities from East Pacific Rise, Pacific Ocean - CV79 | ecosystem: Environmental > Aquatic > Marine > Hydrothermal vents | place: Pacific Ocean: East Pacific Rise...
GATGAGAGCATGTTTGAGTCTCTAAACGCCAAAGTCGAGTCTAGTGAGTTTGATGCACTTGTAAAAGATGTCTCCTCTTTAGGTTTTTGGCATTTAGATGATATGGCAGAGAACTTTTTAGAGGGGAAAAACAGACAACTCTCTAAAAACTTAGACAATCTTCTCAAAGATGCTTATGGCATAAATGACCCTACTATAGATAGAGAGTGTTTCAACCTTGAAGTACTAGAGGAGAATGATGAGGTAAAAGAGCTAGTAGTTGCAAATGCAGAGCATCTCTTAAATGTTCATCGTGATAAAAAGATAACTATCATTGCAGCAAATGTAGCGACTATAAAACAGGCAGGAATATATGATACTCAAAAGATAGAGATTATAAATGATGGCTATATTTTAAATATTCTTACACCTGATGAGATGGTTATATCGCTGAATAAACCCGATAAAAAACGCCGAAGAAGAAAGAGTGCTATTTTACTTGATGACCTTAAACGTGGTGATTATGTTGTGCATGAAGATTATGGTGTTGGGATTTTTGATGCTATTGAGCAGACTGAGATTTTAGGGGGTGTAAAAGATTTTATCGTTATCAAGTATGTTGGTGATGATAAGATTTTGCTTCCTGTTGAGAACCTTGATTACATAGACCGATATATTGCTAGTGGAGGTTCGACACCCGTTCTTGATAGACTCGGTAAGGGGAACTTTGGAAAGCTTAAAGCGAAGGTTCGTAAACGTCTCTTAGAGATAGCAGGGCAGATAGTAAACACAGCAGCAGCTCGTGCACTTATAAAAGCACCAAAGATAAACCTAGGTAAGCAAGAGCTTAAAGAGTTTCAAGCTATGAGTGGCTTTGAATATACAGAAGACCAAACACTCGCTGTCAATGAGATACTCTCTCAGATGTCCACGGGAAATATCATGGATAGACTGCTGAGTGGTGATGTTGGTTTTGGAAAGACTGAAATAGCACTTAACACTATCTTTGCAGCTTATAAGTCTGGCTATCAATCGGCGTTTATAGTTCCAACTACACTACTCTCTGCACAACATTGGCGCTCTTTAGATGAGCGTTTTAGTGAACTAAAAATTCGTTATGCAAAGCTAGATAGATTTGTCAGTACAAAAGATAAAAATGCCATCATAAAGGGTCTCGCTTCAGGTGAGATAGATGTAGTTGTTGGGACTCATGCACTCTTTGGTTTGGAGTTTAAAAAACTCGGTGTGGTTATCATAGATGAAGAGCATAAGTTTGGTGTGAAGCAGAAAGAGAAGATAAAAGAACTGTATCATAATGTACATCTTTTAAGTATGTCTGCAACTCCAATTCCTCGTTCATTAAATCAAGCATTGAGTTCCATAAAAACTATGTCTCAACTCTTGACACCACCTAGTGAACGCCAAGGTGTAAGAACCTTTGTCAAAGAGTATGATGAGAAGCTTATAAAAGAGGTAATCTTACGAGAACTTCGTCGTGGGGGACAAGTCTTTTATGTTCACAATAGCATCGACCATATGCCTATAAAATTAGGAGAGTTAAAAGCTCTTCTACCTGAACTAAGAATAGTAATGCTTCACTCTAAAATCTCAGCTGTTGAGACAGAAAAAGAGCTTTTAAAGTTTGAAAATGGTGAGTATGACCTTATGATAGCGACAAGTATCATCGAGTCAGGTATCCATATGCCTCGTGTAAATACTATCTTTGTAGATGGTGCAGATAGATTTGGTATAGCAGACCTACACCAGCTTCGTGGTCGTGTTGGTCGTGGAAGTAGTGAGGGTTTTGCATACTTTATAGTTAAAAATAAAGAGAACCTAACAGATGAGGCTAAAAAGCGTCTCTTAGCCCTAGAGTCCAACTCATTTTTAGGCTCGGGAAGTGTTTTAGCTCACCATGATTTAGAGATTCGTGGTGGTGGTAACCTTATAGGAGATGCTCAGAGTGGGCATATCAAAAATATAGGATACTCTCTGTATCTAAGAATGTTAGAAGATGCCATCAAAGAGCTCTCAAATACTAAAGAGTTAGAGCGTGCAAAAGTTGATATCAAGCTTACTATTAGTGCTTATATCTCTGATGAGGTTGTAACGGAGGATAGACTCCGTTTAGATATCTACCGTCGTCTCTCTCAGGCTGAAGAGGCTGTTGAGATCTATGAGATAGAAGAGGAGCTAATTGATCGTTTTGGAGAGTTAGACCTCCCTACAAAACAGTTCTTTGAGTTGATGGTTATCAAACTTCTTAGTTTAGATAAAAAGATAAAAAGTATCAGTAACTATGGTCAAAATGTTACTTTTACCTATATGAATGATTCAAAAGAGACAATCGCTGCATCTTCAAGAGATGATGATGACATCATTAAGTGTGCACTCTTTTATCTTAGAAATAATAAACCAAAGGTACTGTAGATGAAAATAGCATTTATCGGAGATATAGTTGGGAGACCTGGACGTGATATGCTCAAAGTGCATCTCAAAAGATTAAGAGAAGAGGAGTCACTTGACTTCGTAATAGTAAACTATGAAAATGCTTCTCACGGTTTTGGTTTGAGTATGAGAAACTGTAATGAACTCTTTGGATATGGCATAGATGTTATGACAGGGGGAAATCACTCGTGGGATAAAAAAGATATCATTCCTCTTTTTGATACACATGAGATACTTCGTCCACATAACTACCCAGAAGAGGTCTCAGGAACTGGATGTAAAACCTATGAGGTAAATGGTGAGAAGATAGCTATCTTAAACCTTATGGGACACTACGGTATGCCCTATGCAGACAATGCCTTTCGTTGTGCACTTAAAGAGGTTGAGAGACTAGAAGAGGAGGGTGTGAAAAACATCTTCATTGATTTTCATGCTGAAGCTACGAGTGAGAAACGTGGAATGATGATGCTCTTAGAGGGAAGAGTGAGTAGCATTATTGGGACACATACTCATGTAAGTACAGATGACTTTCAGATATCTAAAGGTACTGCATATCTTACAGATATCGGTTTAACAGGGTGTCGTGATAATGTTATAGGTATGGATAAAAAAGTACCTTTAGTAAACTTTTTGACAGGGATGAAAGGACACTTTGATATCCCTAAAAAGTGTAAAAAGATTATGCAAGTTGCGATAATGACACTAGAAGATGGAGAGGCAACAAGTGCTTATAAATTAAAGTATTTCTGTAATGGAAAAGTTGTTAAGAGTGAGGCTTGGATAGAGGACTAAGCTGCTGTTATGCGGTAATAGTTCTCATTTGAAACATAGGTATTTATCATCTGTGTTCGTATGACACCCTCTTGTTTCTCTTGTGCAGGTTCTGTAAGATGTGAATCAAGTTTTGGCGTTTGATCTATAACCTGTTTTGGTTTTTGAACTAATGAAAACATTTTACTGTTAGCTGTGTAAGCTACGGAAGCAGAATCCATAGAACTTATCTTAGTAAAATTCATTTTTGATTTAGTAAGTTCAGGGTCTTGTTCTGAAAGTTTTTGTTTGTTACTTAATGATTTGTAGTCGGAGATGTAGTTAAGAGGCATCTCTTTGTTAGCAGTTGCATTTTTACTAACAGTTGGATATAGCTTGGAATCAAAAGAGGATTTTGATACTTTTTTCTCAGCATCATTTTTCTCATTTTGAACACGTTTAGTTGTAGAAGTATCGATATATGTACTATATGATGATACAAACATAACTTTTCCTTTTATCTATATGCTCTATTATAGTGTAGATATACTTAAAATAAAGTTTTGAATTTAATCTACTCTTTATATTTGTAAAACTTGTAATGTATAATATTTTATAGTAAAATAATGTAATTTATTTTTTAAGGAATAATATGTCAAAAGTTAAAATAGATGAGTATGAAAAAGATTTTTCAGAAAAAAGTTTTTGGGATAAAATTTTAGAAGTAGCAGCTAAAGCTGGAAAAGAGGTAATAGAAAAAGCGGTAATTCTTTATTTTGTAATGCAAGATGATGATACACCTATGTGGGCGAAGGGAACTATTCTAGGTGCTTTAGGATACTTCATATCACCAATTGATGTGATTCCTGACTTTATACCAGTTGTTGGTTATACTGATGATTTAACAGTGTTAGCAGGTGCTTTAGTAACTGTTGCAAGTCATGTGAAGAGAGAGCATAAAGACAAAGCTCAAGAAAAAATGAATGATTGGTTTAATTAAAATAATTTTTATATATTAAATAATCCCTTTACGAATGAATGATATGTTTCTTTACTATATTCTTCATCTTGGTAAATTCTCTTATAATCCATTACAAGTTTCTTGCTAATGGGTAATAAGCTATTTAAGTCAGTCCAGTAACTTACATGAGAAAAAATAACTCCTGGCTTATATGTTTTACCTATTTCTGTGATATAGTCAATGTCAATACAGTTTTCAAAATCTTTATTTATAGGTTTTAAAGGGTATGCAATAATATCATCATCGTCTAAGATATTTGTCCATGTACCTATATCTTTATTATAAAATATATTAGGTTTAACTTTTGATACTAAGTCTGCTTTAAGGCTCCAAATAGCTAAGGGCGAACCGAATGTAAAAATATTAACAATTTTATTGTTAAAAAAATGATTTTTTCTCTTTGCTTCATTAAGAAAATCACTTAAAATAATAGTACCTAAACTGTGTGCCACAAATGTGAGTTCATAATCATATCCATCATTTATTGCTTCTTCTTGAGCTTCTTTAATAAGTTTGAAAAGACCGGTAAATATATCATTTTGTATATTTGATTTTTCATCATACAAAAAAGAATCGCCTATAAATAATAGGAACAACTTTCTTAAAAAATGATAATCCATTTTCTTACCATAAGAGGTTGTATCATTCTGTAGTCTATTCCATAACTCTAATTCTTGAGTAGAAGAATGGTGTGACCATAACAATTCTTTAAAGATGAAATAATTGTTAGATATATTAATACCTTGCGAAGACATGTTTTTTAATAATATTTCCTGAGTTTTTGTGGAGTAACCACTTTTTGTTGTACCTATTCCATGGATAAATATTACCACTTGTTTCTTCATTCTATATTTCCTTCTTTATTTTTGTTAGTGCTTCAGTAACTCGATCTTCGTACTTAGCTAATACGATAAGAAGATCATTCTCCATTAATTTATAATTCTTTTCATTTATATTAATTGGGTTTGTAATTACAGCTCTTGAAAGATTGTATTCTTTTAGATGATTTCTTATTTCATGTGGTATTCTATTCGCTTCTATATTGATAGAGAGTAAAAGAATTTCATAGTTTCTTAAAATCATTAAAATATCATCATAAGTTTTCCCTATAAGTTTACAATCTTTTGTAATAGAAAAGGAGTATATATCATTGTAATCATCATAAGTGAAAATTTCATTTATAAATTTAATAATTCCTGGATTTTGTACAGATTGAGTAAATATTTTTGTTTCTATATCTCCTAAAGATATTACTTGATCTACTCTTGCATCTTTAGCAGTTTGTGTATTATTTGGATCTACAATTTCTGCAATAGTATATATTTCCTTGCTCTTTTTACGTACTTTTTGAGCACTTAACTCTTCACAATATTTTTTTATAGTTAGAACACTTAAAATGGTTCTTGCATCAGGATCTGATGATTTATTATCAGAGAGAATTATAGTAGTACTTGCATCTTTGATATTTGCTTTATCTAGTGACTCTCTATTTGTAGGTGATCCAAAGACAAATTTAACAAATTGTGAATTTAAATCATATTTTTCTATAGGATTATAGTCTAAAGTATCAGTAAGGATTACAATATCTTTTTTGATACTAAGATTGTCATGTACAAGATTTTCAATAAGAAGTTTTGTCTTTTCGTTCCACCCACAAACGATAAGGTGATTGTTAAAATTAATTTTTGCCATTCCTTTAGCCTCCAAAATATATTTTTTAATTTGATCTGATGTTATAAATCCAATAAGTGCAAAAAAACCACTGATACCAAACATTGGGATTAATGAAACAAGTAGTTTTCCCTCTGAAGAATTTGGAAAGAAATCTCCATTATATCCCGTTGTACCAAAAATAAAGAGCCATAAGGAACTTTCTAAAAATGGATTTTCATCAAAAACACTAATCACATTATGTTCAATTGCCCATAAATGTTCAAAATATTTTATTATTAGTACAGTGATAAAATAACTAAGAACCACAAATGAGACAAGAAGAGTATATTTATGTTTAATAGTATAAAAGTAAATCTTTTGGAGTAATGAGATTAATTTTTGACAATTATTTAATTTTTTAAGCCAGTTTAATTTATAAAGTGTAAGAGCTAATAGAAAAAGAATAATGGTAACTAAAAATATACTTGCAATTAAAATATACCAAAAATATTTATTAAAAATTTTATCTGATGAAGTGATAATTTTGTGTTCTAGAAAGTATTTTTTTGCTCCCTCATGCCAATCTATCTGATTGTCAATTTTAAAAAGTTCATTTATATTTGTATGATAGGCATCTGGAAAAATCAAGTTACTATAATCTTTTGTTAATATTTGAATAATTGAGTATATTGTTTGATCATCAATATCATCTCTTGTTATTAATATACTACGAACAGCAATTGTTTCGATCATTTCTTGATTCTTAAGCATTAATGTATGTGTTTCAAAATAAGGAAAAGTATTTTTTACTTTAAGTACTAAGTTCTCTGAAACAGGAATTATAAATAGTTTACCTTGATTTATTTGTTTTTTAAGTTGTTCAGTTAGATTATTTACAAAAATTGCATCTAATGATCCATTTTGAAGTTTTTTAATCGAAAGGGATTCTGGAAGTTGAAATATTTTTAAAGAATTTAAAAGATTGATTGAATTTAAAATAACTTTTGCACTTTCACTTAAGCCACTTTCACTATTTCCAATAGCAATCTTTTTATTTTTTAGTTGTGTAAGTGAATTGATTCCTTTTTTGTTAGTGATAATAAAAATGGGTTCTTTAAAAAGAGGTAAAATAAGTTTTAAGTTATTATGATTAGTCTTAAAAGGTTGATGTGCAATTTTAGCAAAAAATGCAATATCATTTTGTACAATGGCCAAGTCAACTTTTTTTTGAAGTAATTTTTTAATGTTTTCTATTGAACCATTTGTAGGAACAGGAATAATTTTTTCTTTTCCATTATTTGTCATTATAGTATTAATACTTTGTGCTAAAAGGTAATAACTAGTATTTTTTGGACTGGAAGCTATTTTTAATGCTTCAGCGAAAGTAAGAAAATTAATAATAGCTAAAAGAAAAATTATTCTTAGCATGAAATTGTTTTTTTATATAAATTTCTTTTTAAATAAAGATTATCATTGTTTGTAGTATTATATCGAATGTTTTGTTGAAAAGTAGGCATGATATTATCCAATATAAATTTTTAATATTTTATCGTATTATAACTTTAGAAGAATTGAGATAAAAAATAAGTTTCGCAATGGAGAAAATAGTAGTGAAAACATTAGAAAATTATTTATTTAAAAAATTATTTGCGATAATTATACTGCTTCTTTTCTCTTTTTTAATTGTTTCTTTTTTTCTTATTTTGGAATTTAGAGAGGGATATATAGAAATTTATACACTTTTTAGTATGTTAACTCTCTATTTCTTTGCACTTGTATTTTTACTTTTTAAAGTATTGACAAAAATTAGGAAAAATATTTTAGAAGATGTTGATTCTTTAAGTGAATATTTACATAATATTTCAGAAAATAAACAATATGACTCTAAATTATATATCAAACATTATTTAGAATTTTTACATATTTCTATCGTTTTAAAAAATATTGTTAAGAGATTAAGAGCAAAAACTAAGAAAAAATAGCAAAATGCAATATATTTGAGTGAAGAGATTTTTTTTTGATATATTTTTAAAAATATAATTAAAGAGAGAATTTTATGAGAAGTTTCAAAGAGATAATAGTAGAGTTGAAAATATTTTTAGCAGATGGAAAAAAAGTTAAGATTTTAGATAAGGATATCGCGTTACTTCTAAAGATCAATCAAGCGAGGTTTGCAACTCTCAAAAAGAGAGATGTTACACCTTATGCAGAGTTGATTCTTTTTTGCAAAATAAATAGTTTTAGTAGTGATAGGCTTTTTTTCAAAACTTAGATTTTGGATTGAACTGTTACTTTTCTTGCTTCAAACATCTCTATAGCTTTTGCTACCATAGGCTCTTGTGTAATATCTGTTCCATTTATCTCTTCTACTGAATTTACCTCATTACAATTACTGACACAACTACCATTTGTAGCTAGTTCAGCATCTTCTATCATAGTGGTACTCTGTGGTTCATTCATTTGTGGTTGGACAATATTTGCTACTACATTTGCTGTAATCTCTTCTATTTTAGCTGGTTCATTTTGGATAGCTTTAGAGCAGGGGATACCTTTGATCTTTGTCTCAAAACTAAAGATCTCACGAACTAACTGTTTAATAACACTATATCCATGTTTAAGAGCTTTTTTACACTCCTCATCAGCACAAGATTCCCATGTAAGAAGGTTGTCTTCATAGGAGATATATGTAATACTTTTAGTAAAACATTCACCAAGTTGTGCATTACGATCATGAATCTTTGCTACTAACTCATCATAGAGAGTATTTTGAGGCTCTTTATGCTCTACTTTCTGGATCTCTTCTTCTTTTGGTATTTGGGCTAAAGGAGCTGTCTCTTTTGCCATTTCAGGTGTAGCTGTTTGTACTTTTATCTTCGCAGGTGCTTGTGTTGTAGTGATTTCAGGTCTCTCTACATCTTTTTGAAAAGACTCTATCATCTGGTCTATTTCACGAATACGAAGAGCCTCAACCATCTTAAAAAAGATCATAGAGAGGACAAACGAACCATCGGCATTTATGCTAAAGAGGTACTTTGATTCGCTTAGGATTCTAAAAAATCTATCAAGAACAAGAGTTGAGAAGAGGGCTGTGTCGTGTGAATACATCTTCTCTTTTAGGTATGCGATAAGCTCATCAACGACCATCTCACTCTCATAATCCTCTAAAATCTTTGTTTTTTCAACTAATGCAGCATAATCTTTAGCAAAAACTGATTCAAAAAGATCATCAATAAACTTAGGATCAACAAGACCTAGCATATCTGTTACAGTTCTTACATCGACATGATTTTTTGAGTAAATAATGGCTTGATCTAAAAGAGTGAGTGTATCACGAAGACTACCACTTCCACTACGAGCTAAAATCTCTAGTGCATCATTTTCATACTCTATACCTTCTAGTTTTAAGATATGAGCTAGATGATCAACTATCTTGTTTGTCGCAATACTTTTAAATCTAAAGTGCTGTGTTCGACTTAATATAGTAGCTGGGAGTTTGAGCGGATCAGTAGTCGCTAAAATAAACTTCACATACTCTGGTGGTTCTTCTAAGGTTTTTAAAAGAGCATTAAATGCCTCTTTTGTAAGCATATGAACTTCATCTATGATAAATATTTTATATCTAGCTACGGCTGGTTTATACTTAGTCTGTTCTACTAGGTCACGAATATCATCTATTTTTCGAGAGGAAGCACCATCCATCTCTATGATATCCATATGTCTACCCTCTATAGCCATAATACAGTTAGAACATACTCCACAAGGATGATGACTCATACCCTCTTCACAGATCAGTGCTTTAGCAAAGATACGTGCAGTAGAAGTTTTACCACTTCCTCTAAGTCCAGAAAAGAGATAAGCATGAGAGAGTCGATTTGAGTCTAGTGCAAGGGATAGCGTTTGAGCAATAGTCTCTTGACCTATTAACTCATCAAAATTTGAGGGACGGTATTTTCTAGCTAAAACTTCTGATGCTTCTTTCAAATGCTAACTCCATAATGTAATGAAGATATTTTAGCATTTAAAGAGTTAAAGTTTATATAATTACTCTAATACGTAGAGTTGCTCTTTTGAAAGAAGTGCTCTTGTTTTATAAATACACTCTAAATGAACCATAGTAGCTTCTGCACGAAGTTTTGCAATTTGATCGACAAGAGTTTTAAGTGAAGCTGGTTTTGCACCTTGGTTAGTGCTTGTAACCACTCTGTTTTCTAGTTCTATAATTTTAAGATTAAGTTTTTTTGCTGTACCTATAGTATGTTTACGAATTTTAAGAAGTTCTGTTTTTTGTTTTTTTGTAAGTGCTAGATCTGTATCATCCCAAAGGATCTTAACCATCATAGTGAGATGTGGAAGTTTTCCTTGGATCAAAAATGGTTTTGATGGTTTTTCTGTTTGATTTGCACTTAAAACTGTAGCTGTAGTGCTAAAGAGAAGTGATGCTGTAAGTAGTGAAAGTAGAGTTTTTTTCATAAATTAAATCCTTTTATTTTATGGGTGGTATAATATCACAGAAATGTTAGGTAAATGTTAAGAGATTTTATTAATTGTTTCTTTAAACTCATCCCCTCTCTGTGCATAGGAGCTAAACTCATCAAGTGATGAAGCAGCTGGAGAGAGAAGGGCTACTTCATCTTTCTTAAGATTTTTATCTATTTTACTGATAGCATTTTGAAGGTTTGAACACTTACTAAACGCTAAGTTATATAGTTTTGCTAAGTCACAAAGTTTCTCTTTATTTGAACCGATAGCATAGATTTTCAACTTCTTGTTTTGTAAAAATTCAAAGAGTTCTCTGAGATCAACACCCTTATCATCTCCACCTAAAATGAGATGAATAAAAGAGTCCTCATAGCGTTTGATAGCAGCTATTGTCGCATCTATATTGGTCGCTTTTGTATCGTTAACCCAGAGACGAGATTTACTATCATGTAACTCCTCTTGTCTATGTGGATCAAGAACAAAAGAGTTCATTTTTGTATAATCGACTCTTTTAAAAAGTATCTTATCAACTGCCATGGCTAGGAGTGCATCCGCTAAAAAAGCACCTTTAAACGCCACTCTTGAAGCATCTATTTCAAATATATCAGCTAAATCCTCTTCATCTTTATATGTGATAAGTTTTGCTCGTGTCTCCACATCTTTATAAGCTTGAGGAATGATAGCGGTGTCTACACTTCTCATCATACTAAGGGGTTTAAGCTTATCTGCTACATAGGCGTCCATACTTCCATGCCAGCTAAGATGGTCTGGATTGATTGGAAGAAGTACATAGATATTTGGTGCAGCTTTTGTTGTGTAGTGCATAGTAAAAGAGCTAGTCTCTAAAATCCAAATAGGGCTTTTTTGATCTAACTCCGCAAGAGGAGTTCCAATGTTGCCACCTGCTAGTGAACCCTTATCTTCTAAGAGGTGTTGCATCATCTGTGTCGTTGTAGTTTTTCCATTTGTACCACTAATCCATATTTTAAGATTGTTTACATCTTTGAAATAGTCATATTCACTAATGAGATTTTGAGCTTTTTTTATAAGAGGATTTGATGGTGGAATCCCTGGAGAGGTTATCTCTATGTCTGAGTGTTTAGGATCAAATTCGCTTGATGGTCTCACAAAGGAGTCATCTACTCCACCATAAGGCTCCTTACAGTTATCATCATAAAAAACAGCATATTTGATATGCTTTGCTAAAGGTTTTGTTGTTGTTCCATAGCCGAAAATTGAGACTCTTTTACGCATTAAGCCACTTCCTTGCAGTCGCTCTTAGCGCTTCAGGGTTTTCAGATGCAAAGAACTGCATTTTAGGGTTTTGATACTGTTTGTAAAAGTCAAATTGGTTCTCTAGATACTCCACGATAGCTTCTCCTGAGTGAATAAGTTGTGTCTCTTCTCCAAAGTAGTGACTTAATGCAGATGCAAGAATGGGAAAATGAGTACACCCTAATATAAGTGCATCTGGCGTTTGGATATTTTCAAAGTAGTGTTTGAGAGTAGCGTTTAAAATCTCACCCTCTACTATCTCCTCTTCAACTAGAGGAACAAAAAGAGGTGTTGCGGAGGAGTTTATGTTTGTAAATCTCTCTTTGATAAGTCCACTCTCGTAAGCTTTAGATGTTATAGTAGCTTTTGTTCCTATGACTAAAATATTTGCATCTTTTGCTTTGATGGCGTTTGAAGTAGCTAATACTCCAGCCTCTACAACACCGATAACAGGGCAAGATGCAGAGTCTCGCATCTCATTAAGAGCATAAGCACTTACAGTATTACAAGCGACTATTATAAGGTCGAGTTCAAAGTTTTTGAAAAACTCTACAGCTTCAATACCGTAACGAATGATAGTATTTTTATCTTTGCTTCCATATGGTACACGAGCGGTATCTCCAAAGTAGATTATCTCCTCAAAGAGCTGATGCTCTAAAAGAGACTTAACCACAGTTAAGCCACCTATACCACTATCAAAAACACCAACCTTCATTCATTAACCCCTTATATATTTAAGAATGTAGATTATATCTAGTATGCAATGAGAACTATATTAAAGAGTTTAATATAGCCAAGAAAAGACCATAGTACCTACACCGTGACCATGTGTCTCTTTTGTAAATTTTTTAGAGTTATGTACCTCTAGAAAATCAAAAAGAAATGATTTATATCGAAGTGTAAAACCAAATCCTCCATAGTAGATAAAGCGCTCTTTCTCTACAGAATGACTCTGAGTAAATGTATTTCCATCAAGAAATATATCTCTTGCAACCACTGAAGTAGATGCAGTCAGATTAAGACTAAAACTCCAGTTATGTGATCTGATATCTTTGTGAGAACCATAAATAGGAATTCCTGGCTCTCCTCCAATATCTATTGATGAGACACCAAAATCTTTTTGGATGTTAAAACCAAAACGGGTGTTAAATCCGGCAGAAGCATTTATCGCTACATTTCCAAGTTCAGCACTAAGAAATGGAATTACAGACCACTCTAATGTATCTTCAAAATTAGAAATTAGTATCCGTTTTTGTAAATACTTTAGATTACATCCTAGTTCATTTTTGAGTTGATTGTTCCATCCTTTTACTTCGGTACTCCCTACTAATCTATGCACACTATTTTGAATCTCTTCTGCCCCTGAAGCTGGACCGATCATTCCAACCTTTAAAGAGAGTGTTCTAAGAAATTTTGTCGAACTTTTATGGATCGCAAAATTCATATATGTCCAACCGGCATAGGGTCTATCATCAACTTGTAACTCTTTTGATTCTGTATCCGTTGGTGTAAATATCTGGTTTGTAAGAGAAAAAGAGAAGTAGGAGTTTGTTTTGTCTAAATCTAAAAAGAGAAAATCATAGATAGGATAGTTTGGATTCTCTATAAAATATAAAAATGATAAACGAACCCCTGCAGAGTAGCCATCATCCGTCTGTGTATAGATATCATTTTCAAAATAGTAGTTAAACCTGTCAAAAACCCACTTATTCTCTTGATTATCTTCAGCATAGACGAAACTATTTAAAAGGAATATGCTTAGGATAAAATTTTTAATCTTCACTTCAATTTGCTCTTTTTATCTCTTAGTAACTATAGTCAGTCAAGACTCTCATATAATTAGCTCTCTCATAAGCAGCAGGATTACTTGTATGTGCTAAAGATATACTTCCTTGCATCTGTTTTATAGAGTTGTACTCTTTCTCTCTCATCCATTTTTTAAGTTTTTTAAGAGTTTTCTTTATATGTTTTGGAGAGTTGTCCATCACAGCTCCTACCATAGAGACTGCATCTGCACCACTCATCATCGCTTTGAGAACATCTTTATAATCTCTTACACCAGTAGAGATACAGAGAGAACTATCCACTTTTTTATAGAGTATAGCACTCCAACGAAGGCTCTCACTCATATCTTTTGAGTCTGTTTTACTGATGGCATGAGTGGCGTTTAAGTTCTCTAGGTCTATATCTACATTTACTGCTCTATCGAAGAGGACTAAGGCATCTGCTCCTGCATTGCTTAATCTTTTTGCCATATTTGCAGGGGATGAAAAAACAGCATTCATCTTGATACTTACAGGGATAGTTACTACCTCTTTGACAGCCTTGAGTGCATCTATATAGATCGCCTCAACCTCTAAAGAGGATAAATCACAATCAGTTGGAATGTATGTTATGTTTAACTCTAGGGCATCTACACCTGCCTCTTGAAGTTTTGTGGCATACTTTATCCATCCACCTCTACTTACACCATTGAGTGAGGCAATGATAGGAATAGAGATAGCTTTTTTAAGTTTAACAATCTCCTCTATGTAGTGTTCTGACTCTAAGTTACTTAGTGTCACTTCAGGAAAATAGCCTAAAGCTTCAGCATAATCCTCACTTCCATGAAAAAGAAAGTGATCCATCTCATGCATCTCATGGTTAATCTGCTCTTCAAAGATAGAGTGCAAAACAACAGCTGCTGCACCATTTTTCTCTAACTCTACAATAGATTCTATCGTTGAAGTAAGAGGTGAAGCCCCAATGATGATAGGGTTTTTAAGTTCAAGTCCCATATATGTTGTTGTTAAATCCATCTTAATTCTCCTCTTTTTTCTCAAATGATTGTTCTAAATCTTTGTAGCGTTTATACATACTCTGTGCATGGTCTCTTGCTGTTTGTAGGTATGTGGCTGCATTATTTGCATCGAGTTTCTCTACCATCTTAAAGCGTGTCTCTTGATACATAAAGTTTTTGACATCTATTTTTGGTTTTTTATAGTCAACTTTCATAGGGTTTTTTCCCTCTTTGAGAAGTTCAGGGTTATATCTAAATGTAGCCCAAAGTCCACTATCTACTGCTAGTTTTTGATGCTCCATACCGTAACGGAGGTCATAACCATGAGCTACACAATGGGAGTATGCGATGATGATAGATGGACCATCGTAAGCCTCAGCCTCTACAAAAGCTTTAACAGTCTGTGCATCACTTGCACCCATAGCCACGCGAGCTACATAGACATTTTCATAGGCTATAGCCATCATAGCTAAATCTTTAGGAACCTGAGGTTTTCCACCTGCTGCAAATTTTGCTACAGCTCCCGTAAATGTTGCCTTACTCTGTTGCCCACCTGTGTTTGAGTAAACCTGAGTATCTAAAACTAAGATATTGACATTTTTACCACTAGCTAAAACATGGTCAACTCCACCGTAACCGATGTCATAAGCCCAACCATCTCCACCAATCATCCAGACAGATTTTTTTACAAGATAATCAGCGAGTTTGTTTAGTCTTGAAGCATCATTGCCTTTTATATTTTTAAGCACACTTTTGAGTTTTTTGACTCTTTGGCGTTGCTCAAATATATCTGGTTCTGTTTTTTGAGGAGACTCTAAGAGAGATTTACTGAGTTTTGTGCCTACCTCTTTTTGAAGTTTTAAGAGTGCATCTTTTGCATTGTCAGTATGCTTATCTATGGCAAGGCGAAAGCCTAGTCCAAACTCTGCATTATCTTCAAAAAGTGAGTTTGACCATGCTGGACCACGTCCCTCATCATTTTTTCTCCATGGTGTTGTTGGTAAGTTTCCTCCATAGATAGAAGAACATCCTGTGGCATTTGCTACTACCATTCTATCGCCAAAGAGTTGAGAAGCCAGTTTGATGTATGGTGTTTCACCACACCCTGGACATGCTCCACTAAACTCAAAGAGCGGCTCTAAAAACTGTGTCTCTTTCGCTTTTTCATGGTCGAGTTTACTTCTGTCATAGGCTGGAAGTTTCGTAAACTCTTCCCAAAGTTTCGCACCACTCTCTCGAATTGGCTCTTGTGCTACCATATTTATGGCTTTGAGGTTTGTTTGAGATTTATTTTTTGCTGGACAGACTTCAACACATAGTGTACATCCCGTACAATCCTCAACAGCTACTTGAATAGTAAACATCTCATCCTCATCAAATGTTTTTCCCTTCGCTTTTGTGTAGAGAAAGTTATCTGGAAGTTCATCTAAAATCTCCTCTTTGATAACCTTAGAACGGATAGCTGCATGAGGACAGACTATGACACATTTGTTACACTGTATGCAGGTGTCAGGATCCCAAAAGGGAACTTCAAGTGCGGTGCTTCTTTTTTGGTACTGCGATGTTCCACTCTGCCATGTCCCATCTGCTGGCATAGCTGAAACTGGTACATCATCCCCATCTCCAGCGATGAGTTTTTGGGTTACCTCCTCTACAAACTTATCAAACTCACCCTTTACAAGTGGTCGCATAGCTACACCACCTAGAGGTTTTTTAGGAACATCTACTTCAAAAAGATTCTCTAAAGTATTATCAACAGCTCTAAAGTTCATCTCTACTATCTGTTTACCTTTTTTACCATAGGTTTTTTCTATAGAGTTTTTAATTTTTTCTATTGCTTCATCTTTTGGTATGATATTTGAGAGTGCAAAGAAACAGGTTTGCATGACACTATTTATCTTTCTTCCCATATTGCTTTGTACTGCAACTTTTGAGGCATCAATGGCATAAAATTTGAGCTTTTTCTCTATGATGGTCTCTTGAACACTAAGAGGGAGTTTTGAAAAGAGTATATCTTTAGAAAATGGAGAGTTTAGTAAAAAAGTAGCCCCATTTTCTGCATATTTTAAAATGTCAAACTTCTCTAAAAAAACACTTTGATGACAAGCAACAAAGTTGGCTCTCTCAATTAGATAACTTGATTTGATAGGCTCTTTTCCAAAACGCAGATGTGAGGTTGTCATAGAGCCTGATTTA
>Ga0256826_1001121_pt1 | contig 16572 bp, 17 predicted proteins | sample CV79metaG_FD_185975 | JGI IMG/M metagenome (GOLD analysis project Ga0256826, IMG submission 185975) | Hydrothermal vent microbial communities from East Pacific Rise, Pacific Ocean - CV79 | ecosystem: Environmental > Aquatic > Marine > Hydrothermal vents | place: Pacific Ocean: East Pacific Rise...
CACAGTGGAAATTGGCACAACCGTTTAGAATGATTGCTCATAATGGAGAGATTAACTCCGTTACAGCAAACCGATTTAATGTTGCATCTAAAATGGCAGCCGTTAAATCAGAGGTGTTTACTGATGAAGAGATGAAGAGACTTGTTAATGTTATTCAAGATGATATGTCCGATTCAGCTTCTTTAGATAACTTTATGGAGTTTTTACGTGTGAATGGGGTTGACTTCTTTAAAGCAGCACGTTCATTAGTTCCTGCTCCTTGGCACAATGCACCACACATGGATTCTGATTTAAGATCATTCTATGAGTATGCATCTACTTGTTTTGAGCCGTGGGATGGCCCTGCTGCTGTGTCTATGACCGATGGTCGTTTTATTGGTTGTGTTATTGATAGAAATGGTTTAAGACCTTCTAAATACATTAGAACCAAAGACAACAGACTGTTGATTGCTTCTGAATACGGTGTTTTAGACATACCAGAAGAGGACATTGTTGAACGTGGAAGACTTCAATCAGGAGAGATGATTGGTATTGACCTTAAATATGGGAAAGTTCTAAAAACAGATGACATTGATAATTATATCAAAGGGATAAATCCTTATTGTAAATGGCTTGGACAAAACATGTCGTATCTGCAAGAGTTTGTTCCTGATACGTCTGTAGAAAAAGCAGTTGTCGATAAAAAAGATATGGAAGCAAAACAGCGTTACTTTAACTACACATTGGAGCTTATGAGAGAAGTTATTAGACCAATGATAGCAGAGGGTAAAGAGACAACAGGTGCAATGGGCGATGATACTCCACTAGCAGCATTCTCTAATGAGCAGAGAAACTTTACCGATTTCTTTAAACAGAAGTTTGCACAGGTTACCAACCCTCCTATTGACCCAATTCGTGAAAAGACAGTTATGAGTCTGAATGTTGGTTTTGGAGAGGTTCAAAATATCTTGGCAGATGGTTCAGCACATGCAAAAAGACTTAAAAGTGTTCTTCCTCTTATGTCACAAGAGAAGTTTGCACTGCTTTTTGAGTTTGGAGCTGAAGGTAATGAGAAATATGATGCTTCGTATAAGTTAGGGTCGTACGATACAATCTATCAGAATGATTTAAAAGCAAGTCTAAACAGTTTAATTGAGAAGATTCTTACTGATGTTCGTGATAATGGTATACGAACTATTATCTTGGACGATAGAGCATTAAATGCACAGAACAAAGCTCTACCAATGTTAATGGTGGTAGGACGCTTAAATCAAGAGCTTTTACGAAATAATCTACGCCACTTAACGAGTGTTGTTCCTGCTACAGGAGAAGTTTTTGACCCTCATTCAGCTGCGTGTATGATTGGTTACGGTGCTACGGCTATCTTCCCTTATCTGCTCTACTATACAGTAGAAGAGTTAGAAGTCCAAAACAGTGCTGATATGAAGGCAATATTAAAACGTTTCAGAAGAGGAATGGGTGCAGGTCTATTAAAAATTATGTCTAAAATGGGTATTGCTACTATCTCTTCTTACCGAAACTCAAAACTCTTTGATGTTATTGGATTGAGCAAAGAGATTGTAGATGATTGTTTTGAAGGGAGTTTCGCTTTATTGAGAGGTCTTGACTACAGTGATATTGATGCACGTCTTAATGCAAATCATCAACGTGCTTATACGGATACTTTTGATGGTAAAAAGAATGCTCTCTATAAAGGTGGATACTATAAGTATAAAAGAGGCGAAGAGTTCCATGACTTCTCTCGACCTACTATCTCTGCAATGCAAAAATCAGCAGAATCTGGTTCGGCAGAAGATTATGAAAAAGTAAAAACATTAGTAAATAAGAGAGACAAGAAATTTATTCGTGATTTCTATAAACTCAAAAGTGATAGAGAGTCTATCTCTGTTGATAATGTTGAACCAGTATCTGAAATTTTTAAACGTTTCTCAACGGCAGCGATGTCTATGGGGTCAATTTCACAAGAGGCACATGAGACTTTAGCTGTGGCAATGAATCGAATTGGTGCAAAATCAAACTCTGGAGAGGGTGGAGAAGACCCAAGTCGTTATGGCACAGAGAAAAATTCATCAATCAAACAGATTGCTTCTGGTCGTTTTGGTGTAACACCAGAGTATTTACGAAGTGCCACTGAATTACAAATCAAAGTGGCACAAGGTGCAAAACCAGGAGAGGGTGGACAGCTTCCTGGTTCTAAAGTATCTCCATTAATTGCAGAGCTTCGATTTACAAAACCTGGTGTAACGTTGATTTCGCCTCCTCCACACCATGATATTTACTCTATTGAAGATTTGGCTCAACTTATTTTTGATATGAAACAGATTAATCCAAAGGCAAGAGTAGCCGTTAAATTGGTATCAACAGCAGGTGTTGGAACAATTGCAGCAGGTGTGGCAAAAGCCTATGCAGATAAGATTATTATCTCTGGTGCAGATGGTGGAACAGGTGCTGCCCCTATTGGTTCAATTAGATTTACAGGTAACCCTTGGGAACTTGGACTTATTGAAGCACACAATGCACTTAAAGCAAACAACTTAAGAGGTCAAGTAACGCTTGAAACAGATGGTGGTCTGAAAACAGGTTTAGATGTTGTAAAAGCAGCAATTTTAGGTGCTGAAGAGTATGCCTTTGGTACAGGAGCATTGGTACTTGTTGGTTGTATTATGCTTCGTATTTGTCACTTAAACACGTGTGGTGTTGGTGTTGCAACACAAGATGAACATTTAAGAAAAAGATTTACAGGTAATGTAGAGAAAGTTATTAACTACTTTACTTTAGTTGCCCAAGAGGTAAGAGAGATACTTGCAGAGCTTGGATATGAATCTTTAGAAGAAATTATTGGTAAAAATGATTTACTTGAAGTGATTGATGATGAGTTTGCTAAGAAGTTCAACTTTGATGAGATGCTTTACAAATTAGATGGAGAGAATACGTGTCAAGTAGCATCTAATGAGCCTTATGATCAAAATGAGTACGAGCAAGAGCTTGTTAAAGAGTTAATGGCAACCATTAAAGACCCCTCGACTCCAATTGTATTGAATAAAAAGATTTCAAATCTTAACCGAAGTTTTGCTACAAGAATATCTGGAGAGATTGCAGAACAACATGGAAATGCAGGTCTTCCTGATGGAACAATTACTCTTAATATGACAGGAACAGCAGGTCAATCCTTGGGTGCATTTATGTCTAAAGGTATCAATATTAATATTGAAGGTGCAGGTAACGACTACATTGGTAAAGGGATGAATGGTGGTAACATTGTTATCTCTGCTGATAAAGCAGGTAAAGATTTCTCTTTAGGTGGAAATACTTGTCTTTATGGAGCAACAGGTGGAACGCTTTATATTCATGGTCAAGTAGGAGAACGTTTTGCTGTTCGTAACTCTGGTGCAACAGCTGTAGTCGAAGGTACAGGGGATCATCCTTGTGAATACATGACCAGTGGAACAGTTGTCATTTTAGGTAAAACAGGTGTTAACTTTGGTGCAGGTATGACAGGTGGACGAGCCTTTGTTTATGACTGTGAAGGTGGATTCTATGAAAAAATTAACCCAGAGTTGGTTGAACCACTAAGAATCGATACCGATGAGTGGGATACTGAAATGTTTGAATTAAAAGCTCTGATAAAAGACTATTATAAAAAAACAGGAAGTAAGCAAGCGAAGTTTATTTTAGACTCTTGGCGGTCTGAGGTTTCAAAATTCTGGATGGTTGCACCACGGGGAGTTAAACCAACAATTTTAGCAGATAAAAAAGGGGAATAAGCTCTCTCTTCTTTTGATTTAATCTTTAAAAGATGTGATTAATTCTAATAAACTTAGTCACTCTTGATTCCGATTATGGTATTATTCCCGTAATAAAATAACCGGAGCGTATGAAATGAACTTTGCCAATCTTTTTTCTAGCATGTTAAGCAGTGAGACTACAAAGGATGAACGAAGCAGTTGGATTAAGTGTCCTAAATGTTTGGCACTTATGTATTATAAAGAGGTGGAAGCCAAGCATAATGTTTGCCCAAAATGTAACCATCATTTTAGAATTAATGCTAAAAGACGTGAAGAGGTTCTTTGTGACGAAGGCTCTTTTGTAGAGTATGATGCCTCTTTAGCTCCAATTGACCCTTTAAAATTTATTGATAAAAAATCCTATAAAAAACGTTTGGATGAAGCCAAAGCCAAGACGGGTAAAACCTCTTCCGTTGTTTCGGGTTCGTGTACTATTAATGGAATAGAGACAGAATTAGTGATTTTTGATTTCTCTTTTATGGGTGGAAGTTTAGGGTCTGTTGAAGGCGAAAAAATTGTTCGTTCTATTAATCGTGCTATGGAGAAGAAGTGTGGATTTATTATTATCTCTGCTTCGGGTGGTGCAAGAATGCAAGAGAGTACCTTCTCTTTGCTTCAAATGAGTAAAACATCAGCAGCATTAAATCGTTTGCATCTTAAAGGTTTGCCGTTTATCTCTCTTTTAACGGATCCAACCATGGGTGGGGTATCTGCTTCATTTGCAATGTTGGGTGATATTATTATTGCTGAACCAGGTGCATTGATAGGTTTTGCAGGGCAAAGAGTTATTAAGCAGACGGTAGGTGTTGATTTACCAGAAGGTTTCCAACGTTCAGAGTTTTTACTAGAGCATGGTCTTATTGATATGATTGTAGATAGAAACGATATGAAAGATACGATTCATGGTCTTTTAAAACTCTTTTTAGAAGACAATCCAAAGATTAAAAACGCTTAGAGATGATATATGCTCTTTTAGATAAAGAAGTCCTTGTTAAACGAGGACTCTCTTTAGTAGAACTTTCCCAAAAAATTCAAGCTCTGAATATTCCTATTGCTCAATATCGAAATAAAATAGGCTCTATTGATGAAAAACGTCAAGATTTATTAACTATTAGACGTTTTTATAATGGGCAATTAATTATAAACGATACTATTGAACTTATAGAGTATGCAGATGGTCTGCATGTAGGTCAAGAGGACATTCGACTCTATTCCGATGATTTAACCACAGCTGTACTTCTGATTCGTAAAAAAATAGGTTCTAAACTCTTAGGACTCTCTACTCATAATAAAGATGAAATTTTAGAAGCAAATGAATTAAATTTAGATTACATTGGTTTAGGTGCGTACAGAGGCACTCAAACTAAAGCTGAAGCAAAAGTTTTAGGTTCTAAGGCTTTGGAGCTGGCAAAAGAGTCCAAGCACCCTGTTGGTCTAATTGGTGGTGTAAAATTAAGTGACTCTTTTTCCAGTCAAATAAAATACAGAGTAATAGGAAGTGACCTCTATGAAAATTAATATCTATATTATTGACAAAAAATCAAAAGACAAACTCTATGCTCCGTTGATAGAACATTATAAAAAAATAGCCAAACCTTTTGCCAAAGTAGAAGTTTTTGAACTTTTTACAAAAGAGATTGCAAAAGCACATGATATTTCCACAGAGGCTTCACAAAAAGCGTATACCCTTGCATTAGAAAAACATCTATCTGGAGCGTACACTGTTGCATTAAATCCTAACAGTAAAGAGTTGGATAGCTTTGAATTTTCAAATTTGTTTAAGGATAGAGGGGTTGTAAACTTCTTTATTGGTGGAGCTTATGGGCTTGAGAGCAGTTTTTTAAGACAATGTAACAAAGACATCTCTTTGGGTAAAATTACACTGTCACATAAGCTGGCAAAAGTAGTACTGATGGAACAGGTATTTAGGGGATTGACAATTTTAAATAACCATCCATATCATAAATAATTAGGAGAGTATAAAATGTTAAATGCAACAGAAAATAATTTTTTTAAAACAGCATTAGAAGCACGAAAAAAGAAAATAGAACATAATTTAAGCAGTACATCCATTGAAATGAATGAGATGAGACGCAATGAACTCAAAGATGAAGGTGACCATGCAGCAATGTCACTAGAGACCGCAGTAGACAATGCTATTTTAGGACAACAATCTAAAGAATTAGCAGAAATTGAACTAGCTTTAGGTAAAATGAAAAAGAACCTTTACGGTATTTGTGAGATGTGCGAAGAAGAGATTAATATCGAACGATTGAAAGTTAAAAACTTTGCACGTTTCTGTATTACTTGTAGAGAGGTTGTTGAAAAAGAACAACGCTAACAAGAGTAATTTTTTAAAAAAGCAAAACTAAAGGAGTGTTTATGCGTTTAGGTTTATATATTATAGCTTCTATAATATTAATGGCTATTGTGGGTATTTTTGTCTATATGATTCATCCTGGAAACTATTCTTATAATGAATTAGGATTTCCATTGGAGTTTCCAATAGCTCTATGGATTGTATTACCAATGTTTATTTTAATGTTGGCTTCGTTGCTTCATATGATGTTTTATGGAACAAAAAACTTTTTTAAATTTAAGAAGTGGGAAAAAGATACAGATACATTAGACGATGCTTTATATTGGGCATTATTAAATGAACCACAAGTGCATAAATTCAATTTGCCTCAACTAAAACAGACAGCTTCACTTTTATCGGTTGCTACGATAAATGTGAACGGTAGGGTTGAGCAAACTTCTGAAAAACTAAAAGAGGCACTCTCCATTGTCTCTGCTATAAAAAAAGGAGAGTATGTTGATTTAAAAGCTAAAAAGCTTTCAAGAGTACTTTCTCCTACAAATCCTTTGTTTAAGCAAAATATTCTAAATCGTTTAAATCAAGATAATGCTTTTGCAGAAGAGGTTATTCAAGATAAACTTTCATATGATAATACTATTTGCAAAATTGCTATTAATAAGTTTGCAGAGACAACAACATTTGTACAAGCCCAAAAACATGTAAACTTATTTAATAAAGAGAGTCTGATTATTTTGTTAAATCGCGTAACAAATGAAGACAATTTAGGGTTAACAAAAGAGCTTCTTGATAAATTTATTGTTAGTTTAGAGTCTTCATTAGAGTGTTCAGACTATCTACAAATGTCAACACTTATGATGAAACAATTGTCTCCAGATGAGAACTTAATATTATGGAAAGAGTATCAGAAAAAATACTCTAAAGCTGAAATCGCTTACTTGTATCTACTGTTTGAATATGAAATGATAGATAAAGCAGGAGATTATCTTCGAGAGCATGGAGAGGATGACTTTAAACGTTTTAGAGCATTGTACGATTTGAAAAAAGAACACAAAAAATATAAAATTACAGACTTGATGAACATTCGTCATATTTGTGATGCTTAAAACGTAGTAAAGTAGATTAGTTTTTTAATGCCAACACTTGATTTCTCTAACCCAATTTTTGCCCTTGCCCCTTTGGCAGGGTTTACCGATTTACCTTTTCGTTCTGCTGTCAAAAAATTTGGAGTAGATTTAACCGTCTCTGAAATGATTAGCTCAAATGCTTTGGCATTTAAAAGTAAAAAGACGTTTAAAATGTTAGAGAAAAGCCCTCTTGAAACCCCTTATAGCATACAAATTGCAGGTTCTGATACCGATATTATCCGTCAAGCTGTTGAGCTTTTAAATGAACGAGAGGGTATTGATATTATAGACTTAAATTGTGGTTGTCCTGCTCCAAAAGTTGTTAATAATTTACAAGGCTCTTCACTGTTAACCGATTTACCTAAAATGGCAAAGACGATTCAAACCATTAAACAGTACTCAAATAAGGAGTACACCTCTGTAAAAATACGTTTAGGATTTAATGAAAAAAATCATGTTGAAATAGCTAAACTCTGCCAAGATAGTGGTGCAGACTATATTGCTGTACATGGACGAACCAAAGCAGGTAAATATAAGGCAGAGGTCGATTATGATGCGATTAAAGAGATTGTCGATGCTGTTGATATTCCTGTTTTAGCAAATGGAGATATTACAACACCCGAGAAAGCTAAATGGGTTTTAGAACACACAGGCTCGGCAGGTGTTATGGTCGGTCGTGGAGCTGTTGGAAAGCCTTGGATTTTTCAACTTATGAAAAACTATATAAATGGTACAGGCAGTTCAGTTTTAACTAGTGATTTAGTTCAAAAGGTTATTTTGGAACACTTTGACCAAATGGTAAACCACTATGGTTCTCATGGAGCTATTATTTTTAGAAAACATCTGCATACTTACTCAAAAGCAGGCTACCAAGGTGCATCAAAATTTAGAGATTTGGTTAATAGAATAGAAGACGTTTCAGAGATGCGAGAAGTAACCCAAGAGTTCTTCTCACAAGAGTATGTAGTTTAGTTTTTTACATTTTATACATGATAATAGAGAGTACCAATAGGTCATCATAGAGTTGAATATGTTTTCCTGATAGGCTATTTATAAACGTCTCCTCTTTCTTCTTATCTTTGATATTAATTTTTTTGGCTAAGGGTATAAGAATTTCACTCTTTTCACTTTTTACAGCTAATCGAATCTCTTCAAAATGTTCCTCTACATACGCTTCTATACTATCAGAAAGCTCTGTATAACTAAAACCATTAATTGTTTTACTCTTCTCTTTTGATAAATAGAGCTTGCTTATATTTTGTACCAACTCTTCTGTAATACGTTTTGTATTATGAAAAATAGCGTTATGTTCTTTTTGTAGTTGGGCTTTTACATTAGGGTATTTTGACTTTTTAATATCGGCTAATTTTAATACTTGCTCTAAATGTTTTCCCTTCTTCTCTTTAACCTCTTCCCTTAGTTCCTCATAATGTATTTTTGTATACTCTTCTATTTTCTTTTTTTTATCAATAGGTAAACTACAGTTCATATCACATCCAAAAATAGTTCCTGGAAATTGTAAAATATTGAGATAAATTCCATTTTTTGAGCTACAGCTCATTAGAGTTAAAGCTGTAATAGCAACAGCAGACAGTTTAAGTATTCTCTTTTTCTTCATTATATTTTCCTTTTGTTAAAGTATTATACTACAAGATTAATTGTTTAAATCAATGAATGAATCTATGAGTTATGTTATAATTTAGGCAATTTTAGAATATAGGGAAGAAATGAATCACGAAACATATAAAACACAGATAAACAGTGCAATAGAAGAGATAAAAATGTTAGAGTTACATCTTTTAGACAGTGATAGTAAGCTACTCAAAAAAGCTTTTGATATACTTTATCAAAAAGAGATTTTTACACTTTATAAAATAGATAAATCTCTGCATAATGAGTATAAATTTATACTTTTTTTGATATTAACAAAATATTCTGGTTCTTTAGCTTTTTTGTCCATTCAAATTTTGGCAGCCAACGCCATTATGGCAGGAAATAGTTTTCCAAAACAAGAGGAGTATTTTGCTAAAAAGTGTGGAATAGCAATTAACCATCTACGCGCTCCTGTAACTGTAGTTTCGGCTACTAAAACCAAAGGAGGGTATCTTTTGAGTGGTCTGCTTACTTGGGCAAGTGGTTATAAAATATTTGATACACTCTTAATTGGTTTTCATCATGATGGTCGTGAATATGAAGCAATGGCAGAGTTTAAAAGCTCTGAAAATTTCAGAGTAGGCGAGGTTGCTACCAGTTTTGTAGGAAACAGTATGGCAACCGTAAATATAGAGTTAGATAATTTTTTTGTTCCTTCAGAAGATGTAGTCTCTTCTCAAATGATGGGAAACTACACTAAAAATAAATCTGTCTCTAAAACAGTTCATTTTGCACTCTATGGTGTTGGAGTAGGAGCAGTAGAAGCGTTAACCGATAAAGAGGTTAAAACTTCTGCTAATGCTAAACTAGAGAGCATAAAAGAGCAGTTTTTAACCACAAACAGTGGCGAAGTAATGGACAAGCTACGTATTGAACTCTTTATGCTTATTCAGAGTGTTATTACTACGGGTATGGTGTTGTATGGAGGAAAATCCATTTTAATAGAAGAGAAGATGCAACGCTACTACCGAGAGTTAATTATGTTTAACTCAAACGGCTTAAACAATACTATAAAAGGGCTATTCAAAGAGAATTTTTTATCGAGATAACTCCATATGTGAGCCAGAGTGTTGAGTTGATTTATTCCCAATATTATGATTTTGATGAGTATCTTTTCTATGAGAATTTGATGACTCTCTGGTTCGCATTCGTGTATCACTTCGGCGTTCATTTCTATTTTGATAGCTGTTGTGGTTACTATTATTTTGATTTCTATAATTACTGTTTCTATGTTCATTATAGCGATGAGTATCGTTTCTATAATGGTTTTCTCGTTGATTCGTATCTCTTCGATAACTGTTTCTATTGGTATTCATTCGAGCATTATCACGAGAACGAGAATAGTGACGTTCATTATTGTAGTAACGAGGAGAGCTGTAATAGCTATTACTTCTATAGGAGTTACGATACGATGGTCTATCATCATAATATCCATAAACTATACGATTTGGTTCTCTGTAACAGTGAACCCTGTTCCAATCATTGATAACATGATATTCATAAACTCTATGGTGTTGGTAGTTTGGTCTAAAATGACCTCTTGAATGGTCTCTGTCATAATAGGAGTATCGGTTGTTGTAGGTAAAAAATATGTTATTATAAAAATATCCAGTAGTATCATAATATCCATAATAGTAACCCTCATCGCTGTAATACCCATGTGTTTCATAATCAAAATTGTTGTAGCGTTTATCATAACGGTGGTCATCTTTTTTAAATTTTCGTTTAGAGTATTGTGCTTTTGCTTTGGGTGGATTTTCTATGTTTTTATTGTAACTTTTTATCCCTTGATGAGGTTTTAAAGCAGACATTGAAAGAGGTGTACCTAAAGAGTTGTCTGCAAAAAGAGCAGAGAATATAAATGAGCCGATAAGAAGAACTTTTTTCATCGTGAATCCTTTGAAATAAGTTTATCATAGTTATTATTTGTGTAGGATTTGTTGCCAAAGTAGGGTCGGTAAAACCAACCCTTTAATCATATACTTAGTTATTTTAAATTTTGAACAAATGCCTCAATACGTTTAATACCTACACGAATTGTCTTAATATCGGTTGCAAACGAAAATCTAAAGTATCCTTCACTTCCAAAACCAACACCTGGAACAACAGCTACTCCTTGCTCTTCTAGTAAGTCTTTACAGAATTGCATAGAGTCATTTGATACCTCTTTGATGTTTACAAACAGATAAAATGCACCATTTGGTTTAACCACTGATAGACCCTCTACAGCATTAAATAAATCAACAGCTTCGTTACAACGACTTTCAAACGCTACTCGCATCTCTTCTACTTCGTTGTCTATTGTTCCATCAAGCCCTACAATCGCTGCTGATTGCGTAATAGAATTGATGTTTGAGGTACTTTGAGATTGCAGTTTATTCATTACTGAAACCAGTTCTCTGTTTGCAGAAGCCAAATAACCAAATCTCCAACCTGTCATCGCTGCTGATTTGCTTAGACCATTAATGGTAATGGTTCTGTTAAACATATCTTCTGAAATAGATGCAGTAGCTACAAATTTTGTATCTCCAAAGACGAGCTTTTCATACATCTCATCAGAAGCTACAATTACTTTTGTATCTTTGAGAACTTCGGCTAATGCTCTAAGTTCCTCTTCTGAATAGACAGCACCTGTTGGGTTCGATGGAGAGGTCAACACCAACATTTTTGTTTTTGGAGTGATTGCTGATTGTAACTGCTCTGGAGTAATTTTAAATCCACTCTCATCATTGGTATCAATAATAACAGAAACACCTCCAGCATATTTAACCAATTCAGGGTAGGTTACCCAGTACGGTGCAGGAATAATAATTTCATCCCCTTCATCAATTACAGCTTGAAAAAGGTTAAAAAGTGAGTGTTTAGCACCGTTGCTGGTTAAGATTTGGTCAGCTGTATAGCTTAATCCATTTTCACGATAAAGTTTATCTGCAACAGCTTGAAGAAGTTCTGGAGTCCCTGCAACAGCAGTGTATTTGGTTAAACCATCATCAAGAGCTTTTTTAGCAGCATCTTTAACTGCGACTGGTGTATCAAAGTCAGGTTCTCCAGCAGAGAAAGAGATAACATCTTTTCCTTCAGCTTTTAAATCTCTTGCCAATGAAGAGATTGCAATGGTTAAAGAAGCAGAGAGTGTCTGTATACGTTGTGAAAGCATGGTTTCGCCTTTTTGTATTGAGTATGTTTTGTACTAATCAAAATCTTGACAGTATACAAAAGATTTAATTAAAAAATAAGTGTACAAATTTTTTACTACATAGACTTAATAAAGGTTGAGTAAATCTCACTCAATTCATGGTCTTCTTTCTCCATAAGTTCAACATTCCCTGTTTTTATGGTTTCCTCTAAAACAGCAATTCTTTTTATAAGATAGTGAAAAATTTCTTTGTTTACATCGGGAAGCATATCGTGACGAAGTTCAGCATTTTTATTCTCACAACTAATGATACGAGCAGGAATACCAATGGCTGTAGCATAAGGAGGCACATCTTTAACCACAACAGAGTTTGCACCTACTTTAGCACCTCTTCCTATGGTAATGTTTCCTAATATTTTAGCACCTGTTCCAATAATAACATTATTTTCTATTGTCGGGTGTCGTTTTCCATGAGAGGTACTTACTCCACCTAAGGTTACTTGTTGATAGATAACCACATCATCGCCTATAACAGCCGTTTCTCCAATAACCACCCCTACAGCATGGTCAATAAAGACACGGCAACCAATGGTTGCTGCAGGGTGTATGTCTACTGTGGTTAAAAATTGTCCAATAGCAGAGATAAATCGTGGTATGAATCGTAATCCTAGTTTATAAAGTGAATTAGAAATTCTATAAAAGAACATCGCCCATAAACCGGGGTAGTTGAAAAAAAGTTCAAAAGTGTTGTGCAGAGCAGGGTCATTTCGTTTTACATTTAAAAAATCATCTTTAATGATACTAAAAAGATTCAATTATTGTTCCTCGTTATTGGCTTGTATGGTTTTAAGATAGCTGTTTTCGCTTAAATAGAGGTAGAGTTTACCCAATAAATCGCTTTTCTTGGTCTTATTGATTAGTTTTGATGTTTCAATTTGTTGTTTTAATCTCTTATCTAAACTATTTTTATCATAATCCATGTCATCTAAAACATCCATAATATTTTGAGACTCTATAAGTTTCTCTAAATGGTAGTTACCTTTTTCATCAAAATTAACAACAACCTCTGTAGGATGGGTAAAGAGATTATGATTCATTCCTAATACCTCTTGATACGCACCTGTTAGAAAAAAAGCTAAAAAATACTCCTCTTTGGTTACGTCAACATTATGTAGATAGAGTGGTAAATCGTTATTAAAAGCAATCTCTCCATCAGAATCACAGGTAATGTCCCACAATGTTGCAGGATTGGTGGGTTCAATGTCCAATTTATCAATAGGCATCATTGGAAAGTGTTGTTCTAATCCCCAAAAATCAGGAAGCGATTGAAAAGCAGAAAAGTTTACCAAATAACGCTCCTGAATCTTGTTTTGCAGTTGCTTTAGCTCTTCTGTTCCATTGTCTTGTAGTAATATAATGGCTTTTTTAATAATTAGATGAACCAATATTTCTGTATTGGAACGGTCTTCTAAATCAATATATCCTAAATCAAAGAGGGTTAAAAGACTCTCCATATGGTCAAGTGCATCATGAAGGTACTCTCGTGCATTTGTACGATTAAGCTCTTGAAACAAATCATAAAGTTCAGAGATTAATGGAGGGTTCTTCTCTTTTAATCGTAGTGATTTTTCATGATAATCTTGTGAAAAAAGCTCTAAAACAGGAGCAATAAGGACAGAGTGAGACGAAGCTATAAAACGTCCGGACTCTGTAAAAATATCAGGTTCATCAATGTTTTTATTTTTGGCAATCTCTTTAATTAGAAAAACAACATCGTTAGCAAATTCAGAGAGTTCATAGTTAATCTCTTTAGCGTGAGCATGTTGAGCATACTCAACAGCCAGTCCTCCACCAATATTGATGGCATTAAGTGCATACGCTCCACGATTTTTTAAATCAGCATAGATGTTTCCTACTTCACGAAGAGCCTTTTTTAGTGGAGCTATTTCGCTCATTTGTGAACCTATATGAAAATGAATCATCCATAACTCTTCAAGTAAGTTATGCTTCTCTATTAAATCATAAGCTTCAAGCAGTTCAGTTGAGGTTAGCCCAAACTTAGAACTGTAGCCTCCACTTTTTGCCCATGTTCCTATGCCTGTACTATGAAGTCGTATTCGCACACCTATTTTAGGTCGAATGGGTTTGGGTTGCTTATCTTTGTTAAATTCGCTGTTTACTTCTATAATGGTTTCAAGCTCCCCTAACCCTTCAATAGTAATTGTAAGATTATGCCCCATATTAGAAGCAATAAAACACAATGAAATCATCTCTTTATCTTTAAAACCATTAACAGTAATGGGCGAACCCAAAGGAGTGTGCGTAATAGCAATAAGCAGTTCAGCTTTACTTCCTGCTTCAAGTCCATAGTTGTACTCTTTTGAAACGTCTATCAGTGCATTAACAAAATTTGGAAACTGATTAACTTTCAGAGGAAAAACAGCTTGAAAATTACCTTTATAGTCAAACTCTTTTTTTGCTCGATTAAACTCATTGTAAAGGGTAGAGATTTGTTTCTTGATGAGGTGTGGAAAACGCAGTAAAACAGGACCTTTATAACCTTGTTTTCTAATATCTTGTGTAATCTCTAATAGTGAAGGTTGACATTTATGGTTAACTCTAACGGTACTGTTTTCTATAACAAAGTTATTATCTCCCCAAATATCAATACCATAGTTTCGATGCATAGAATGTTCCCTTTTTTTAAAAAAGTATTATAGCCAAAAGAGAAAGAAATTGTTAATTTATTTATAATGTAACAAAAGTTACATTTTTAAATAACTATTTCTGATATACTACTATTACAAATTTAAATTACTAAGGATTAAAAATGAAAAATATTCTATTTTCAGCACTAATGGCATTTGCTCTAATGAGTTTAACAACAGGGTGTTCAATGATGGGCGAAGGTGGTTCAAAGTGTGGATCAAGTCATGATGGAAAATGTGGGTCAGATAAAAAAGAGGTTCAAAAAAAAGCTAAAAAATGTGGAGCAAACAAAGACGGTAAGTGTGGTTCTGCTAAATAAATATAGTGTTTAAATAAGACAAGGCACTGCCTTGTCTCTACGTAGTGTGTAAATGTTAGTTTACAGCTACTACTACTTCCGTACCTTCCCAAATACCATGTTTTGTACAGTATCCATGTGCTACCAATTTAAGTTTTTTTCCTGTTGGAATAATTGTAAATGTAGTAGTATTATGTGCTTTTGTATTTCCAAGAGTACCTGGAATATAAGTGGCTTGTGCTAATTTAACATCACCATTGAATAGAGTAACAGACTCAATGTAGTGATCAAAATCATCTGGATGAGTATACTCGTTACCCATTTTAACAGTTACTTCAAATGGCTCTCCTGCAACGGCTGTATCTGCACAGTGAATAAATGGAGAGTGTCTATCAATAAGGTCTTTTTTCGCTTCTCTATCAATCTCAGAGATGTCTTGGTATTTGTTAATTTTTGGCATTTTAATTCCTTTTGTTATTTTATAAACTGATTATAGCAGAAGTTTTTTTAAATAGGACAATTTTTATCCTATTTAATTTTTTCTTTTAGTTTTTCTGCCCATTTTGTGAGTAATTTTTTCTAAATAGCTAAGAGAGACACTCTAATACTTGATTCTTGGAGGAGTAAATAGAATTATTGTTGAGTATTTGTTAAGTTTAACATGTTATTATATGTAAAATTATACATAAATAAGGATGTAAAATGGTAGCATATAGAAGAGATGAAATTATATCAGTATCGGATTTAGCACGAAATTTATCAACTTCATTAGCCAGTTTACTCAATTATTCTAAAGAGAAGTTAGCTATCTCTAAAAATAATAAGTTAGAGGCAGTTATTATTCCTATAGAGGAGTATGAGCGAATGAAAGAGGCTTATGAAGCGATGGAGAATATAAAAATTGCTAAGTTAATTGAAGAGAGAAGTAAAACAGCTAGAGTTGATTATTTTACTTTAGAAGAGTTAGGGAATAAAAGAGGAATTAATTTAGATGAGTTATAAGCTTATTTTACATCCGAGCGTTTATAAAGATTTAGATGCTCTTTCAAAAGCTCAAGAAGTATTAGTCTTTAAACAGTTTAAAAAACTAGAAAATTCTCCCGAACTTGGTAAACCTTTGGGTAATAAAGCAGGTTACAATTTAAGTGGTTGTCGAAAAATGTATGTCGATAAAAAAAAGATAAGGATTGTTTATCGTATTGTTGATGCTGAGATTATTGTAGAAGTTATTGTTGTAGGGAAACGTGATGATATGAAAGTTTATGCAGAGGCTACTGAGAGGTTATAAAATATGGTTAGTACTTTAACTAAAAAAGAGTGGAAAGAGATTTTATTAAACAATGAATTAACTAATGAATTAAATCTATCTATATTTCAAACGCTATACGCTTTTAATGAGTATAAAGCTTCTGCTAGTGAGATAGGGTTAACACGGTTAATTAAAAACTTATCTAAACTTAGCTATAATACCTTCAAATGGATAAATTACTATCAATAAAACAGGCAAGTAAACTCTTAGGAGTATCAGAATCAACACTAAGAAGATG
>Ga0256826_1001122_pt1 | contig 16569 bp, 11 predicted proteins | sample CV79metaG_FD_185975 | JGI IMG/M metagenome (GOLD analysis project Ga0256826, IMG submission 185975) | Hydrothermal vent microbial communities from East Pacific Rise, Pacific Ocean - CV79 | ecosystem: Environmental > Aquatic > Marine > Hydrothermal vents | place: Pacific Ocean: East Pacific Rise...
TTCAGGAGTTTGCTTTTTGTAAATAACTGAAATTAAATATGAGCATAACGAAGTTATTGGCTTTTCTTATAAACACTATGTACTTTCAGTGCACAGTGGTTTATTTAATAACAATTTCATGAGTGAGTTCAGCACCTTTGCGTAGCATTTCACTCACTCCACAGTATCTGTCTTGCGATAGATTAATTGCTTTTTCCAACTTTGGCATTGGCAAATCATCACCACTAAATGTGTAAACAATATGTATTTTATTATAATACTTTGGGTGCTCTTCTGTCAACTCACCGGTAACTTCAACATTAAAATAATCGGGTTTAACCCTCATTTTAGTTAAAATTGATATTACATCCATACCGGTACACCCACCAAGCGAAACAAGTGTTAATGCTTTTGGGCGTGGTCCCGTATTATTACCACCAACTCTATCATCAGCATCGAGTTTAATTTTAAAATCATTTACTTCAGCTTCGAAAGCCATATTGCCAGTCCAGGCTACGTTAATTTTATTATTCATTTTTGATACATTTTTATTACTTTGCAAAAGTAAAATATAATTAATAGAGATAAAAATATATGAAGTTAGCATATGTATCAGATAAACAGGCACTAACAGTTAGATCCCTAACAATTGTAAAAAAAATACTTGATGAAAATAGTGAAATTAGTGATATTTTTAATCAAGCAAACAGTTATAGTGAGGTAATTAAGAATCTAAATAGTTGGACTAAAAAGTTTGTTAATGCAAGTGAATCAATAAAGGAGTTTTTAAAAAATGGTGAATTAGAATCAGTAAAAGAATTGTCATGGGAAGCTATGGGGATTATTAGGTTGGTAAAATACATCGAATATGAAGGATCTTCATTTACGGATCCTAATAGAAATAATAGATCAGAAACAAGTAGTCCAATTAACAATCTGTACAATGCAATAAAATTTGGCAAGGGTAATTGTTCTAAAGATTTTTTTCTGGATATGCTTTTTCTTTTCCGACAAATAAATGGGAAGCTAAAACAGAGGTTGCCTTCTGAGCAAAAAGTAAAATCGTGGATGTCAAAGTATCCATCAGGGTTATCCGAACGGATAATTGAAACTAGAAATGAAAATAAGAGGAGAATACTTCAGGTTATTATTGATGAGTTGACATCCGGGGAGCAAAAGAGTAAAAGATATGTTTTTGACGATGGTATGACTAATGAAGAGAAGTTTGAACGAGCATTAATTTGGTGGAATGATTATAAGTTTCATTTACGATTTGCTGTCAGATCACCATCCCAGTTAAATAAAATGCTCGATTACTCTTTACGTCCAACAAGATTAAAGATACTTAATGATGCATACAAAAAAGGTATTCCGTTTTTTATTAACCCCTATTACCTTTCACTTATTGATGTTAACATAACACCCGGTAAAACCGGCTCCGACAGGACTTTACGTGATTATATTTTCCATAGCCGCGAATTGGTTGAAGAATTTGGTAGCATTGTTGCTTGGGAAAAAGAGGATATTATTGAACCAGGCAAACCTAATGCAGCCGGTTGGATACTCCCACAATACAAAAATATACACCGCCGCTATCCGGAGGTTGCTATTTTTATACCTGATACCAGGGGGAGAGCATGTGGTGGCTTGTGCGTGTCATGCCAGAGGATGTATGATTTTCAAAGTGGACATCTTAATTTTAATCTCGATAAACTACAACCAAGAATTTCGTGGCAAAAAAAGATGAGTTTATTGCTAAAATACTTTGAAAAAGATACCCAATTACGTGACATACTAATTACCGGAGGTGATGCATTTATGAATACTTCCGAATCATTGGAGCAAATACTTGAAGGCGTTTATAGTATGGCTTTAAGAAAGAAAAATGCAAATTTATTACGACCAGAAGGTGAAAAATATGCTGAAATTGTCAGAGTGCGACTTGGAACAAGGTTACCAGCATTCTTGCCACAGCGTATATCTAAGGGCTTCGTAAAAGTACTTGCCGACTTTAAGAAGAAAGCTGCAAAAATTGGGATTCAGCAATTTAGAGTGCAAATACATGTGCAGTCGGCAATGGAAGTTACTCCGCAAATGAAGGAAGCTGTTTCGCGCATACTTGCAGCCGGTTGGATAGTTACAAACCAGTTAGTTTTTACTGCTGCAGCATCACGCCGTGGCCACACCAATAAACTGCGAAAAGTATTGAACGACATAGGTGTTATTCCATACTACACGTTTTCGGTTAAGGGCTTTATGGAAAACTATTTCAATTTTGCAACAAACGAAAGAGCTGTACAAGAAAAAGTAGAAGAGAAATATATTGGTAAAGTAAGTGAAGAGTTAAAGGCTGAAATATCACAAATTCACTTTGATGTTGAAAATACAAAAAAGAAATTAAGTGATTTAAGGAGAGTTAATCACCTTTCGTTTTTAGCGTCCGACAGAAATGTTTTAAATTTACCCGGAGTTGGTAAGAGTATGAGTTTTTGCACAATAGGTATAACTAATGATGGTAGAAGAATTCTGGAATTTAGTCATGATCACAAGCGACGACATAGTCCTGTAATCGATGAAATGGATAAAGTTATCATAATTGAATCAAAATCCATTGCTAATTATCTCAAACAGATGGAAACCATGGGAGAGAATATACAGGATTATTCCACAATTTGGGGATATTCATTAAGCAAAACTGCGGATAGGATGCCTGTTTTTAGATACCCCGAATATGATTTTAAGATTACAGAAGAATTTACAAATTTTGAAGGTGTTAAAGAAGATAAAAAATAATAAGCCCTAAAAAAGAACAGGCCGGTGAGAAAATCTCATCCGACCTGAATCAACCAAAACCAAATCTTAATTACAATATTTTTGCTTAAAAAGCGTACTATAGGCAAGTCAATATGTGTGCCAAAAAGTGTAATTAGTTGTATTGTAGTTATATAAGTAAAATCAATATTTTTTGGCAATATTGAGTTAGTTGATTTCATAATTTCAACTATATATTTTCGTAAATAAATTATCCATAAATGGATATTAACGGATAAATTTCTTAAAACTTAATGGAAATAAAAAACCCATCACAATTGTAATGGGTTTTTCTTGTAGCGAGACCGAGAATTGAACTCGGGACCTCCGGGTTATGAATCCGACGCTCTAACCAACTGAGCTACCTCGCCGTTTTTTTCGAGGGTGCAAAAATAGAAAAAAGTATTAGTAAACAAGTATAAATGTAAAAAAAGTATTAAATAAAATTGCTGAGTACTTCTAAAAACTCTTCTTTTCGTCTTCTTGACACAGTTATTTCTGAGCCATCTTCCATAACTGCAATTCCACCTTCTCCTTTTACATACTTTTTTAAAAAGGCTAAATTAATTATATGCGACTTGTGAGTTCTGAAAAACCCTTTACTTTCAAGTATGTCTTCAAATTCCTTTAAAGTTTTTGATACTATAATTTTTTCACCATTTGTTAAATAGAAATTGGTGTAGTTGTTATCCGATTCGCACCTTATTATTGTTTCTATTTTTACAAATTCAATTCCATTTAAAGATGGTAGAGCTATTTTTTCAATCTTATTTAAGTTACTTAGAAGTAAGTCTAATTTGCTTTGAACCTCATCAGTAAGCTTTGTTTTTTGCACTTTGTCCAATGCCATACTCAAGTCCGAAATCTCAACGGGTTTTAGTAAAAAATCAACAGCACTAAACTTTATTGCTGTTATTGCGAACCGATCATAGGCAGAAATAAAAATAATATGAACTTTCGATCTGTTTATTTTTGCCAACAAATCAAACCCTGTTCCATCTTGCATTTGCACATCTAAAAATACTAGCTCGGGCAACTTATCTTCAATAAGCTGCAATCCTGTTTCAACGCCATCAGCTTCGCCAACGATATCTATCTTTTTAAACTGATCCTCCAGTATACCTCTTAGGTAGTTTCTGGCTCTCCTTTCGTCATCAATAATTACTGCTCTCATCGTTAGCAAATATATAAGTATTTTGAATGCATTTGTTACTCTTCTTCAAAAGGAATTCTCAACACAACTTTTGTGCCTCTTCCAATACCATCCTTATCTTTCAAATCAATAATTTTAAGCCCAATCTCAGGATTCTTTTCGTGTTGTAGTATTTCAAGCCTTTCAAGTGTAACTTGCGTGCCTAGCGATACATGATCACTGCTTTTGTGAGCATTCTTTAATGTTTCGTCTCGTCCAACACCATTGTCTTCAACAACACAAATCAATAATTCATTTTCTTTTTTTATTGACAGGTTTATTAACCCTTTACCTTCTTTACCTTTTATGCCGTGCTTTATTGCATTTTCAATAAAAGGTTGAATAAGCATTGGAGGTAAATATGTGTCTTCTGTGTCAATTTCCTGACTTACTTCGATTGTGAAGTCAAATCTGCCATCAAACCTTAGTCTTTCAAGCTCCAAATTTAGCTTAAGTGCATTTAATTCATCTTCCAAAGCAACCATGACTTTTCGTGAGTTTTCAAGAATTAACCTCATCAATCTAGCAAACTTCGACAAATATGTTTGTGCTTCATCAGTGTTATTTTCACCAATAAAACTATTTATTGAATTTAGTGAATTAAAAATAAAATGTGGATTCATTTGTGAGTGAAGTAGCCGTTGCTCAATTCGCATTCGTGCTTTTTCTATTTCTGATTTTTCCTGTTCCTTTTTTAGCTTATAACGATTAAAAATCAGACCAGCCGTTAATGAAAGTATTAATAACAGTACAATAAGACTGTATTTTAAGTTTTTCTGTAGCTGTATTTCAATCTCTTTTACTTTTTGATCTGATTTAAGAACAAATATTTCTTTTTCTTTTTCAACTGTTTTAAACTTAGTTTCGAGCTCACTTATTTTGGTAAGGCTATTTTCATTAAAGAGACTGTCTTTCAGACTAATATATAAATTACCATAATCATATACCTTTTGGGCATCATTTATACCTTTTGCATAATCAATTAACCCTACGTAAGCTTCGAGTACCGAATTGAACAGTTCGTTTTCTAACGACATGTTAAGTCCTATTGACAGGAATGAATAAGCCTTTTTATAATCACCAAGTGCATTGTACAAAACTCCAATTTTAATATTTATTAATGCAGTATGCACTTCATCAGGAATGCTTTCGCTGATTCTTAGGGCTTTCCTGTAATGTTCCAGAGCACTAGCATAATTTTTAGCAGCATATTGAATATTTCCTATATTAGTCATTGATATTAGTATCGACCTCTTCTTTCCATATTTTTGGTTCACGATACGTGCTTTGTTAAAATAGAACAATGCACTATCTTTTTTATTCATATCAAAATAGGCTTCACCAATATTATTGTAAACAGGGCCGGTACGTTCTTCCTCACCCAATTCTTTAAGCACCTTTAATGCCATATGGTAATTATTTAATGCATGGTCATATTTTTTCCAATCAAAATAAGTTATTCCCATATTGTTATATGCCAATACCATATTTTCGGGCTCATTCCTGCTTTCTGCGGTTAGTAAATTATCCTGATAATACTTTAGTGCTCCTGAATAATCACCCCTACGCATCATTGCTACTGCAAGATTGTTTTTGACAAATACTACGCCTGTTGTGTCTCCCATTGATGCAAACATCGACAATGATGAGTCAAGATAAGGAAAGGCACTATCAAAATATCCACAAATCTGGTACATCATGCCAATGGAGTTTAAAGAAATGGCAATCCCGGTTTTGTTATCTATTTTTTTTGAAATATTATAAGCAACAATTCCATAATATTTAGATGAATCCATCGAAAGTTTTGAATAGTAATCAGTTAGTACAATAGCGGCTTTGATATCTGATTTTTCAGGAGTGTTATTTTTACGTGCTTCTTCAATAACTATCTTCAGGCTATCAATATAACTTCTTGGCTGACTAAGGGATATCTTAACGGTGGCAAATAGTAAAAAAGTTGTAATAAAACCAGTTACCAATAATTTATGATTTTTGTAGAACATATGATATTTTACCTGTAATTATTAATTAATATATAGTTAAAGTGATAAGAATTAGTGATGGAATGTAAGCATGTTGGGTATTATAATTCTCAAAATAGCAATTTAATAATCTGTATATTCTTTATAGTATTCATTTTCAGATTTGAAATCAAATTCAAGCCACTGTTTACCGTTAACTAAATCTTATCTACCGATAACTCATTGGTACTTGCCATTTCTTTAATTGTATGATATATTTGCTTCATCAAAACAAAAAAACGAATATAGATAATACAAATTTATAAAAATTAAAACATATACCGTCATGAAAAAAGAAATCTACAAAAAATTAAAACAAAAATTTAGCATAGCAACTATAATGCTATTTGTTTTTGCTCCATTTTTAGTTCTGGGACAGGGTAGTGGCGAAGTAATAAATCTGGGCTTATATGGCGGCGCCAGTCAGGATTTTAGTTGGGCTTATTCAACAAATAGGCTTTTTTCAACTGTAGAAACTCCGGCTAGTTTATTTTATAGTGATGATTCATGTGCTACATGGATTCAACCTTTTCCCAAAGATTCACTTGAATTTATCACAGGTACAAAAACCCGAGGATGGGGTGGCGGAGGTCGCACCGTTGTTACAAACTGGAATGGTTGGGTAGCAATTATAACAACAGAACAGGGTGGAACTCTTGCCAGTTCGGTTGTTAGCTTTAGTGATGGTGACAGTAGTACATTCAGAACTGCATATGACGGATATCTATTACATCAGATAGATCCATCATTGAACGACAATATAACACCATCTGCGATAGCAATGTCTGATTCGTGGTTATATGTTGGTATGACAAATGCCTTGGTACGACTTAATGATACTAGTACATATGGTATGCACAACATCCTGATTAAACTTGATACGGTTACATCAAATACACACATAAATTGGTTAGCAGTATCAAGCGATACATCAGGCTATCCAGTATTGATGGTAGCAAATGTGCCGGGCGATCAGTCAGGCAAGCTATTTAGCTTTGATGGTTCATCGTTAACTGAAATTACCGGAACTGGGATAAACCCATCACATGGTTTTGAAAGAATATTTATTCATCCCGCTGATACATCTTTAGATACATTGATAGTATCAACGGTGGATGAATCAACTAACCGTAGGAAGTTATATCGTTCATTTAACGGTGGCACAACTTGGACTGATATAACTCCTAATGGTTTTGAAACTAATTGGGCATTGCAAAATGCCGATTATAACCCTGATTGGGAAGCTCTAATGCCATTGAGTAATGGATTACGACTTTCATATCCCGGTGTAGAAGCTTCCGATGACTTTGGAAGTACATGGAGTTCACATCGGTTACCTGATAATGCCTCTGCAACACATCCTGTTGATACAAGTTACGTGGTTGGGTCAAAAAATGTAGGACCGCAATTGAGCACTACCGGTAGGGAAGGGGCTTTTAATACAGCCGACAACGATGGCCATTCTGCCGTTAGAGTTACTAAGATAGCCCAAAAAAATACTAATGTTTATTATGTTGCAACAAAAGCAGGGTTGGGCTATACAACTGCATATCAGGATCCTACAGTAGTAGGTATAGAGCAATGGATTCCTCCATACGGAGATTTCCCGATTGCAGGAGTTGGAACCGATTCGGGTGTAAGAAGTGTTGCCATCGATCCTGATGATGAAGATCATGTTATTGTAGGAGCTACAAACGGCTTTTATATTACTACTACAGGACCAACCGGATTTATTCATGTTGAACCTATTGGATGGGATTCCGGCACACCCTATGATTATATGATTACTGATGTAAAATTTATTACATCCGATACAATTGTGGCAGTATCAGGAACAGGTTCAAACAGGTTGCCGGTTCCAACTGCCGAGTATGGAAATATTTGGATGAGTTATGATGGTGGCGGAAATTGGGCGAAAACAGTTCCTTCGGATATTGATACTAGTGGAAATGCTGTTGATTTCGAACAAGGAAATGCTGTAGTTGTAGGTTTTGGAACTTATGATACAATAATTTATGTTGCTTCAGGATATTGGGATATTAATGACCCAAAAGCCGGTGGCCAATTATGGAAATCAGATGATTTTGGTCTTACATGGTCGTTTGTAAATTATGGACCAACGGGCTTAAACGGAGGAACTGAATTGATGCCGATTTATGATATTGATGTTCATCCAAATCCTGATAGTAATCAGTTGATTTACATTGCTTCGGGTGAGAATCTAGACTATGCTTTTTGCAGATCGGAAGATGGAGGTGCAACTTATGAATATTTAAATGTTTCCGGTCATGGAGCTTTCTCATCAGTACTTGTTAAGATATCCAACCCTATGATTGTGTCAGTGGCAGCACGCCGACAATTATTCAGATATAATTCGACTTTAGCATCGACAACAATTGTTTTTGAAGGACTTCCAGGTGAATTTGTTCCTGATTTGGAAACTGGTTCAACCTTGCTTGCAACAACAACAGGATTGTATAAATTAGTTGAAGAACCAGGAAGTGTTACAACAATATGGAATGGTGATGGTGATTGGGATGATGATTCACATTGGTCAAATGGTATACCGTATGATATATGTAATGCGGTTATTGAATCAGGAACCGTTGTTGTTAACATAAGTGGCAAATCATATGATATTGATATAGTACCTGGCGCTGCACTTACAATTGATGGAAGTAATGACCTAACAATTGGAGGAAACCTCTACCTGATTCGTGATGAAAATGCATATGCTTCTTTTATTGATGATGGATTGTTAACTATAGGAGGTGATGTTAAGGTTGAACGTTACATTACTGCTGATGAGTGGCATTATATTACACCGCCCATATCTGATGCTAAATCCGATGTGTTTAACGGTTTATGGTTGGAGTACTGGAATGAACCAACAACAGATTGGATTCCAATAACATCTTCAACAGAAGATTTGCTTGCAGGAAAAGGATATAAAACCTGGGCAAGCGGAGGAACAACAGGTGATGTTAATCTTGAATTTGTTGGAGAACTTAATACCGGTAATTTTTCACCCACAATAACTATATCTGGTTCTTCATCAACAACAGGTTGGAATCTAGTTGGTAACGATTTTCCATCAGCAATTGACTGGGGAACTGAGAATAATCCGGTTGCGGGTTTTGTTAGAACCAATATTGATAGCACAATATATTTCTGGACAGGATCGCAGTATGCAACATACAATCCTACCGGTGATGGTACTGGTTCAAATGGAGGAAGTCAATATATTGCTTCGATGCAAGGGTTTTATATTCATGCAAATGATGCAAGCCCTGAACTAACAATTCCTCAGGCTTCTAGATTGCATAGTACTCAAGCATTCAGAGGCCCTATAAATATGGAAGAGGCTGTTAGCCTTACTGTTAGCTCTTCTAGTTATTCGGATGAAATTGTTATAAAAGCGAATGATTTTTCAACCATTGATTTTGATATGCAGTACGATGCCTATAAACTATATGGTATTGAGAGTGCTCCCCAGTTTTATAATATAACCGAAAATGATATACTATCAGTTAATAACATACCTTTTGATAACTACAAAATTGATGCTGATTTAGGCTTGATAGCTGCATCACCCGAAACACATACCATTATAGCATCAGGGACTGATAGTTTTGGTGAGGAGGCAATAATAACACTTGAGGACATGAAGGAAAATATTATAATTGACCTTAAAGCCGACACTGTTTATTCATTCTTTGCTTCACCTACAGATGATCCTGATAGATTTATTCTACATATTGATACAAAAACAGTTGGTGTACAGCATTTTGACAAACCGGATAACTGTTTAATATACTATACAGATGGTAACATTGTAATTGATAATGTTAAAGGTAATAAACTACAAGGTGACATAAATGTTTATGACTTACCCGGTAGGCTACGATTTAGTCAAAAGCTTGATGGAAATTCAAAGCAATCGTTTAGTACTTCCCTTGGAGCAGGTGTTTACTTTGTCACTGTGAATACCTATAGCGATATAACATCAAAAGTAATTATAATAACTAAATAATAATATAAACTATGAGATCCCCGGCTCGTTTTTTAATTCAATCGTTTTTCATCATCTTTTTAACTTGCCTGTCAATAAGTGCTATTGCTGGAAATCAGCCACCCAATCCTGGAGGAAGCCCCACCGGGGGGGGACCTCCGGTTGGTGGTGGCGCTCCTGTTGGAAATGGTGTTTACATATTAATTACTGCCGCTGTTGCATATGGTTCATTTAAAGTAATAAGAGCAAAACAAAATACTAGTGCTGCTAGTTAGAGAATACATATCAAAGTCATAAAAATCATTAAACTCGATTAAAATGAACCTCATAAAAGTAGTATTGATTGGAGAGAACAGCAAAATGATAATTTGTGGCAAGGAGAGATTGGAACCAATAACCTTTGTCCGAAGGGGTTTAGGTTACGCACTCAAACATAATGGGATGATAAAATTGAAACATGGGTAACTGATGATGCAGTAGGAGCATATAACTCAGTTTTTATGCTTACTGTTGGTGGTTGGAGAGGCACACTTCCGGTTATGTTATTCATGCAGATATTTATGAGTGTTATTGGAGTAGGGTTATCGATGATGCCGAAGCTGTAAGCATTTTTTTCTGTTGTACCGGAGGAGAATTTGTTGACACATACGTAACTCATGAAAGGGTTTGTGGGCACAGTGTTAGATGTATAAAGTATTAGATATTGATTAAGAATATTAATCCATCCCAATGGATACTCTGAATTCGACAATAATAAACTTTACCCTGATTTTGTTAGCAAAGTATTTTAAATACAAACTTATCAGGAATTACTCTTCAAGTGCAGTATCCAAATTTTTATCATACACACTCATTGCCGCATAACTCATACCCATGTTTGAGAACCCTCCATCATGAAAGAGATTTTGCATAGTAACTTTTCTTGTTAGATCAGAGAAAAGAGTAACACAATAATCTGCACATTCTTTAGCATCTGCATTTCCAAGTGGCGACATTCTTTCGGTAAAATCCAGCAGGCTGCCAACTCCTTTTACGCCAGAACCGGCTGTTGTTAGTGTTGGAGATTGTGAAATAGTATTTATTCTTACATTTTTTTCTCTTCCATAAATATAACCAAAGCTTCTGGCAATTGATTCTAGTAAAGCCTTTGCATCAGCCATATCATTATAACCATAAAGTGAACGTTGAGCTGCAATATATGACAGAGCCACAACCGATCCCCATTCATTAATTGCATCAAGTTTAAATGCCACTTGTAACATTTTGTGAAATGATATTGCCGAAATATCAAGTGTTTTGTCAAAGAAATTATATTTTACATCATTGTAAACCCTCTTCTTTCTAACATTCAGCGACATGCCGATTGAGTGAAGCACAAAGTCAATTTTACCACCCATAACTTCCATCGATTTTTCAAAAACATGTTTTAAATCTTCAATGTTAGTAGCATCAGCCGGAATAACTTCAGCATTACATTTTTTGGCTAATTCATCAATCTGTCCAAATCGAATAGCAGTTGCTGTGTTACTTAATGTTATAAGAGCCCCTTCTTCATTTGCTTTTTCTGCAACTTTCCATGCAATTGACTTGTCATCAAGAGCTCCAAAAATAATTCCTCTTTTACCTTTTAACAAATTATATGACATATCTGTGTTTATTTTTTCTTATTTAGATTAATTCCACGCGGCAAAGATAACAAGTATTTGGAATACTTGTTATCTTTTGATACTTTCAGCTCTAATTATAAGTTATTCAGATAATTATGTCTTTTAGATCATAGATGTTATCAATGAGGAAGTCTGGTTTAAGAGGCTCTAATTGAGCTTTCGAACGATATCCGGAAGTTAATGCTACTGATCTAATACCAGCATTTTTTGAGCATATAATATCAGGCTCGCTGTCACCAACCATAATTGCATTATTTGGCAGTATATTTAGCGTATTTAGTATATGTAAAACCGGTTCAGGTGATGGCTTTTTTGATAATTCATCAGTTGCTCCAAGTACGATGTCAAAATAACTATCAATATTGTAATACGAAACAACTTGTTTAGTTAAATAGTCAATCTTGTTACTTAATATAGCAAGCTTTTTCGATTTAAAGTATTCCAATATTTCTATCGTATTTTTGTACAAGTATGACATGTTTGTACAGTTTTGCTCATGATGCTTCATGAATAGATTTAAGATGTTTTTAAATTCTAAATCATTGCTGGGTATGTTGAATGATTTTTCAATTAATCGGGTAATACCGCCGCCTACTATACTCGATATCTCTCCTTCGCTGAATTGTGGCTTATTTATTTTTTTGGCAACATGGTTTAAGCTGATTGTTAAATCAGGGATTGAGTTAACCAAAGTGCCATCCAAATCAAAAATTATTAAATCAATATTCATACGATAGGTTTATTTGTATTAATCAGTAAAAGTAAGTCTCAATTGTACTGCTTTCAACTATTTTTTAAAAATATATTTTTTGAATACTTTAGTTATGCCAATATAAAACTATCTTTGATGTATATTTCGCAAGAAAACTGTCTCTTTATACTGCTTTTTTATTTGCTAATAATATAGTTTTATGTAAGGTAATAATTTTGATAGTATGTTTATGAGACTAAATGTATGTAATAATGAATAATGCCACCAAAGAGCAACTGCTAAAAATAATTAAGTTTCAAAAAGATAAAATTGCAGAGCTAGAAAGCATTGTTGCGAATCAAGAGTATCATAAGCATGACCTTATTGAAAGCGAACAACGATTCTTTGATGTATTGCATGCAACTGAAGACGCTGTCTTGTTGATTGATGGTGATACATTTGTTGAATGTAATGAGGCAGCAGTACAGATGCTTAAATATAAGAGTAAGCATGACCTTTTGAAGACTCATCCATCGAAATTATCCCCACCTGCACAGCCTGATGGAAGAGATTCAAACGAAAAAGCGAATGAAGCTATTAGTATTGCTTTTGCAAAGGGTAAGTATAGGTTTGAATGGATGCATCGTAAAGCTAATGGTGAGAACTTACCTGTTGAGGTTTCGCTAACATCAGTAGTATACAAGGGAAAACAAATCTTACATTGTGTCTGGCATGATTTAACTGTGCAAAAACAAAGCGAAAAAAACTTAATTCAAAAAAATGAGCAATTGAGCTTTGTTTTGCAAAGTGCTAACATTGGATGGTGTGATTGGGAAATTAGAGCTGGTAAGGAAATTTACAACGAAATACTCCCAAAACTGCTTGGCTACGATTATAGCGAAATGAAAAAAACAACAGCTTGGTGGGAAGATATAACACATCCAGAAGATCTACCAAAGGTTAAAGCTGATTTAAAGAATCATTTTGACGGTAACAATGAGTTTTATATAAACAAACATAGATTAAAAGCCAAATCAGGCATTTGGAAATGGTTTTTTGAACATGGTAAGATTATTGAGCGAGACAATGACGGTAAACCTTTAAGAATGATTAGCACTCTTAGAGATATCGATAAACAGTATCGTATTGAGAAAGCAATGCAGGTTAGCGAAAACAAGTTCCGAACAATTTTTGAAAATGCCCCAATATTGATTGATGCTTTTGATAAAAACGGAAGATGCTTGTTGTGGAACAAAGAATGTGAAAAAACATTTGGCTGGACAATTGAAGAAATTAACTCAACACAAAATACTTTGGCTTTATTTTACCATGATGAGGATGAGTATAATCGTGTATATGAAAGTATAAGTTCTAAACCTACCGGTGAGTTTAGAGAATGGCATCCTTATACCAAAGACGGTCGAAAACTTGTAACAAGATGGGCTAATTTTGAAATTGCGGATGGTCTTGTTATTAACATGGGCTACGATATAACGCATCAGCGGAAGCTGGAGGTTGATAGAAAAGAGAGTAATGATCGATTTAAAGCTTTGTCTGAGGCAACTTACGAAGCATTATTTTTATCTGATAAAGGTGTGTGTGTTGATGCAAACAAAGCTGCTTGTACTATGTTTGGATATTCCTATGAGGAAATTATTGGGATGTTTGGTACTGATTTTATTGCTATAGAGAGTAAGGGATTAGCCAAAAAAAATATGTTGTCGGGTTTCCAAGAACCCTATGATGTAACTGCTGTCCGTAAAGATGGAACCGAATTTGCCGCAGAAATACAAGGGCGAATGTTTGAATTTCAAGGCGTAAAGCTTAGAATTACTGCACTAAGAGACATAACCCAGAGAAAAAAGAATGAGAAGGAAATAATAGCTGCAAAAGAGAAAGCAGAAGAAAGCGATAAGCTCAAAACGGCATTTTTGCAGAATTTAAGTCACGAAATACGTACTCCTCTGAATGGAATATTGGGATTTACAGATTTAATAAAAATGTCTGGGCTATCACCTGATGAGTTAGACGACTACATAAAAATTATTGAAGAAAGTGGTACAAGATTGATTAATACTATTAACGATTTAATGGATATTTCAATGCTCGTTTCTGGTCAAATAGATGTGAATTACTCAAACGTAAACGTTCGCAAGCTAATAACCAGTTTACTACCTAAGTTTCAGAATAAAACTAAAGAAAAGAAAATTTCCTTATCATTTATCACAAACGGGGTTAGTGATGATATGATGGCTAAAATTGATAGACAAAAGGTTAATTCGATACTTTCTAAGTTAATTACCAATGCGATTAAGTTTACAAAAAAAGGTAACATTGAATATGGATGTACATTCATAAGTAACGCAGAACAGCATGCGTTAGAATTTTTTGTTAAAGATACCGGTATTGGTATTCCTGCTGATAAGCTAGAGTCAATTTTTGACAGATTTGCTCAGGTTGATTATTCAACCACAAGAGGTTTTGAAGGATCAGGTCTTGGTTTGTCAATTATTAAAGAGTACGTCGAAATGCTAAAAGGAACCATTTGGGTTGAGTCGGAAGAAGGTAAGGGATCACAGTTTTATTTTAAAATACCTTGCTAATACAGTGTTGTACGATCGTAAGTTGCATTGTTTTACATAAGATGTATAATCATATTGTTTTAGTTGTATCATAATTACATTATTTGTTAATTTCGCACGGATTTTGAATTTGACAATATGCAACTCAAAAATAATCAAGTAATAGTAGGTACCCTAGCCATTAGTGTTTCCGCAATAATGTGGGGTTTTGATGGAGTTGTACTAACACCCAGACTAAGTAATTTGGATGTTATTTGGGTAGTATTCATTCTTCATGCTATTCCCTTTATGCTTATGAATGTATTCATGTTTTATCAGTATAGAAACCTGAAATCATTTGTAAAGCAAGACTATATTTTGTTTTTTCTTGTTGCATTATTTGGAGGAGCATTGGGCACAATTGCCATTGTGAAAGCCTTATTCCTAGTTGATTTTCATCAACTCTCGGTAGTGGTGTTACTACAAAAACTTCAACCAATTTTTGCAATTGTTTTAGCAGCAATCTTACTAAAAGAGAAAATAAAGAAGCATTTTATTATTTGGGCATCTTTAGCGATATTTTCAAGTTATTTCTTAGCCTTTGGATTTACTATTCCTAGTATTTCTACTGATGATAGAACAATGAAAGCAGCACTTTTTGCATTATTAGCAGCTTTCTCCTTCGGTAGTTCAACGGTATTTTCAAAAAAAATACTAATGAATCATAACTTTGTTACAGCAACATTTTTCAGGTATGGTTTTACAAGTTTACTGATGTTGCTCTTAATTTTAGTTACCGGAGGTATCTCTCAAATTGAGGTTACAACTAATGCTAACTGGATGTATTTTTTGATAATAGGAATCACAACTGGTTCTGGCGCAATTATGATTTATTACTATGGCTTACGCAGAGTTAAGGCAATTGTAGCTACTATAAGTGAGTTGTTATTCCCAATTTCAGCTATACTTTTTGATTATATATTTAATGGCAGTGTTCTCTCCCCGGTTCAGTTGGCAAGTGCAGTTGTTATGGTTTTTGCTATAATCAAACTAAGCGTATAATCAACGCTTTTGTTGAAAATGTAATATAGGTTGATATATTTATCGTTCTCAAAATTAATAAAAATATTACTTTTCCAAAATATTGCTTTGATCTTTCTCTTTGATTTTCAATTATTTAGATATAATATTTCAATATTTCATAATCAAGTAGAATAAAGGCATTTCGTAAATATATTGTGTCACTATATTTTTTTTAGTTCGTAGGTGTAAGTAAAAAATAAGAGTTGACATTGCTTACTGAGATTCTTTTAACGAGTTTTATTCGTATCCAGCTATGCTTCTATCGGTCTACCATGGTTTTTCTTATTTGTATTCTTGATTCTATCAATAAAAACTTACTCCATAACAAGTCTTATTCGGATTTTTTTGTTATCTTTAACAAACACAAATATTATTCACTTAAAAGCTAATAATATGTCGATAACAGATGAATTGAGGAATGTTTATACCGGGTCAAGAATTGAAGGTTTATTTTTGAAAGAGATGCTTCAGGAAAGTGGAATAGGTTTTATGGAAAAGGATGCTTTTCAGTCTAGTATACAAGCGGGCTGGGCAGATGGTCTTCCGGAAGAC
>Ga0256826_1001123_pt1 | contig 16566 bp, 17 predicted proteins | sample CV79metaG_FD_185975 | JGI IMG/M metagenome (GOLD analysis project Ga0256826, IMG submission 185975) | Hydrothermal vent microbial communities from East Pacific Rise, Pacific Ocean - CV79 | ecosystem: Environmental > Aquatic > Marine > Hydrothermal vents | place: Pacific Ocean: East Pacific Rise...
CTCAAAGTATGTTTTAGCTTTATGTATGTCGTTAAACTCTACTTCTACAGTTTCATCTTCTGTTTGAACAAAAACTTTAGAGCCTTCAACTTTTGTGAGTACACCTCTAGTTTTTTCTTTTCCTGAGTGTAACAGAGATACTTTTTCACCAATACTCTTTTTAAAGTGACCTATATTTACAAGTTTTCTCTCTATACCAGCAGTTCCAACTTCAAGTCTATAGTCTCCTGAAACAGGAGGAGTAACATCTAATAGAGGTGAGATTAAGTGTGTTAGTTCAACACAAGTGTCTAAACTAACCCCTTTTCTTTTACCATCTTCTACCTCAGTGGAGATAACACTTATACGATAAATTGTTTCATCATTCTCACTAACAATAACAGTATCATATAGTTCTAAATCAACTGATTTTACAAGTGAATTGATATCATTTTCAAGACTCATCACTAGGCTCCTTAGATATTTTTTTAAATAGATCTTCTAATTTTTGTGTTTTAGCTAGTTGCTCATCAAACTCAAATGTAAACTTAGGACAACGATACCACCCTTGATCTTTAAGACAATGTGTCTCAATAATAGGACGTGCTTTTCTTAAGAGTTTAAGATAGTCTCGTTTTTCTTGTTCTGTATACTCATTTGGATTTATATAAACTTTTGCATCACTCTTACCACGAGAACATACAACTTCAACAATATTTAAATCATGAAGTCTTTTATCGTTCATTGCGCCAAGTGCTTGAGGGATTAACTCTAAGAGAACTGATTCAGTTCTCTTGAGTTTGATTTGTGCTTCTGTCATAAGGCTTACAGACTTACTTTCTGCTCAACTTTTTTGAATGTTTCAAGAACATCGCCTGGTATAACGTCATCATAACCACTGATAACAACACCACACTCATAACCGTTTCCGATCTCTTCAACATCATCTTTAAAGCGTTTAAGTGAAGTAAGTTCACCTTCGTAGTGAACAACGCCATCACGAATAACACGAACCATTCCACCACGAATAAGGCGACCATCAACAACCACACAACCAGCAACAAGACCTTTAGGTATTTTAAATACCTCTTTAACTTCTGCTTGACCTGTATTTTCTTCAGTATATTTTGGAGCCATCATACCAGTAAGCATTCCAGTGATATCGTCAATTAGTTGGTAGATGATTGAGTAAGTTTTAATCTCAACACCTTTTTGTTTAGCAGCTGCTTTAACTGAACCAGTAGGACGAACATTAAATCCAAGAAGTACACAGTTTTCAGAGTTGTTAACAAGTTCAACATCATTTTCAGTAATTCCACCAACACCAGAAGAGATGATGTTAACTTTAACTTCATCATTACGAAGAGCCGTAATAGAAGACTTAATAGCTTCAAGAGTACCGTGAACATCTGTTTTAAGTACAACTTTAAGAGATTTAAGTTTACCCTCTGCAATCATAGCTGTCATATCTTCTAATGAAGATTTAGTACTAATTGAAAGTTCTTTATGTCTATCATATTCGTGACGTTTAAGAGCAAATGCTTTTGCTTCTTTCTCATCTTCCATAACTGTCATAACTTCACCAGATGCTGGAACTTCATTAAGCCCTGCAATAACTGCTGTATGTGATGGTAAAAGAGTTTTAACTTGTTTTTTATGCTCATCAAGCATTGCTTTAACACGACCATATGCCGCACCACATACTACATAATCTCCAACTTTAAGTGTACCATTTTGAACAATAACAGTAGCAACTGGACCACGACCTTTCTCTAAAGAAGACTCGATAACAGCAGCTTTTGCAAGTGCATTTTCATTTGCTTTAAGTTCTAAAATCTCAGCTGTAGTAAGAATCTCTTCAAGTAGATCATCAATACCCATGTTAGATTTTGCAGAAACTGGTACAAATGGAATATCTCCACCCCAATCAACAGGGTTAATTCCGTGCTCAGCCATCTGACCTTTAACCATATCTGGTTGTGCAGTATCTTTATCCATTTTGTTAAGAGCAACAATTATTGGAGCACCTGACTCTTGAGCAAGTTTAATAACTTCAAGAGTTTGAGGTTTAACACCATCATCAGCAGCTACAACAATTACGATAATATCTGTAATCTCTGTACCTTTTTGACGCATGTGACTAAACGCAGCATGTCCCGGTGTATCGATGAAAGTAATTGGCTTAGCGTGTTGTTCAATTGTATAAGCACCGATGTGCTGTGTAATTCCACCAGCTTCACCTTCAGTAACTTTTGCTTCACGAATAGCATCAAGAAGTGAAGTTTTACCATGGTCAACATGACCCATAATTGTAATAACTGGAGCTCTCTCTGTTGCATCTGGATCTTCTTCTATGTCTTGTACTTCATGAGTGAACTCATCTTTAGGGTCAATAATAGTTACTTCTACATCAAACTCTTCAGAAAGAATTTCAATTTCATCATTTCCAAGGAAATCATTTTTAGTCATCATCATACCAAGGTCAAAAAGAACTTTGATAATATCAGAGATAGGACGTCTTAGAGCTTCAGCAAACTCATAAACACGGATATCTTCTGGAATCTCTACGTGAGTTATAATCTCTTCTTCGTGAGATGATTTTGCATATTTTTTACGCTTATCTTTACGTACTTTTCTACCACGAGGAGCAGCTTTTTTGTTACCATTACGTCCTGCTGGTTTAGGAGGACGTGGTTTTCTTGGTTGTTCAGCAGGAAGAGGTGCACGTTCTGTAGAGTTTAAATCTAGTAGTACAACTTGGTCATCCATGTCCATAGAGACATCAGCCATAGAACCACCAAAGATATCCATCTTTCTACCTTGGTCTTTTCTAATGCTTGCAGATTGTCTTGAAGAAGATTTTTTCTTTTGTGCTAACTCTTCTAATACTTCTGCACTCATTTTCCCATATGAAGAGACTGATGCTTGCTTTTGAGGAAGATTATAGTTCTCTTCAACTTTTGGCTTTTTCTTTTTAACAATTTTAAGACCGCTCTTTTTAAGACCAGGACGTACAATTGGTTGAACAACTCTAAGTGTAGTTTTAGGAGCCTCTTTCTTTGGAGCTACTTTTACTGTTTCAGCAGGAGTTTCCTCTTTTACTTCTTCAGTTTTTTCAGGAGTTACACTCTCTTTAGCTGATTCTTCTTTAGGAGTCTCTTCCTTCGAAGGTTCTTTTACTTCAGGAGTATCACTTTTAGCTTTTTTTATAGTAGGTTTAGCTGGAGCAGCTTCTGCTTCTCCTCCATTCATGATGAAGTTTGCTATACTTTCTGCTTGTTCCATACTTACCTTGCTTTGTGCAGCTTTTACTTCAATACCCATACTTTTTGCTTTTTCTAAAACATCTTTAGAGGCAATTCCAAGCTCTTTTGCAATTTCGCTAACGCTAACTTTATCTGTCATCAGTGATGATCTCCTTTAGTTTGTTCATAAGTTTTTCTCTCTGATTACTTTTACACTGTCGCATAAGAGTTTTTGAGAGTTTTTTGTCATTTTCTTGACAACTTTTACAGAGGTAAAAACTTCTACCCCTACCATAAAATGAACTTATTTCTCCATTAACACAACATAGTCTAAGCAAGTTAGACTGAGCATCTCTTTCTCTACAAGAGATACACATTCGAGTTGGTTGATGAAATTTTTTCGCCATTATATCTAAATCTTACTTTATTTAATAGGCTTTATCGCTCTATTATCAATCCATTATTATCAAAATCTAAAACTTTTACACTAAAGTCTGGAAATTTTTGAGAAAACTTGTTTGCAATCATTGCTGAATCATCATCATATACTAAGGAGAAGAATGTACTTCCGCTTCCAGAGAGAGTACTCATAAGAGCACCTGATTCATATGCTACTTTTTGAACTGAGAAGAGTTCAGGAAGTGTTTTCATACGAGCTTTTTGATGAAATCTATCTTGTGCTGCAAGCTTTAGCATTTCCCAATCTTCATTGAAGAATGCCGCTACAGTTAATGCAGTATGCGATAAATTATAAACTGCATTCTCTTTTGAGTATGATTTTGGAAGAATTGTTCGTGATTTTGATGTATTCATCTGCTTATTTGGTATGACTACTACTGCTTTTAAATAATCGGGAAGATGCTTTCTTTGAGAAAATACTTTATTTTTTTCAATTGTTGCAGCATTAAATCCACCCATAACTGCAGGTGTAATATTATCAGGATGTGGTTCATAAACTAATGCATGATTTAATATACGGCGTTTTGAAACTCTAATACCAGCAGCCTCGTGAGCAGAAGCTATAGCAGATACAATAACAGCTGAAGAACTTCCTAGCCCTCTAGACATCGGGATTGAGTTATAAAAAGTAAATTTAAAATTTTGCTTTTTCTTTGTTAATCGAGAATAATGCTCGTTGAAAATACTGATAAAAAGATTATTTCCTTTTAAACGAGGATTATTTTCACCTTCACCTTTTATACATACACTAAAAAATTTTGATGGGTGAAATTCTACTTTATTTCTTAAATCTACTGCTAAACCTAAAGAGTCAAAACCAGGACCAAGATTTGCAGAAGTTGCGGGTACACTAATTATCACAGAAAACTTCCTATTGACCAACAGCTCCTATCATGTATAGAGGTGTTGCTATTTTACTAAACTCATTATAATCAAGCATATCAGGAAGCTTAAATAGTGCTTCTGGTGCTGTTTCTAACTTTTGAGTTTTTATTTCTGATGAAAGTTTAACAAAATATAGCTTTCCAATCGCTTTTATTGGTTGATTATTATTAAAATAAAAAGCATCTGTTGCAAAAAGTGGTATTTTTTTTAAAATACTTAAAGATTTTAAAAAAACATAAGCAACTTTTATAGCCATAAAACTTCCTGGTCCATTTGCATAAAATAGTTTTCTAATATCATATTTCTTAAATAACTCATCAAACAGAAGAGGTAGATAATCTGAACTTTTTTCTAAAGACTCTATCTCTTGAATCAAAACATTATTTTCATATATGCCTATCTTTAATGGTGAAGTCAAGGTAATTAGTAAGACATCTACTTTTTTAAGCATATGCTTTTTCTAACTCTCTTGTTTGTTCCCCGACTAGCTCAACAACTTCATAATTTTCAGGATCTGCTAGTAGAGCTAAAGTAAGTTTATGATTTAGATCATGACTTCCAGCTAAAGCTTCATAGTTTCCAATAAAGTTCATTCCTATTAGAGACATATCACCAATAGCATCAAGAATTTTATGTCTAACAAACTCATCAGTAAAACGCAGCCCTTCAGGATTTAAAATCTTTTTATCATCTAAAACAATTGCATTTTCAAGAGAACCACCAAGTGCTAATCCTTTTGAACGAAGATACTGCACTTCATGTAAAAAACCAAAAGTTCTTGCACGGGAGATTTCACTTTTATAAGACTCTTTTGTAAACTTAAGTACAAACTCCTGTTTTTGAATCACTGGGTGAGGAAATTTAATAGTAAAATCGTACTGTAAATCTGGAGAAGGAGAAAGTTTTACATACTTCTCACCCTCTTTTACTTCTACCTCTTTTACTATTTTCATTACTTTTTTTGGAATATCTAAAGACTCAATTCCAGCCTCATCTAAGAGCATACAAAAACTTGCACTACTCCCATCCATAACAGGAACCTCATCGGCGTCTACAATTACTCGTAGATTGTCAATTCCATATGCATATACAGCAGATAATAGATGTTCAATTGTAGAGATAACATGTCCATCCTTTCCAATAACTGTAGCCATCTTAGTATCAACAACATTTTGTGGTACTAAAGGAATAGAAACATCAACATCACTTCTATAAAACACTATTCCACTATTTGACTCTAAAGGCTCTAGTTTTAATCTAACAGGAGAACCTTTATGCAGTCCAATTCCAACAAGTTCAACACTCTTTTTAATAGTTGTTTGATACATTTTATTCCCTATTTTCTATCTATTGTTTCTTTAGCATCTTTAATAATATCGGTAATATTTTCTTTCATCCACTGTGTATCCATCCACTCTTGAGGACGAACTTCTATGCCTTGTACTAAGACACCAAAGTGTAAGTGATCACCCATAGCATATCCACTTTTCCCCGTGTTTGCAATAGTCTCTTTTTTAACTACACTATCTCCACTATTTACTTTAATACTAGAACAGTGTCCATAGATAGTATAAAGACCAAGACCATGAGATATCATTGGCATATTTCCATAAAGACCGTTATAATCAGCATAAACTACCTTACCTGCGTTTTGAGGCTTAATTGCTGCCATTGCATTTGAGGCAAGGTCTAATCCTAGGTGGTAAGATTCACTTATATATTCTCCATTATAGTAGTACTTTCTATGATCACCAAACCGTGCTACAACTTGTGCATTTTTTAAAGGATACATTTTATTTATTTTAAAATTATCTATCGTTTCTGTTGAGATTTCAGAAGATAATTCATGAATAAGTGTTTCATTTTTAGCTCTAACATCTTCATTAATAATTTTAAACTGCTCAAGAGAGCCTTCAACTCCTTGTGTTTCAGCAAACTCTTCTGATAAGTCTGCAATTTTTCCTTTTAAAAATTTATCACTTAATTTGATATTTGAAATTCTATATCTTTTCTCTTTAAGCCAAAGAGGTACATATGATTTTGCAATATTGCCTGCTAAGTCAGTTGCGACAATTGTTGCCTTAAAATTCTTATCTTGAACTGGCCAAGCTAAAAGTGATATAAAATAACCCTCTTTATAAAAAGGTTGTGGTTTAAATCTTTTTTTATCATTTCCTTCTATATAAATTTGATTAATATTTTCATCTTCAACCTTAAATATGACAAGGGCAGAACCACCACGAGAAATTTTATATGAGTTATTTACGATGCTTAACTGTGGTCTTTTTTTATCTATAGTAAGTTTAAATACTTCTGTTACACTATTACCATTTAAATAATTCCATTTACTAATATCTTTTGCTTGTACAACAATCTCAATATTTTTATCTTTCATTGAGTAAGCAGCACGAGGGGGTGCTACTTCTAAAACTAAAGATGATTTTGGAGTGATGAGTTGTTCATGAATTAGATCTCTTTCTCCATCCTTACTCTTAAGTGTTACTTTATATGCAATTATTCCACTATCATCAGAAATATTAATTTTGAGAGGCTTCTTAAGATTCCAGTATCCATTATTATTATCTATTGTAACTTTAGGGGCAACTCTTTCAAACATTGACGAAAAATAGATATAAAATCCTCCTCCAATAATTAAACCTAATACAAATATCAACCCAAATGATGAGTTATTTCTTCTATTTCTCAAATTACATTTCCTCTATTGTTTTTATTATTTTAAAATTTTCATCACTTTTTAAAAGTACTACTTTACTTACATTTACTAAAGAGAGTAACTCTCTCATAACAGTATATACTTCTTGCATTGATGCCCCAGATGCTTTTAAATCTTCATCACTAAAATGAGATTGTGCTACCTTTGCATTTTCAATTAGAAGTAGGTTTTTAAATAGTATCGATCGTAATCTATATATAGCTAAAGATTGACTATTTACAATAGCTTGTCTTGCAACTGTATAATTAGCTTTTAGTGATATTAATTCACTACAAGCAGCAAAAACTGTACCATTACATTCACTACTATTAAAATTATTATATCTTTGTAAAATACCACTATAGAGTGCTGTTGCCATCTTTAAATTTATTTTTATACCATTAGATTTAAAAAAATTAAAATATTTTAGGCTCTCTTTACTAACAACAATTGTTAAATCAGATGAAGATGCTACACTATCTCTAAGCTTATCAAACCAAGGTAAAAATTTTAAATTATTTTCAATATTTTCAATTTTACTAAGAGAAACTTTTTTATGCAGTGTTAAGATATAACTATAAATAGCACTAGCATTAGCAAAAGAAGCATTATCTGTTTGAATAAGAATATTTTGAGCATTTTTTATATCAACTAAAGGTAACATATTATTTATCTTTTTTAAAATTATACGCTATTTTTTGTTCATTTTATAGACATATGCAAGAACTTCAGCAACTGCAGCAAAAAGGGCTTCAGGAATAGCTTTATCTATTTCTACTTCACTATATAAACTTCTAGCTAGAGGTGGATTTTGAACAATATGGACCTTATTTTCTCTTGCAATTTTTTTAATCTGTTGGGCAATATTATCCATACCCTTAGCAACTACTATTGGAGCATGAGAGTTTTCATTATCATATTTAATAGCTACTGCATAGTGTGTTGGGTTAGTTATAACAACATCTGCATTTGGAACTTCCGCCATCATTCGCTTACGAGCTGTCTGCATCTGAATCTGACGAATTTTTGATTTAATGAGAGGATCTCCTTCCATATTTTTCATCTCATCTTTTATCTCTTGTTTTGACATTTTTAGATTATCAAAATACTGTTTTCTAACTATAATAACATCAATAAGAGCAAAAATAAAAATAATAAAAAGCATAATAAATGCAATAATCAACATCTTCTCTTGAAGCCAAGCCATCTGATCACCTAAGCCAAAGAGTGCGACAGTAGGAAGTTCTTCAATAAATTGAAAAAAAACAATGAAGCCTATACCTAAGGTTGTAAAAGATTTAAAAGTAATTTTTATACCATCTACAAGTTTTTTAAGTGAAAAAAGATTTTTTATACCCTTAATAGGATCAAGTTTAGAAAATTTGGGCTGTATTGCATCTATTGTAAATAAAAATCCAAACTGTGATAAGGCTGCAATTACACCTGCTATTGCTACTGCAATAGAAAGAGGCATAACTATTATGAGAAATTCTCGAACAGTAACAAAAGCTAATCCGATCATAGCCTCTTTATTTATTTCCATTCCAACTAAAGAGAAATAATACTTTACTAAAAAAATAAGATGCTCTGCCATGAAAGGAAAAAGCATTAAAATTGCTAAAATTGCAACAAAAAGAGTGATTACTCCAGAAGCATCTTGAGACTTTGGAACATTTCCCTCTTTTCTAGCATCTTCTATCTTCTTGGGGGTGGGTTCTTCTGTCTTTTCTGCATCATCAGCCATCTTTTATGACTCTCTTAATCCATTTTCATGGATATGTCAATCCAGTTTGATTGATGAATTAATGAGCCACTACTAATCGCATCAACACCAGTTTTTGCATAAGATTCTATGGTCTCTAACGAGATATTTCCACTTGCTTCAAGTAAAATATGAGGATGATTATCGTCTCTATATGCTACTATTGATACTATCTGCTCAGGTGTCATATTATCGCACATTACGATATCACACTCTGCTTCAAATGCCATTTTAGCTATTTCAAATGTTTCTGCTTCTACTTCTATTTTTGCTGTAAAAGGAATCTTCTTTCTTGCATTTACTATATACTCTTTAAGATTCTTAATAGTCTTTAAATGTGTATCTTTGATCATCAAAGAGTCATCAAGCCCCATTCTATGATTTACTGCACCACCTGTTCGTGTCGCATACTTTTCAAATATCCTAAGAAGTGGTCTTGTTTTTCTTGTATCTAGAAGTTTCACACCAAAGGGCTCAATTAATTTAACATACTTATTTGTAAGAGTTGCTATAGAACTTGCATGAAGTAACATATCTAAAATAGTACGTTCACAACGAAGAAGTGTATGAGAATCTGCTTTTATTGTTGCCAAGATATCACCGAGTATAAAACTTTCACCATCACCTTTAAACCAGTTAATTTCAAAATTTTCTATCTTTGCTAAAACATTAATATATTTTACCCCAGAAACAATTCCATCACTCTTTGCAATAATTTTTGCAGATGCTAAAATGGCAGGTTCAACTAAAGCATATAAATCTCCACGACCTACATCTTCGGCTAAGGCTTCTCTTACAAACTCTTCTATCATAGTGCTAACATTCTATCAAGTGCTATTTTCGCCCATTTTTGTGTTTTTTCATCTATAAATATCTCATTTATGGGCTCACCATCATCTATTGCTTTTAATGTAATATAAACATCATAAAGTGTTGTTTCATTCATAGTAGGACACTCTGGTTTTGTAGAACTTAGCACATAAGTATTTTTAGGACGAAGTCTATTTACCATGTTAAACTCTGTCCCAACAGCTACTTTTTGATCTTCATCAAGATCAGCAATATACTTTATTAGCTGAGAAGTTGAACCAACAAAGTCACTAGCATCACAAATAGCAGGATCACACTCAGGGTGTGTTGCGATTAAGATACCTGGAAATTTATTTCTAAAAAAGCTTATATCTTCAAGTGTAAAAAGTTGATGCACTGAACAAAAACCATTAAAACAGATAATGTCAGACTCTTTTAAATTACTTCCATCTCCAATTACACAAGATTTAAGTTCCATCTGATTTGCAATATTTTGACCTAAACATCTATCCGGAACAAAAAGAATTTTCTTTCCTTCTTTAAGTGCATTTGTAATGATAATCTTAGCGTTTGAACTTGTACAGACAACTCCTCCCATCTCTCCAACTTTTGCTTTTACCTCTACATCTGAATTAATATATGTAATTGGTAAAATATTTTCACTCTCTATTCCAGCATCATTTAAGGCTTTAACTGCATTGTCATACATCATGCCATCTATCATCTTTGCCATCGCACAGCATGCTACTTTAGGCATTACAACTCGTTTGTTAGGAGAAAGGACTTTCACACTCTGTCCCATAAAACCAACACCACAAAAAAGTACAAACTCTGCATTATCAGCCTTTGTTTTCATAGCTAGTTCTAAAGAGTCACCAGTGATATCTCCAACTTCAAAAACCTCATCACGTTGATAGAAGTGAGCAACAACAGTTACATCTAATTTCTTTTTATATTCATCTATTTTTGTTCTTAATTCTTCATTTGTAAGTTGCAAAAAAATATCCTATATTTATTATTGATGTGATTATACCAAAAAATTTTATATGCTTATAAATATATAGAGTGTAGAATGTCATAACAAATCGACTTTAAGGTTATTTATGGATTTTTTATTTAATATCAATGTACAGTTTTTTATCGCAGCATATTTAGTTGGAGGGATTCCATTTGGTCTTCTTCTTGCAAAAAAATTTGCGGGTGTAGATATAAAAGCAAGTGGTAGTGGTAGCATAGGTGCTACAAATGTTTTAAGGGTTGTAAAAGAGACAAACCCTGCCCTTGCAAAAAAACTAGGTATCGCTACTTTAGCACTTGACGCACTCAAAGGTGTGATTGTTTTAACTGTAGCATATTTTATGGGGCTTAGTGAATCAACTCTCTGGGCTATTGCCGTTTTATCTGTAATTGGACACTGTTTTTCACCCTATTTGAACTTTGAAGGGGGAAAAGGTATTGCAACAGGCATGGGAGTTATGATGTTTATGCTTCCACAGGAGACATTAATTGCTTTAGTTGTTTGGGGAGTGCTCGCAAAAACACTTCGCATCTCTTCAGTCTCTTCACTAACAGGTGTTCTTGCTCTTTTAATTGCAAGTTTTTATATTCATCCTGATATGACTCATGCACCGGTTGTTTTCATAGTTTTTATTCTGTATTACAAACATATACCAAATATCATCCGTGTTTTTAAGGGTGAAGAAGCACGTGTAGTTTAATGACGATACACATAGAAGATCTTAAATTTCAAACTATTATTGGAATTTTAGATTTTGAAAGGCTTACTCCTCAAAATGTCATTGTAAATCTTGAAATAGAGTACATATATACAGATGAGTTTATAAACTATGCACAAGTAAGTGAACTTATCAAATCCACAATGATAGAAAAGCAATTTTTACTTTTAGAGGATGCATTATCTTCTCTATCTATAAAACTCAAAAAAGAATTTACTAAGATAGATAAACTTATACTTAAAATTACAAAACCTTCAATAATGCCCGACTGTGTCGTCAGTTTAAGTGATAATTACGATTTCAATTCTTAATCCAAACTTCATTTTTTTTTAAAGAAAATTGAAAAAAACTTTAAACTAAACTAAAATTACGCTATCATTTCACAAAAATAATCATATACAGGAAATTATTAATGCGCATTCTTATCATTGAAGATGAAGTAACATTAAATAAAATGCTTGCTGAGGGACTAAAAGAGTTTGGTTACCAAAGTGACGTTGTTGAAACACTAAAAGATGGTGAATACTATCTTGATATTCGTAACTACGATTTAGTTCTTATGGATTGGATGTTACCAGATGGTAACTCTATAGATATCATTGGTGATATCAAATCTAATACTCCAAAAACTGTTGTAGTTGTTATCTCTGCAAGAGATGATAATGAGAGTGAAATTGAAGCACTTCGTTCTGGTGCTGATGACTACATTAGAAAACCATTTGATTTTGATGTTCTTATAGCTCGTATTGAAGCACGTTTACGTTTTGGTGGATCTAACATCATTGAAATCGAAGACTTAACTATCAATCCTGAAGAAGAAAAAATTACTTATAAAGAGCAAGAGATAGAACTTAAAGGTAAACCTTTTGAAGTACTTACTCACCTTGCACGTCACCGTGATCAAATTGTTTCTAAAGAGCAACTTCTTGACGCAATCTGGGAAGAGCCAGAACTTGTTACTCCAAATGTAATCGAAGTTGCAATTAATCAAATTCGACAAAAAATGGATAAACCATTAGGAATCACAACTATCGAGACTGTACGTCGTCGTGGTTACAGATTTTGTTTCCCAAAAGAGATCAACTAATATCTATTAATCTCTAAAATGATATAATCTTAAATATTTTATTTGAGGTTATATTATGCTCTCTACACGCAGTATTCGCACAAACTTTTTAATCAAACTTATTATCTCTTCAAGTTCTCTCATTTTAATCTTTTCATCTATACTATTTTTCTATGTTGAGCGTTCTATTTTAGATGATAAAGCTATAGAACTACATCAGTATGCAAAAAATATTGCAAATGACGAATCACTTTTTCAACATGAAGAAACTTTTAATGAAAACTTTTTATCTTTAAATGTAGAAATAATTTATCTACACTCCAATGCAAATGCAGATGTATATGAGAAAACTGTTCATAAACATACATACTTAACACTTATCTACCCTTATAATTTAGAAAACTCAGCTTATCTCAAAATCTCAAAAGATATTAGTAGTACAAAAAAACTTTTAGGTAAAATTTTAAACTATATATTTATAATTAATATTGCAGGATTCATGCTAGTTATACTTTATGCTATTTTTATATCTAAAATGCTGGTCTCTCCGATTAAAACACTTAACTCTAGACTCTCAAACATGAATGAACATCTGATTAAACAGATAGTAGTAGAAGAGCTTCCTACTGAGTTTGAACCTCTGGGTAGAACTATAAATCACCTTATACTAAGAATTCAAAATTTTGTTAAGTATCAAAAAGAACTTTTCATTGGAACAGCACATGAGTTAAAAACCCCTCTCGCAGTTATAAAACTAAAAAATCAAGTAACACTTCTAAAAAAACGCACTCCTGAAGAGTATATAGATGCCCTTAAAGTAACAAATAAGACTATTGATGAGATGAACATCATAGTTTCAAATATTTTGAATATAGGTCGTCAAGAGGGTGCACAACTAGATAAACCGACAGAAGTAGATATTATCTATATTTTAAAACAGAAGGCAAGTGACTTTAAGCTTCTTGCTGATAGTGAAGGGAAAAAACTTCATATGAGTTTTAAACCAGATGGTTTTATGGCAACACTTCAAGTCAGTTTACTAAACCAAATCATTCAAAACTTTTTACAAAATGCACTTAAATTTACACCTATTGACAAATCAGTTACTCTTCAAAGTTCACAAGATAACTATGGACTACTTATAGAAGTTATAGATGAAGGATGTGGAATAGACGAAAGTGTTGATCTTTTTGCTCCTTTTAAAAGACAAGGTAATAAATCTGGTGTTGGTCTTGGTCTATTTCTAGCAAAAAGTGCCGCAGATGCACTCGGTGCAAGAATCAAACTTGAAAATAGAAAAGATGGTATTGAAGGAACAGTTGCATCACTGCAACTAAACTCAAAACTTTCTTGTATCTTACCTATGAATAAGTAGAATTTCAAAAATAATAAAGCTTAATTTTGTTATAAATCGGTCATATAAATATAAATGATAAAATATAAGGTTTTTGAATATGGCTCTAATAATTAATGATGAATGTATAGCATGTGATGCTTGTCGTGAAGAGTGTCCAACTATTGCGATTGAAGAGGGTGATCCAATTTACTACATTGACCCAGATCGTTGTACTGAATGTGTTGGAGTTTATGATGAACCGGCATGTATTTCAGTATGTCCCGTTGATTGTATTGTTCCAGATAAAGATAATGTTGAATCAATTGCAGAACTTCAGTTTAAAGCCAAAAATCTAGATATGGAAGAGTAACACTTTGGCAAAAAGAGTTTCTGTTATAGACATAGGTTCTAACTCTGTTAGAATGGTTATCTATGAGAGAACTTCTCGGTTTGCTTTTCACCTTCTACACGAAGAAAAAAGTAAGGTTCGAATATCTGAAAATGCTTATAAGCATCAAGGTAATCTCCAAGAGATACCTATGCAAAGAACTTTTGATGCACTTGAAAACTTTCTCAAAATTAGTAAATCTTTTAAATCTCGTAAAACTCTCTGTGTTGCAACATCTGCACTCCGTGATGCTCCAAACCAAAAAGAGTTTATACATAAAGTCAGAGATAGACTTAAACTTAATATAAAAACAATAAGTGGTGAAAAAGAAGCATACTATGGTGCCATAGCTTGTGCTAATCTACTTCCTAAACAAAATGCAGCACTTAGCATTGATATTGGTGGAGGCTCAACAGAGCTTGCTTATATAGATGCAGACAATGTTTCAAAAACTCTCTCTCTTAAACTAGGTACAGTTCGTCTCAAAGAGCTCTATTTTGATAAGAATGATATTGATGGAGCAGTTAAATATATAGATTCTCAACTCCAAGAGCTCTCTATGCATAATATTTCAACACTAATTGGTATTGGCGGTACTTTTAGAGCAGTGTCAAGTTCAATTATGAAGTTTTCTGACTACCCACTCAATAAGATTCATGCCTATTCATACTCAATTGAAACATTCAAAGAGTTTCTCTTTAATGTTTTACAAGCAGATAATACTCAACTAAAAGCACTCAACATAAAAGCTAATAGACTTGATGTAATTAAACCAGGGGCACTAATACTCCAAAGAGTTATAAATAAACTGAGTATTAAAGATATCATTACAAGTGGTGTTGGAGTAAGAGAAGGTGTTTATCTTGCTGATTTACTCAGAAACTCTAAACATAAATTTCCAGCTAACTATAATACTTCTGTTCGATATATTATAGATTCTCATATAAACAATGATAGTTTTTCAAACCAGTTAAACTCTCTTAGTAAGAAACTTTTTAATTTAACTAAATCACATTTAAAATTAGATGATAAGTATAGATATGAACTCTCTACAGCAGCAAAACTTTATCCAAGTGGAAGTAGTGTACATTTTTACTCACAAAATAAACACACCTACTATCTCATACAGAGTGCACTTGAGTATGGTTTTACACACAACAGTATCACTCTCATAGCTACACTTACAAAATATGCTAAGAGTAAACTGCCTGCAACTTCACATCTAGAGAAGTATGCTGAACTGCTTCCACCTCCTAGTACTACAAATGCTCTTAGCTTCTTACTATCACTCTCTATTGCACTACTAAGCCATAGACCTAGAAATATTGACTTTGAGATGAGTTTTAAAGAGGGTGTATTAAAAATAGAGTCTAAAAATAATCTTTACATAACAGAAGATTGTGTAAGTACACTTGAGTGTAACAACAGAGAGTTTGAAGTTAAGTTTAACTCTTAAAATCTCTGTCCCATAGTAAACTCAAAGCTTGAAGGCTTATCTCCAGTTTGTTGGTTAAGTGGAGATGCAAACATCAATTGAATTGGTCCAACTGGTGAAAACCACTCTAGCCCTGCCCCAAAACCACCACGAGAAATTTCACTTATTGACTCATCACCTATAAAACCCCAATCCACAAATGTAACTAAACGCATTTTTGCCTTAGGAACAAGTGGGAAACTAAGCTCTAGTGAATTTGAGAATGTTTTCTTTCCACCTATTCTTCGAATATTATCTGGTGCGTTATTATCAACTATTGTAGGTGATAGAGAGTATGATTCATATCCTCTTACGCTACCTATTCCACCCATATAGAATTTCTCAGCTAAAGGAATATAACCATTATCTATAACAGCATAAAGTCTTGACTTATATCTAAAAATAGCATCAAAACCAAGCCACTCTTCAAGACCTGTATATTTATTAAAAGTGGTTCTTGATTTTAAGTAATCAGCATCAGCACCAAGACCAGTTTTTTCAAAACTTTGAGAGAGTGTAAAACCTTTACGAGGAAGATAGTAATCATCTGTATCATCCCAGTTCACACTAATAGTCATACCACTTTTAGTGTAATCTTGAAAGTAAAAAGTATCAAGTGTTGAGTTTGCATCTATCTGAGAAAAATCATATGCATTTCCTGAGTATCCATACCCTATATAACCAGTAATATGACGAGAAAACCTATGTCCAGT
>Ga0256826_1001124_pt1 | contig 16562 bp, 14 predicted proteins | sample CV79metaG_FD_185975 | JGI IMG/M metagenome (GOLD analysis project Ga0256826, IMG submission 185975) | Hydrothermal vent microbial communities from East Pacific Rise, Pacific Ocean - CV79 | ecosystem: Environmental > Aquatic > Marine > Hydrothermal vents | place: Pacific Ocean: East Pacific Rise...
AGCCAATTTCTTAGCCCCTTTAAAGTCAGCCTTCCCAGTCCCAAGCTTCGGAACTTCATCCACTTTAAAATAACTTGACGGAACAAAAAGAGGATTCATACCCAAAGCTTTAATCTCTTCTTTTAATACCTCTATCTCTTTTTCACCCTCTAAAAGAAGAACTATACGTTCTCCTTTTTTAGCATCAGGAATAGCTGTAATGGAAAAGTTATCGTTTTCTCCCATAAGCTTACCTATCTCAGCTTCTACCAAACCAAGACTTACCATCTCTCCTGCCACTTTTGCAAAACGGCTGTAACGGTCAACAATGGTTAAGAAACCATCTTCGTCTACGTGTCCTTTGTCTCCTGTAATGTACCAACGAATACCATTTATCTCTTTGATTACCTCAGCTGTTTTCTCTTCTGCTTTCAGATAACCTTTCATCACTTGAACCCCACCAATAAGAATCATTCCGTCTTCACCTTGTTTAAGCTCTTCAAAACTTGTAGGGTCAACTATCATGAGTGCTGTTCCAGGAAGAGGTAAACCAATGGTCCCTACTTTTGCCCCTACTTGAACATGATAGGTATCAGGAACAATAGCATCGTGAACGTTACATGAAGCTGCTGGTGTTGTCTCTGTTGCACCATAGCCTTCTAAAATATCTTTTCCAAAACGTTCTTTAAAGAGTTGGGCTATCTCTTTTGGAAGTTTCTCTGCCCCTGCAATGACCATTCGTAAATTTTCAAACATCTTAGGATGAATCTTTTTATTTCTTGAATAGAGTCTAAAGAAAGTTGCTGTTGCAAAAAGGAAAGTTGCATTATATTTACTTGCCATCTTTGCAATGCCCATTCCATCGGTTGGGTCGGGGTGACAGACTACAGGAATACCCTCAATGAGTGGAGCAAATGTCGTAACCGTAATACCAAAAGAGTGAAAGATGGGTAAGGTTCCAAGCATTACATCTTTTTTATTTGGGTTAATGACATTTATAAACTCTTTAATGTTCCCCAAAATATTTTGATGTGAAAGCTCAATTCCCTTTGGAATACCCTCTGAACCACTTGAAAACAAAATAGCAGCCGTATCTTCTGTGTTTACTTTTTTAACATATAAAGTACTCAACAGAGATGCAGGTAAAAATTTTGCTTGTAACAACATGGCTAACTGCTCTGCTTTATTCATACTCTCTTTTATCTCTTCTAAGTAAAGAAGTTCTACTCCTTCAAGTGCTTCTTCTAAGTCAAACCCTTTTGCTTTTAGCTTTGTCATGAACTGTTTAGAGGTGAGTACTTGTTTGATTTCTGCCAGTTCTACGGCATGTTTTAAACTCTGTGTTCCTGCTGAGTAGTTTAGGTTTACAATGGTCTTACCCAAAGTCAATGTTGCCATGTTTGAGATGCTACCCCCTGCTGAAGTAGGAACAATAAGCCCTACATTCTGCGCTGTTCCTAAAAGATTTTTAAACTTCTTTCGCATAAGGAAAACAGCCGTAATGAACTTATGTCCTGAAAGGTGTACCCCTGTAGAGTCTGCAATACAGAGTGTTGCCCCTGTCTTTTTTGCCTCTTTTATCCATGCTTTAGGAAGAGACTCTAAACGCCCAATATAGCTTTTCCACGAGTCAACAGAGAGTCTGGTTACCTCTTCTTTTACCTCAATACCTTTACTCTTAATGTCCATGGTTTGACCAAAACTCACGCTGATGTCTCTTAGACCTTTGGCTTTTATTTTGTCTTGTGCATTTGAAAGTTTTCCTTCCCACAGTCCACGTAAGTAAAAAGGAACAATAACAGCATTGTCAACATCTGCTACTGCCAATTCAAAACCTTTTTGAAACTTACCAATGTGACCATTACGCGTTAGGTGTCCTTCGGGGAAAAGGGCTACCATGTCGCCATTGCTTAACGCTTCACCTACAAGTTTTAAAGCATTTTTTCCACCACGTGTTGAGATGGGAATGGCTTTGAAAAATTTAAAAATTGGTTTAAAATACCATAGCTCATAATAGCTTCTATCTATAACAAAACGAATGGGTCTTGGCGTAGCTATTTGCAAAAATGCCCAATCTAAAAAAGAAACATGGTTTCCTAAAAGGAGTACTCCTTTTTGAGCTTTTAAATTGTCTAAACCTTTTACCTCAATGTCATAAAAAAAGCCAAAGAAAAAACGTACTATAAACTGTACAAACTCATGGGCTAAATGCTTAAGAGTAAATGCAAACCCTAGAAAAGCTATTACTGCTACAAAAGTAAAAAGAGAAGAGCCATCTAACCCAACATAGGCAAAGAGTGTTGTTAAAAACAAAAACCCAAACATAAATACGTTTTGTATAAAATTATTACCTGCTAAAACTTTTCCCATCATTCTTTGGGGGGTCAAGAGTTGAATAATGGTATTTAACGGGACAATAAACAGACCAGAAAAAATACCATATAAAAAGAAAACGAAGCCTATACTATAGAGAGACTCCAAAGTAGGAATGATGAAAAGAGAAATACTTACACCAATCGCCCCAAAAGGAATTAACCCCACTTCAATAAAACGTTTAGAAAAATAAGAGACCAATAAAGAGCCAAAAACTATACCCAAGCCAGATAAAGCTAACAGTCCATTAATAATGACCGTATTGTCAATGCCCATGCTGGATTTTATGTGTGCTCCAAAAATGGCTATGACCAGTTGAGAGATTCCCCAAAAAATAGAAAGTCCAATAATTGAAAGCCAAACAGTAGAAGACTTATGTAGAAGTTTCATATTGCCTTTTAAGTACGTTAAGTTCAGATATTTCTCAACTTTAAACTGCATGCTCTTTTTGTGTTCTACTTTTTTACTTAACTGTAAAGCAAAGAGAAATTCAACTACTGATGCCAATATGAGTGCGAAACCTAAAGGGTAAACACTTTGTAAAATTTCTGAAGCATTTTTAAAATCTGAGTTTAGAAGTTGTTCAAAAAAGACTGAATAAACAATACCCCCTGCTAGAATGGAAATGATGGTCACAGACTGCACTACTGAGTTTGCAGGGGTTAAGAGTTTTTTACCTACCATCTCTTTTATAAGACCATATTTTGCTGGACTATAAATGGCTGATTGTGCTGCTAAGATGAAAGTTAACGTAAACGCCATCCAGAACCACCCCATGATGTATGAAAACAAAATAAGTGTGGTAATTCCAATGGCAAAAAGTGATGCTACACGAATAATTTGTACTTTGGCATACTTGTCACTGAGAAAACCAGCTGGAGAAAAGAGCAGAATAAAAGGCAATAGAATCAGTCCATTAATAATGGCTGTCAAGACAATAAGCTCTGTTCCCTCATAGGCTTTTAAAATAGTGTTTTGTAAGACAATTTTGTGTCCTAAGTCAGTCATTGCATTTAAAAATACAATCAATATATAGGGGGTAAACCCTCCAATTTTAAACAGTTCTCGCATATTATATTTCCTTATTTTTTAGATCCATCTGTTTTTGATGTTCTTTCATTGTGTGCATATTAAAGAGGTAGGGTTTTAGTGTTAATATAGAGTCAAAAAGCAGTTCATAATGTTCATTGTTTAAAGTTTTATCTTTTTCTAACATCTCTGAACCCAATTCATATTCAATTTTTGCTAACTCTTTTGCTGTTTTAACATAAGCATCAAAAAGCTTTGCATCTAAACCCAATGCTTCTGCTCGTTTAAACACTCCTACTAATTTTAACTCTTGCGTTGAAAATCCATTTTCTTGTTTAAAAAGCAACCCTCGTTTTAAATAACTCTCTAACGTATCTTTTGTTAAACCACTTAACTCTAAAAAATCTTCATCGTTATACCACTGTCCATTTGGACTAGCAGACATGAGTTCTAAAGAGCGTAACATCATTGAAAAATCATCTGAAAAAGTAAATTTTTTCTCTTTAAAAATACCCTGTATTTGGGCAATAGAATATGAAAATTGATTTTGTAAATATTTTATAAATTTAATGATATTAATACATGACTCATCATAAAGATGTAAATTTGGTTTTGGCTTTTGAGGTTCTGGTAACAGCCCCTCTTTCACATAAAAAAGAATGGTTGACTTGCTTTCACCTGTCTCTTCCATTAAATGTTTCATTTTTAAAGACATAGCTAACTCCTAATATTATTGAGGAGTATTATAGATAAAAATTTAAACATTGTCAAGTGTTACCCTACACTTCTAAATTAATTTGTTTTATAAAGCTATTTGGCTATAATCTTTATTAAATCAATAGAAATTAGAAACGGATACTTAACCATGAAAAAAATTCTTCCATTCCTCCTTTTTACACTCATTAGTGTAGAAGCACAAGTCCTAGATGCCATTGCCATTGACGTAGAAGGTGAAGCCATTACTACACTTGAGATTCAAGCCGTTCAAGAAAAAATGAACATGTCTAAGCAAGCTGCTGTTGAAGCACTTATTAAAGACCGACTCGAAAAATCAGCCATCGAAAAAGCTGGCATAAGCATTAGTGATGCTGAGATTCAAGAAAAAGTTAATACCATTGCGAGAGCAAAGGGGCTAAGTCAAGAAAAAATGAAAGCGATTCTTGTTCAAAAAGGGCTTACATGGGAAAGTTATATTGAACAGTTAGCTACTGGAATGAAAAAAGAGCGTTTTTTTCAAGAACACATTTTAGCAACAATAGAGAGACCTAGCGATGATGAACTTGAAACGTTCTACAACACTCACCGTTCAGAGTTTTCAAATGCTCCAAGACAAATGAGTTTGGTTTCCTATAGTAGTAGTTCAGTAGAAAGCCTTAAGTCTGCCATTGGAAACCCCATAAAACCAGTTAATGGTGTAAAAAAAGAGAATATTCTAGCAAGTTCAAATGAGATGAGTCCAGCACTTTTAAAACTTATTGATAGTACTACTGTTAATTCATTTACAGCTCCTGTAAATACAGGTAAAGGTTTTGTTTCCTACTTTGTAAAATCAAAGGGAAATGGACAAGGTGGATTTGCTGCTGTAAAAAATGCTGTTGCTGCACGTTGGACACAAGAACAACGTGTTCAAGCTGCTCAAGACTTCTTTAATAAATTGAAATCTAATGCAAACATTAGAGTGATTCGTTTATAATTGCACAATTGATCAATAAAGGAAACAAATGGGACTAAAAGCAGACAGTTGGATACGGGAGAAATCACTCAATGAAGAGATGATAAGCCCTTTTTGTGAAGCACTAAAAGGTGAAGGTGTGGTCTCTTATGGACTAAGTTCTTACGGTTATGACATTCGCGTAAGTAATGAGTTTAAAATTTTTACAAACATCAACGCAGAAGTAGTTGACCCTAAAGATTTTAACGAAAATAATGTTGTGGATTTTAAGGGTGACATCTGTATTGTTCCTCCTAACTCTTTTGCACTGGCACGTACCATTGAATACTTTAAAATGCCTTCAGATACCTTGGCTATTTGTCTTGGAAAGAGTACGTATGCTCGTTGTGGAATCATTGTTAATGTTACACCATTTGAACCAGGTTTTGAGGGTCATATTACCATTGAAATTTCAAATACAACGCCTCTTCCTGCAAAGATTTATGCGAATGAAGGCATTGCTCAAGTACTCTTTTTACAAGGAGATGAGCAGTGTGAAACAACCTACTCTGACAGGAAAGGTAAGTACCAAAGTCAAACAGGAATCACATTACCAAGAATTCTTAAAGAGTCTTAAGGTTATTAGAATATAATAATTCGTAACAAATTTTTTTAAAGGAAACAACTATGGGTTTTTTCGATTTCGTATCAAATGCAGGTAAAAAATTATTAGGCAAAGGTGATGATGCCTCTGCTGTAAAAGAAGAGATAGAAGGTAGTTTTGATAATTTACCAATAGATGGTCTGGTTGTTGGCGTAGAGAGTGATATTGTCTCGTTAGCAGGAATTGCACAAGACTATCCTGTAAGAGAAAAAGCAATTTTAATTGCTGGGAATATAGAAGGAATTGGACAAGTTGATGCTACTCAGTTAGTAACAATGGAACAAATTTCAGAAGAAAATGTAAGAGAAATTCCAGAAGAAATTTTCTATACTATTGAAAAAGGTGACACCCTTTGGGCAATTGCCTCTAAATTTTATGATGATGGAAGTAAATATACTCACATTGTCGATGCAAATATTGAAGTTATCAAAGATGCTGACCTTATCTACCCTGGGCAAGCAATTAGAATTCCTGAAGTTCTTGCATAAATAATATTAGAGAATCAATCTTTTGATTCTCTAGCTTCTACTACTTTTCCATTTTTAATAAAGCTACCAAATTTCTTTCAAACTGTTCCAAAGAATATTTATCAAAATAGCATTGTCTACAATAAGCAGCTGTCTCTTTATTTATAAACGCTTCTTTTAATTTTTGGAAACCTTCAAATAAATCATTGTCATCTTTTAAAATAACCCCACTTTTTTTATCAACAATAAAAGGGATTGAACCTTCATCTGTAACCAAAACAGGTAGACCATATGAAAATGCTTCTAAAATAGAGAGAGGGAAAGCTTCATTCTCGTAACGAGTAGGAAAAATAAAGAAATGTGCATTACTAAAAAGTTCTTGCTTTTCATCTCCTCCTACAAAACCATGAAATGTTACAACATCTTCTAAATTTTCATCTTTTATAAACTGAAAAAACTCTTCTTTGTCTTCATCTTTTTGCCAACCACCTGCAAAATGATAATGAACTTGACTATCTTTTGTTTTAGAAGCCAATTGTAAAACTTTAAAATACCCTTTAGATTTAATCATATTTGAGAGATATAATACGTTTAAAGTATCAAGGTTACTATATCTTTTTTCCACAATCTTAGTAAATGCTTTTTCATCAATATCTGTCTCTACTCCATTAGGCAAGTAATAGACATTTTTATAGGTCTTAACACGTCTAAAGTCATCTTCAAGCATTGGACTTAAAATAACCAAGTTAATGTCATTTAAAAAGAAACGTGTTAACGTTAAAGCCTTGCTAGAAGAGCTAACAAACTTATTAATACCTTTTGTATGATAATGATAAAAAATATCTACCGTTGTTAGCTTTGAATAGAGTTTCCATAATGTCGATAAAATAACATCTCGATAGAAAGCAACTCCTCTTGTAGAAGCTGTAAAGTAAATAATATTTGGTCTAAAAATAATAAGTGCCCATAAAACTCTAAAAAAAAGTTCTAAAACTAAATATATTTTTTTAAAACTTACTTTTCCTATTTCATCAATACTACTTGATGACTTAATTTTAATGTAATAACACTCAAATTCACTGTTTAACTTTTCACTATTTTTAATAAAATCTCCAACTTTTGATGCTCCATGCATCGGTGGTGAATAATGTAAAACAGATAATAACCTTGGCTTCATTCTCTCTCCCCTCCCTCTAAAATTTATTTTATCATACTTTTTTCTCTAACTCTACGTCAATAGCAAGTGCTTCCATCTCTCCATCTACTTCTTTTCGAATTTCCACACCTCTAACACCTACGTATTTCTTAACAACTTCCATAATTTCAGCCTTCATTTCATCCATAAAAGGGAAACCATTTGTTCTGTCTCTATCTGACATAATAGCAATAGTCAATCTATCCTTTGCAACCGATGCGCTTTTACGCTTTTTAAAAAATCCAAACATTATCTAAACATCCCTGCTAATTTTTTAAAAAGTCCAGTATCTGAAATTTCAATATTTTTCATATCAACTTTTTGTCCACATAGACGTCCAGCTATACGTGCATAGGCTTGTCCAGCTATTGATTTTTTATCTAAAATAACAGGTTTACCTTGGTTAGATGCATCAATAACACCCTTGTCTTCTGGAACTTTTCCTAAAATTTTAATATTCAAAATTTCTAAAATATCGTCACTTTTTAACATCTCACCACTCTCTACCATATCAGCAACAATACGATTAATAATAAGATACTTTGCAACCTCTTCACCTTTTTTTACTTTTGCTGATTTTGAATCTAAGATACCAATTGCTCTATCAGCATCACGAATAGAAGAGACTTCTGGATTAACCACAACAATGGCTGCATCTGCAAATTCAATGGTATGTTCATATCCACTTTCAATTCCAGCAGGAGCATCTAAAATAACAAAATCAAAACTCTCTTTTAATTCTGCAATTAATTTTTCAACTTTCTCAGAATCAAGCACTGATTTATCTTTCGTTTGTGATGCAGCTAAAAAATGTAAATTTTCATTTGCTTTACTTTTAATAAGTGCTTGTTTTGTAGTGGCTTCACCATCCATGACTTGAACCATGTCATAAACCACACGATTTTCAAGACCCAAAATCATATCTAAGTTACGCTGACCTATATCAAAGTCTACGACCACACACTTTTTGTCATTCATGGCAATACCAAGACCTAGATTTGCTGTAGCTGTTGTTTTACCAACACCACCTTTCCCACTAATTACTGCGATTACAATGCCCAATTTATCTCCTTTTTTAACACAGGGGTTATAATGATTTCATTATTTTTTAGCTCTACACGATTTAATCTATCTTCAAGTAAAGTATTGTCTACTTCCACATCATGAAATACAATATTTGCTTTAGGGGATGCTGTTAACATCATAAAGTTACCATGACATCGAATTGAACCCTCTACTACTTTAGTAATAATTAAATTACCAGAAGTAATAATGGTTGCTCCACTATTTACACGATTTAGAAGTAATAAATCCCCTTCAATATTTAACTCACGTCCACTACGAATCATCTCATCGAGTACCGTTAAATTATTTTGCAATTGAGTGGAAAGTCGTTCTAATTCAGTTTCTACTATTTGTTGAGACACAGCTGCAGAAACTTTTTCTGCATTTAACTCTTCTTCAAGTGCTTTTCTTGTGCGTCCTTTAGGTAGAACTACATTCTCTAAATACTTTAAATTTTTTTCTTCTAAATAGTCTTGGATTGTTTGGCTTAATTCACCTTGAATAACAATTAAATGATCTTTAAACAAAGTATAATTATTGTCAAAAAAGTCCATAAACTTTTGTTCGTTGCTAATGGTTGTTTCAAATACTTTAACTGAATATTGTTTATTCTGCAAGAAATCTCCCACTGTTATTATTTATTAATATTACAATAAGAGTTTATCAATATTTGCATTAATAAATGGTTTAAAATTGCTTTTATCTATTATATCTTTAGATTTTTATAATAAATAAACCGTCATAATTTCTCTTTTTTATACTATATATAGACAGATATTGACAAAATTTATAAAAAAAAGGTATCTTATAGTTCCAAAATTTGAGGAAAAAAAGTAATGAATATCATTAAACTATTAAAAATACTACTCGTCCTAATACTATTAACTTCAATGGGGTATTTTGGCTATGAAACTTATCTTGCAGCAAAAAACTATGAAAAAAGTACCAGTAGTATAGCTACTGCTTGTGATGCAAATGGGCTAGCAAGCAATAAGATTGATGAACTTACTTCCATTATTTCTCTTGGTCTCCTACCCAATGAGCATAAATTAAGCTTAGAAAAACTCAAAAAAAAGCAAGGTGCTGCAAAAAAGAGAAGTAAACAATTTCTATATTATTTTATTACATCACTTGTTTTTATAATAGCATTCTCATTCTCTTGTACGCTTAGAGGTGCTGCAATGACACTCAGTTTTGCAACGTTTATCTCACTTATTTATGGTCTCATAAATCCTATTTTAATGGTTACAATTCACAAACAAGTAGAATACTTAGGTGATGTTATTCTCTCTTTTGAATCAAAAGGTATCATTGGTTCAATTTCAAAACTTTTTGAAAGTGGTGAAGTTGCTGTTGCAATTACTATTTTACTTTTTTCCGTTGCACTACCTCTTTTAAAAAGTCTTACATTGGCATTTACTTTACTTTTTCAACATCATCCATGGAGCTACAGGTTAGTCTCTTTCTTTAAACAAATTGGGAAATGGTCAATGATTGATGTCTTTGTAGTCGCAACTTTTTTAGTTTATTTAACCAGTAACAGTGGAGGAATTAGTCATGCAGAGATCCAAGTTGGACTCTACTTTTTCTTAATCTATGTTATTTTATCTATGGTTACAGCCATATTAACACAGAAAGTTCTTGCTAAAAATCTAAAAGATTAAATAACCATTTTAACGTCTTTATGATCAGAGAATGCCTTAAATATAGCATCTCTATCTAGCTGAGATTCAACTTTACAACTCATAGTTAAAGAGTGAAACTTACCTTTACTAGAGGTGTTTCCTCCTTTTGTATGATAGGCTCGTTCTCCTACAATATCAAAAATAGCTGCTTGTAATGCTCTTTTATCGGTACCAATAATTTTATATCCCCATTCGCAGGGGTACTCAATTTCTGGTTTTTCACATGAATTACCATCTAAAATCATCTGATTTATCTCCTCACTTAATTAAATATTTTTTCTTTTTCCTAACTAATGTCTAGAAGAATTCTAGCGTAAAAAGTCTCCACTTTTTCCACCAGACTTCTCTTCTAATTGTACATTTTTAATAACCATTCCTTTGTCAATTGCTTTTAACATATCATAAATTGTTAAAAGACCTAAACTAACACCAGTTAAAGCTTCCATTTCTACACCCGTTTGACCTTTAAGTTTTACACGTAAAGTCAATTTGAATCCAGGTAAATCAGGCAACTCCTCAACATCTGTTTTAATAGAAGAGAGCATTAAAGGATGACACATAGGAATGAGTGAGCTTGTCTGTTTTGCACCCTGAATTGCTGCAATTACAGCTGTTTGAAGTACGGGCCCTTTTTTTGTAGCATTATTGACAACAGCGTCATATGCATGTTGTGAAACTTCTATGGTTCCTGATGCAATAGCAATCCGTATGGTTTCATCTTTATCTGAGACATCCACCATTTTAGGTTTATTATTCTCATCTAAATGTGTAAGATTCATTTTTTACCTTTTCAATATAATTTTAATTTTTAACAAAAAATGAAATTTTTTAACAAATTATCATAGTTTGAATTCTATTTTTAACATAATTTTACATATATTTTGTTATTATTTGATGAAATGTATATAAAATTTATACTATCATAAAAATATTTTTTACTTTCCTTAACAAAGTTTATTTAGCAAAGAAAGTACTTAAATTAATAAAATTCTAACATGGAGATACTTAATGAAATACTATTTATTGCCAATTCTTATTCTAACATTTGTGGGTTGTAGTAGCAAGGCAGACTATATTCTTTTTAATCAGGCAGAGAAAAAACAGAGTCAAGAGGTCCTTACTCCACAAAATGTTCAATTTGAATATAAAATTCGTCCTCATGATAGAATTTCTATTATGGTCTATCATCATCCTGAATTAAGCACAAGATCAAATATAAATATGCAAGAAGAAAAAGGTCTACTGGTTAATTCAAAAGGATACATCAGATTACCATTAGTCAAAAAAATTCAGATTATGGGATTAACACAAACAGAAGCTGAAGAAAAACTTTCAGACTCTTTTGGTGTTTATCTTAAACACCCAGATATTCAGCTTGAAGTCCTTAATAAACGTGCTTATATTATTGGAGAAGTTAATAAACCTGGAGAAATAGCCCTCGAAAATGAAAGACTTAGTCTACTACAAACCATAGCTTATGCTGGAGACTTAACTGATCATGCTGATAGAACAGCTATTCTTATCTTCAAAAGTGATGACACTGAACATATTCGTTCACGAACAGTTAACTTAACAGACCAGAACTCTTTATTAACAGCTAATTTAATGATTGAACCTAATGACATTGTTTATGTAATGCCAAACAATATGAAAGCATTCAATAATAGTGTTAATGAAATTTCTCCTATTTTTAGACTTATAGGAAATATTTTAAGTCCATTTGTATCAATTAAATATCTAGCAGATAATTAAAAAGTATGATTATGCAAGAAGAAAATGTACTTATAAAAAAATCTACCAAAGAGTTAACTTTTCAAGACATCCTTGATATCTTAAAAAGTTATAAATGGTCAATTATTACTATAACTTTATTGTTTATAGTAATTAGTTATGCTTATGTTTATTTTAAACCATCTATTTACCAATCTTACTCTATTATCAAAGTTAAGTCCAATCAAAAAAGTGGTTCAGAAGATGTCATTCGTAACACACTATCAACAACTGTAACAAAAGATGTTATTGAAGAAATTTCTCTTTTAAAAACATTCAAGATTAACAATCGTTCATTAGATTATGTCAATTTTAAAACACATTTTTATATCGATAAAGAGTATAAAAAAGTAGAAATATACGGAGATAAAGTCCCTATTTCATTGAATAACATTACAATAATCGACAAAAAAATAATTGGTAAACATCTTACCCTTACTCCAAAAAATGATGGTTATATATTAAGCTATCAAATGTCATACAAAGAGAAGCTAAAACAATTTTTCTTTCAAAAAAAAGATTTTATTTTTCATCAGCAAAAAGGAGAATTTGGACAAACAATTGAGAATGAGTATATAAAATTAAAAATCAATCAAAAATCTAAATTCAATTATCCTATACATTTTACTGTTTATAACGATAAAAGAAATATTTTCGAAAAACTTATTTATAATAAACTTACCATTGTTCAACTGGAGAAAGATACTTCTCTTATTAAAATCAACTTTGAAGATAATATTCCAGAACGAGCAAATCTTTATGTTGATGCATTAACAAAAAGTTTTATTGATTATAGTATTGAAAGCAAGAATACACAAAACAGTAAAACACTTAACTTTATTGTAAAAGAATTAACAAACATAAAAAAAGAGCTTAAAGAATCTGAAGAAAAACTTGAACTGCATCAAGTTTCTAAAAATATTGTTAAACCTTCTGAACAAGCAAGAATATATATTAAAGATTTAAGTAATTTAGAAATTGCAATTTCAGAAAATATGCTTAAGAAGAAATTAATTTTAAATTTAATTAATTTTGTTCAACACAACTATAATTTAGATGCAATAGCACCATCTATCTCCAAATTAGGTGATAAAAACACTTTTGACTTAATTACAAAATTACAAAATACTCAAATTTTAGAAGAAGAGTTAACACAAGAGTATACAAGTGAATATCCAAAACTTAAAGTATTACGTAAAAAAATCACGACCATTCGTAATAAAATTGAGTACAACCTAAGAAGTTTACGAAGTAATATAGAATATGAAAACAGCAGTTTAAATAAACGTAAAAGTACTTACGAAAAAGAGATGAAAACATTACCATCAAAAGAGAGAGAACTTGTAAATATCAAAAGAAACTACGAAGTTAAATCTAAAATGTATGAATATCTTTTAAAGAAGCAAGCTGAAAATAAAATTATTCAACTGGCAACTTTTTCTAATTATCAAATTATTGATTATGCTTATAGTTCAAATGTCCCAATTAAACCAAAACGTTCTTTTATTCTTCTTGTAAGTACTCTTTTGGGTCTTGCCATTGGTTCATTCCTTGCCTTTATTCGATATTTTAGTAATAGTTATGTTAAAGGGAAAAATGATATTGAACATATGACGACACTCCCTATTTATGGAAGTATTCCTTTCTTTAAACAAGCAAAGAACCAAATTCAAGTTCATAAAGAGGCTAAATCTCCTTTTTCGGAAGCCTTTAGAACGCTCCGAACAAACTTACAGTTTATGAGTACCCAAAATACAGGAACAGTAATCCTCATTACTTCGACAATTCCAGGAGAAGGAAAAAGTACAACGTCTGCAAATCTTGCCACTATTTTAGAAATGGCAAAATATAAAACAGTTATTGTAAACTTTGATTTAAGAAAACCAACCCTACAAAACTTTTTTAGTGTAAGCAATGATAAGGGAGTAAGTACCTACCTAAATGGAGAAGATTCAATTGATGATATTGTTGTTGCAACAGAATTTGCTAATTTAGACATTATTCCATCGGGACCTATACCTTCTGATCCATCAGAACTTATTTTATCAAAACAACTCCCAGAACTATTTCAAGCATTAAAAGATAAATATGAATATATTATTATAGATACAGCACCTATTGGTATTGTTAGTGATACAAAAACACTCTTTCAATATAGTGATTTAAACCTCATTATAATAAGAGAAGATTATGGGAAAAAAGAGTTTATTCTTACCTTGGAAGAGATGATTGAAAAACATGACTTTAAAAATGTTGGTCTTATTCTTAATGCTTCAAAAACTAAAGGTGGTGAATATGGATATGGATACAGCTACGAATATAAGTATAAATAATGAATCTTTTTTCGCTATTTAATAAAAGTCCTATTGACTTAAAACCTTTTAAAGTTGATATACATTCTCATCTTCTTCCTAAGATAGATGACGGTGTACAAAGTATTGAAGAATCTATTGCCATTATAAAAAAATTTAAACTTTTGGGCTATAGTAAATTAATTACTACTCCTCATGTCATAAGTGACTTTTATCCTAATAATAGAGAAATCATTACTGAAAAACTTTATACTCTGAAAGAGACATTAAAACAAGAAGAGATAGATATTTCAATTGAAGCTGGTGCTGAATATTATGTAGATATGAATTTCTTATCCCTTATTGAAGACGCTAATTTAATGACCTTTATGAAGCATTATGTGTTATTTGAGACCTCCTATACTGACAAACCCATCATCTTAGAAGCGATAATTGATGGATTGACATCACAAGGGTATATCCCCGTACTTGCACATCCTGAACGCTATCAATATCTACATAATAATATTGAAGAATATAAAAAATTAAAAGCAAAAGGGGTACTCTTTCAAATCAATGCAAAATCTTTTTACCATAAAACACACTCCTCTTATAAAATTGCTTTAAAGCTTATCAACCTTGGTCTCGTTGACTTTATAGGGAGTGATGCTCATCGTATGAGAGATGTTGATAAACTGGAATCTTTCTTACAAAGTAAAATATGTCAACGTATGATTAAGCTTAATACAATTAAAAATAATCTTTAAAACCTCAAAAAATCATAATTTCCTCCTCTTTTTCAAAGTTTAAATACATAAAATATAATAATTTTTAATATTATATAAAATAAATAATTAAAAATTATTATTTATTGTAAAAAAAAGTTATTTATATATAATATCATTAGGGTATATTTAAAATTTCAAAAAGGTTATATTATGTATAAGTTATCGTCAATTACAACGGTTCTATTATTAAGCACTCTATTTATAGAGGCGAATGTCAGTGGAATTGTTTTTAAAGATTTACCATTAAATGGTAATAATATTAATAATTATGGACTACAAGAAGCTAATGAAAAAGGCTTATCAGGTGTCACAGTTAATGCTTTCCCAGATGGGTTATCAACAGTAACAGATGAAAATGGTTCATGGTCACTTAACACCACCTCAGCAAAAGTCCGAATTGAATTCTCTAATTGGTCAAGCTTTCTCAAAGAGAGTCCTATTGGTAATAATAATAAATCTTCAGTCCAATTTATTAATAATAATGAAACAGCTACATTAGCACTTCATAATCCTAAAGACTATAGTAACAATAATCCTCTATTAGCGACAACACACTTCATCAATGGAAAGAGTTCATTAAATACTCCAGAACCAACCATTTATTCTTGGCCATATAATAATAGTGGTAAACCAAATAATAATCAACAAACAGTAACATCAACAGACAATGTACGATCAGTTTGGGGACTTGCCTATGATAAAACAAATAAAAAACTTTACTCTTCTAGCTTTTTAAAAAGACATGTATCTATTGGAATCAATGGTCTAGGTGCTATTTATATGACAAACTTTGATGATAATACTACTGCACTGTTTCAAACTGTACCAAATACGGGAACAATAGAAGATGATACGAGCAGAGGATTAGATGAAGCAAATCTACCAAATATTGATAAAAATGTCTTTAAACAAATTGCAAAAGTAGGACTAGGTGATATTGCTATTTCAGAAGATAAATCAACACTATATACCGTAAACCTTAATAACAAAAAGATTTACGAAATCGATACAACTACTTCAAATATCATTACTTCTTATGCTGTACCTGGTCCAGTATGTAATAATGGTGAATTACGTCCTTTTGCTATTACTGTTCATGAGAACAATCTTTATGTTGGAAGTGTTTGTGATGCTTCAACAGCTAACTGTACTGTAACAGAGAATAGTGGATATTGTGCCGATTTAACAGCACAAGTGTACAAGGTTGCATTGGGTTCAACAGTAGGTAGTGAAATCTTTAAAATGCGCTTAGACTACAAGAAAGAACTTATCCATACAGTACAAACTAAGCCTACAAGACACAATTGGAATCCTTGGACAGATAATTACTCTGAAATTACTATTGCAAATAGAGTGTTTCACCCAACTCCTATCTTAAGTAATATTAAGTTTGATGAAGACAATAATATGTTTTTAGCCTTTTCAGATAGAATCACTATGCAAACTGCTTCTGAGCAATTTGATATAAATGGTAGTAATGAAACTGTGATTATGTCAGGAGGTGATATTTTAAAAGCTAAACATGAAAATAATAACAGCTATACACTTTTAGATATTAACCTTTATGATGATAATACTTCTGTATCCATTCATGAAGAGGGTGCA
>Ga0256826_1001125_pt1 | contig 16557 bp, 17 predicted proteins | sample CV79metaG_FD_185975 | JGI IMG/M metagenome (GOLD analysis project Ga0256826, IMG submission 185975) | Hydrothermal vent microbial communities from East Pacific Rise, Pacific Ocean - CV79 | ecosystem: Environmental > Aquatic > Marine > Hydrothermal vents | place: Pacific Ocean: East Pacific Rise...
CACTTTATGTTGCCTTCACCCGTGCTAAAAACAGACTCTATGTCATCCAAAAGCCTAAAGACTCTAAGTTTGAAGCCTTAGGGTTAGAAGAAGAAGTTTGGGGTGAAGAGAATGTTATTAAGCAGAGTCTTGTAGTAAAAGAAGCAAGCGTTACCTTGCCTTACGAATCACGCAATTATGGTCAACAGAGTGAGATCATTAAAGAAGAGGTCATAGAGGAAAAAGACCAACATGCCATAGAGTTTGGTTTAGCGATACACTATACCTTAGAGATGATGCTAGCTTTTGATGAGGGCTCCATAGATGAGGCGATCAATGTGAGTATGAACCGTTATGGTGCCTACTTGCAAACGCAGGATTTTGAGAGCATAAAACGACGTATTACCCATCTTGTTAATGATGAGAGGTTTAAAGGTTTGAGTCAGGGTGCCATTACGAAAGAGAGAGCCATTAGCTATAAGGGGGAGCTACGTTATATCGATCTTTTAGTCGAACAAGAAGATGGTTGGGTGATTATGGACTATAAGTCTGCTAAAGGGCATGAAGAGCAGTACCATAAGCAGGTCGGTTTCTATAAACAGGCTATTTCTTCCATTACGAAGAGTAGTGTATGTGGGTATTTAGTCTATCTTTTAGAAGATAGTTGTGAGATTGTAGAAGTATAATAGGGATTTCTCAAATAACCCTTTGGTCCCGTAATAAATACACTTCCTTTTGAACGTGATATAATTCATTTATGATAATCAGAAAACAATTTAAATTTGAAAATGCACATATTGTACGTGGATGCAGTTCTGAACGCTGTCGTGCTTCACTTCATGGTCACTCTTACATCATAGAGATTCTTTTTGAGTCTAACTTTTTGGACAATGGCCAGATGGTTTATGACTTTGGTCTGATGAAGCAGAATATGAAAGATCTTATTGATGCTTTTGATCATGCAATTACCTTGTGGGATGGTGATGATGAAGCCTACATTACTGATATGAAAAAGCACTCTGATCGTTGGGTACAACTTCCAGTATCTCCGTCAGCCGAACAGTTTTCACGCGTCATCTTTATTATGATCAATGAACTGTTAAAACTAACCTCTATGGTCAACGGAGAAAAGCAGGTCAAGCTTAATAGTGTCATCGTACATGAAACGGCGACAGGATATGCGCAAGGGTTTGAAGAAGATGCTTACTCGGAGTTAATGGGTCTAGTTGATCTTGAGAAGATTGTCTTTAGCGATGTGGTTAGAGGTGATTGGCAAGATGCTGAACTTTGGGAGAAAATTAAAAAAGGTGAGACGTTTATTAATCCTGAAACAGTTTAATTTGTCTTGACTACCCTTTCTCTTTTTACTTCGCTAAAAAGAGAAACAGAAAAAGCTCTCGAAACGGCTTCGGGGTCGGTAGCTACCGACTGCCTTCTCTTCGTTCGTTACATGACTAAAAATGACAAACTCGCTTTGCTCAAACAGTGCCATTTTCTTAACGTCACTTCACTCTCTGCGTTCAGCCCTGTAGATGTTTCGAAAAAGAGCAAGCGGTAACGCATTGATGAACGTGAAAGCATACGCTTTCCTCTCTATTTGAACAAACTCTCAACATTAGCTACTTGAGCCGTAGCAATTTAATGAACAACTTTTTACTGCTTTAGAAATTAAGTACCAACGTATGAAAAACAGCGTCTCTCTCTTTTTCTTGAAAACTATCTCTCTGACGCGACAGAGAGAATCATTGCCAACAGCACAATGCAGGGAGGCACTAAATGCCGAGTCGTAAAAGTTCAATCAATCACGGTTTAAAGTCGAGGGAATGATGTGTCAAGTTAAAGTAAAATTATTTTGTAATAAGTGACTTCTGCTCCACACTATTAAACTCAAACCTCGTAGAGATAACTTTCACTTCCGCTCCAACCTCTAAACTACTCACTTCAGCATCTACAAAAATAAGAGCATTGCCTGTTGCTAGAGGGGAAACCATACCCGGTGCATATTTGTCACAGATGGTAAAAAACTCACCATCAAAACTTCCCGGTATTAAAGTATTTCGACCGGGACGACATTGGTAAGGTTTGGCAAGTTTCGCAGTAATGGTGTTGAGGTACTTTTCATTAATAGCAGAGAGTGCATTGATAGTGCTTCGTCCAAAGATCTCAAAGATAAGAGCAGCGGCTAGGGGGTTGCCGGGCAGGTTTAAAACATAGGTGTCGTTTATGCGACCGAAGGTAGTTGGTTTCCCTGGTTTAATCTCTATTTTTTCAAAGATACCCGTGTAGTCAAAGGCAGAAAAAGCCTCTTTGGTATAGTCAGCGTCACCAACACTTACTCCACCAGAAGTGATGATAAGGTCTGAGTCTAATGCTGACGTAATGTGTTGGTGGATAGAGTCTAAATTATCGTGGGCCGTTCCGATGAACTGCACTTCACAGCCCAACTCTTGACAACGCGCCATGATAGTAGGGGTGTTGGTATTATAGAGTTGATGTCCTTCTACCTCTTCAAAATGCATTTTAAGCTCATTGCCTGAGGCAAACAGAGCCACTCTAGGCTTCTTATAGACCTTGACTTGAGAGATGCCCTGAGAGGCTAATAGCGTGATCTGATGGGCATAGAGGCGCTCACCTTTGGTGAGAAGATGGTCGCCACTTTGGATGTCTTCACCTGCTAGACGAATATGTTGCGCAGGTTTAATGGCATCGGGCATAGTGATCTTACTACCATTAACACTAACATCTTCAATGGGTACAATAGCTTCACAGCCGTGAGGGATACGTGCTCCGGTCATAATTTTAATGCAGTTACGCGCTATGAGGCGGACTTCTTCTTTGTCACCGGCAAAAATAGTATGATCGCAGTCAAGTGTTGCGCCAACATCAGCGGATTTAATGGCATATCCATCCATAGCAGAGTTGTCAAAAGGAGGTAGGTTATGGGTAGCTACGATGTCTTCAGCAAGAACATGACCTAGGGCGAGTTCAATAGGGAGCAGTTTGTATGATTTTGCTCTGACCTTCTCAAAAATAAGTGATAGTGCTTCGTCAACAGTAACTGCCATGATAATCCTTTAAGTAGAAAGATTATAGAAGAATTAGTGTAAAATCTTGGTTATGAATGAAATGTATGAAATGAGCCTCTCTATCCATGAAGGCGGTATCCTCCTTTTACTAATGATCTTTCTAGGAAGCCTTTGGCAACTTAGACAAGCAGATGACCTGATGAAGTATCTAAAAAAGATGCGTATACAGAGTCCACTTATAATGATGGCCATATTTGCACCGATCTTTACTGGTATGGTGATGATGGCAGCAAAGCATCTTGAATTTACAGTTGCTAATGTTGTGATGATCATACTTTCAGTGGTCTTGATCGTTTTTGAGGTCAAACGCTCTAAGCCTTTAAAATATGCTTCTATCGCTGAAGAGGGTGCTTTTGAAACGTATAAAAAAGATGCCACGTCCATTTTAGTCGCTGAGATGGCATTGATCATTATGATTAGTATATGGATGTATCTTTGAGGTTTCTTTTTGACAATGGTGCGGGTAGTAAGCAACTCACACTTAAGGGAGAATCCTTTAAGTACATCATTAAAGTACGTCGTCATCAAGTAGGTGATGAACTTGGGTTTCGTACAACAGCACAAAGTGAGATACTTTATCGTTATAGGGTAGAAAGCATTGATGGTAGAACAGCAACCTTGGCTTTACTTTCTCAAGATACTGAAGAGATAAAAGCTAAAAAATCACTCCATATTGGTTGGTGTGTTGTTGATAGTAAGTCGGTTGAAAAGGTGTTACCACTTTTAAATGAGTTAGGTGTTAGTAAGATCACTTTTATCTATTGTGATCGTTCGCAAAAGAACTTTAAACCTGACCTTAAGCGTTATGAACGAATTTTAGAGAGTTCGATGCAACAGTGTGGACGTAGTGAGATGATGCGCTTTTCTGAGGTGAAGAACATCAAGACTTTTGTTGCTGAAAATCCTGAGACAGTTGTTTTTGACTTTTGTGATGAGGTTTTAAGTGATGGAGTTGGTGTTGATACCATTCTTATTGGGAGCGAAGGCGGTTTTAGCGAAGCAGAACGTACCCTTTTAAAAGAGCAGAAAGTAGTAAGACTTGACACTCCAATGATATTAAGATCTGAAACAGCAGTAACAGCGATATCCTCCAAAATACTCCTATAAACTTGCCCTTAAATTCGTGTAAATCTACATAATTTGTGGATTAAACGCGCTTGCTCTTAAATACAAGTTTTAAACTTTAAAATAATTTGGATATAATTCGCGTCTTAATAATCCGCTCCCGTACGGATTTTAAAAATATACAGCGACTACGTACACTACGTGGCGCAAAAGGTAAAGTTATGAAAAAAGAGATTCACCCAACATCAGTAGACTGTGCAGTTTCATGTGCATGTGGTAACGAATTCGTTACAAAAAGTACTAAAGACACACTTCGTGTTGACATCTGTAATGAGTGTCACCCATTCTTCACAGGTTCTGAGAAGATTGTTGACACTGCTGGACGTATTGAGAAATTCAAAGCACGTTACGCAGCTAAGTAATTCGAGCGTAAGCATTGCTTACCCTTGTTCCAACTCCCATCGGCAACATCGGCGATATTTCGCTGCGAGCCATGGAAGCTCTCTCCCAAGCAGACATCTTACTCTGTGAAGACACCCGAGTCACCAAAAAACTTCTAAATATCTTAGATACCCGTTATGATCTAAAACGTCGTGATCAAGAATTTATCTCCCTCCATTCGCATAATGAAACAGAGTTTGTTGAGAAACTAGTACCCTCTTTTTTTGAACAAAATATTGTTTATGTGAGCGATGCAGGTATGCCGGGCATCAGTGACCCCGGTCAGACTTTAGTACGTTACTGCATCGATAATAACGTCGCTTATGATGTTCAACCGGGTGCAAATGCAGTTCTGACAGCCTTCGTTGCGAGTGGTTTTATAGCGACAAAGATGCTCTTTTTTGGCTTTTTAGCACATAAGGGTAGTGAACGAAGTAATGGTCTGCAAGAAGCACTTTTCAATGGCTATACAACCGTCCTTTATGAAGCGCCACACCGTCTCTCTAAGCTTCTGACTGAACTAGAGTTAGAAGTACCTAATCGTCGTCTTTTCTTGGCAAAAGAGCTGACTAAGAAGTATCAAACTTACCTGCACGGTACTGCGAGTGAGATTCGTGCTCAGATGAAGGGTGAGATACGTGGAGAATGGGTTGTTGTCATTGAAGCTGGTGACGCGCATCACTCTACGATGAGTGAGCGTGATATCTTAGCGTTTGATCTGCCGAAAAAGGTAGCTTCTAAACTGATTGCTAAGATTACGGGGGAAAACCCCAAAGCGTGTTATCAACGTCTGTTGGAGCAAGAAAAATAACACTTTTATTGTTTTTTTTAGTCTTTAATCTTCATTCCTTATTTTCCATATACAATTTAATAGACTGCTCTTTTCTTTTTTTGACTCGACAAAAATAGAAACAAAAAAACCGCTCGTGACGGCTTCGAGCCAGATAGCTATCGGGTGTACTCACTTCGTTCATCTCTGCAGATGTCACGAAAGTAGGGCAGGTGGTAACGCATCTATTTATGTGAAAGTTATTACTTTCATACCTGTTTGAACAAACTCTCAACACTAACTATGTGAATCGTAGCAGTTAGAAGGACGATTAATAAACTACTTTAGAGCTAAAATTACAACGATTAAGACAACAGCGTCTCTCTATTTTTCTCAAAAATTATTTCTCTGACGCGACAGAGAAAAAAAGTTTGGACAATCACGGCTAAAAACACTTGGAAATATGACATCAGAAAATGATATATACTTTAGTAGAAAAATAAATTATTGTTACTAAATAAGTTGTAGAAACCACTACAAAGAAAAAGAATTAATTATAATATTTGCACCAAATATAGGGTCAAAATGGGTAATACAAATCGCTATTACATAATATCAAGCATTTTTTAGCTAAAATCACCTCATGTTAATCTATGGAAAACAACCAGTTTATTACCTTCTTGAGAAGTACCCGAACCGCATTGAGACGCTCTATCTAGCGAAAGATCTAGAAAAAAAAGAGTACTCACGTCTTATGCGAATGGGCGTTACTATCAAACGTATCCCACCCGAGGCTGCACAGCAAATGGCAAAAAGCGGAAACCACCAAGGTTTTTTAGCAGACATCGATGGTGTTGAAGTGAAAGGCTTAGATGCCTTACGTACTAAACCATTCTTGGTGGTATTGAGCGGTGTGACTGACATTGGAAACATTGGTGCTATTGTCCGTAGCGCTTATGCTTTAGGCGTTGATGGTCTCATTGTATGTGGCATTAAGCATCTTAACCTTGAGGGTGTTGTGCGTAGTTCTGCAGGTGCTATTTTTGATATGCCGATTGCAGTTGTGAACAATGTTCAAGATGTTATCAACGAGCTAAAGACATCAGGTGTTTATCTCTATGGCGCTGTGACTGATGGTCAGAATATTAATGAGGTAAACATTACCTACAAACGTGCTCTAATCTTAGGTAATGAGTCTGAAGGTTTGAGTAACAGAGTTATCTCCAAGCTTGACTACCCCGTGAGCATTAATATGTCACATGGTTTTGATTCGCTTAACGTGAGTGCTGCTGGAGCAATTCTAATGGATAGGATGCGCTAATCATGAGTGACTTCAACACACTTCAAGAACTTGGTAGTAAAACGATTACGTCAGCGACCCATATTCCGGTTGCCCATGTAGAGAATATTTTAAACAAAAAATTTGACCAATTTCAAAAACCTCAGTTTTTTGGTTTTGTCTCTATCTTGGAACGTGAATATAAGTTAGACCTTTCTGGGTTGAAGCAAGAGTTCCTATTTGAAAAGGCGGAGCATGAAGTGGTTGAAGAGAGCAGCTTTGACATTGCCGAGAAAAGTTCACAGATAAAAGCATTGTTGGAAAATAAAAAAGTTGTTTATGGTGCAGTTGGTGTACTCCTGTTTGTGCTACTACTGACGCTTCTCAGTAGCATTGACTTTTCATCTTCAGATGAGACAAAAATTGAGATCAATAATACAGCTATTGATCAGGCTAAAAAGAATCTAAACATCAAACCCGCAGAGGTTAACAATGTTGAAGATATGATGAAAAATAACGATGTTGAGTCCGCTGAACATGGACAAGATACCCAAGAAAGTACGTCTGACGTAGAAAAAACGGCAACTACAACAGAGAAAAAAGAAGTTTCAAAAGAGCCTGTGAGTAATGCAGAACCAACCATGTCTCTTTACTTCCGTATTATTCCTAAGGGTAAGTTATGGCTAGGTATTATTGATACAGAGACGCATAGACGTCGTGTTGAGACTATTACTAAGCCTTTGATCTTAGATGCTGAAAAAAGTTGGTTGATTGTTACAGGTTATGGTCATTTAGATATGGACTGTGGAGACACGACCCATAAGTTTAGACAAGACCATAAACTGCTCTTTTTATATGAAGATGGTATCTGCCAGATTATAGACAAAGAAGAATTTAAGGCACAAAACAGGGGTAAACTGTGGTAAAAAAGCTTTTAGTAGCTACGCTGTTTTGTCTCTCTCTTTTAGGCTCAGATACAGGTTTTCAAAACATTGAAGAAGTGGACATTTCAGTAACATCTACTACTAACGACGAGACTTCAAGTATGCAAGATGAGTCTACCCCTACTATGGACGAAGTTGAGATTGATGCGCAAGAAGTGAAGGTTGAAGTTGAACCTGAAGTCGAAGAGAAACCGCTTGATAGAAAAGAACTTTTAGATGAAAAGATTATCTCATTTATTGGCGAAGAGTCATTTGAGCGCAATCGCGACTATATTCATATCAACTTTAAAAATGTAAATAGCTTTTACACTAAAGAGCATATCAACGTTGTTAAAGTGGTTGAGACGCTCGAAGAAAATGGTCTACTTCATCTCTTTTTTAAAGAGCCACAACAGTATGAGATGACGTTCCACTCTACAGGCGACCCCCTCTTTTTTGTGAAGTTGATGGGTGATACCCTTCGTGATATTGGGTATTATCGTTATGTGACAAAAGAGTCGAGCAGTGACGGCAGTGGTTTTGAGTGGAAGATTTCCCTAGAAGCTGAGTATGTAACAGACCCCGTACTTTTACGTAAAGAGTTGGCAACACGTGGATGTGAGATTATTGACATCGTGCGTAACTCTGCTACCGATTGGTACTACAGTATTGATACGTCAAAAGCACATCTAAATGTGGACAAACTTGTTAGTGGTAAAACAAAAAAATATAATCGTCTTCAGTATGCAAAATGGCTGGATGTAGCGCATATTAAAACCATAAGTATAAAAAGTCATAGAGCTAACTTTTGGTATCCATATATTGCATTGTATGACAGTTCATTACGTCTACTCAAAGTGATTAAACAAGATAAAGAGACAAAAAGCTATACCTTAAGATTACCAGAGGAGACCCGCTACATAAGTGTGGGAGACCTCTACACCATTACTAATATCAGATATGGACTTGTCTTTAGTCCTTCTGGAAAACGATAGGAGAATACATTATGTTTGATGAGATAGAATTTGACCGCATTAAGCGGTTGCCAAAATATGTTTTTGCAGAGGTTAACGACCTAAAGATGGCAGAACGTCGCGCAGGTGCGGATGTTATTGACTTCTCTATGGGTAACCCTGATGGTGATACGCCTGAGCATATTCGCGAGAAGCTAGTCGAGTCAGCACAAAAGACAAAGACACATGGTTACTCAACGTCTAAAGGCATTCCCAAACTATTGATGGCTATCTCTGACTGGTACAAACGTCGTTATAACTGTGATCTTGATCCTATGACAGAGTGTGTTGCGACGATGGGTTCTAAAGAAGGTTATGCACACCTCTGTTACGCGATTACGAATCCGGGTGATGTTGCGGTTGTTCCTGACCCTACTTACCCTATACACTCGTATGCATTTATCTTAGCCGGTGGAAATGTTGTTAAGTTTGGACTCACTTTTGATGAAGACTACAAGATCGATGAAGATAAGTTTTTATCTGACTTGGCAAAAGTCTTTAAAGAGAGTTCCCCACGTCCTAAGTACGTGTTAGTCAACTTCCCTCACAACCCTACCACGGCAACCGTGACACTAGACTTTTACAAGCGTCTAGTTGCAATGGCGAAAAAAGAGCGTTTTTACATCATCTCAGATATTGCTTATGGTGACATTACTTTTGATGGTTATGTGACGCCTTCTATTATGGAAGTCGAAGGGGCCAAAGATGTGGCTGTTGAGTCATTTACCCTTTCTAAGTCGTACAACATGGCCGGTTGGCGTGTTGGTTTCTTCGTCGGAAACAAAAAGCTTATTGGTGCCTTGCAGAAGATAAAGTCATGGTTGGACTACGGTATGTTTACGCCGATCCAAGTTGCGGCTACTGTAGCACTAAACGGTGATCAGCAGTGTGTTAAAGACATTACTGACAAGTATGACCATCGTCAAGATGTCTTGATCGAAGCGTTTGACAGAGCAGGTTGGAAGATCCGTCGTAACCAAGCGAGTATGTTTGTCTGGGCAAAGATCCCTGAGTGTGTTGAACATTTGGGTTCATTAGAGTTCTCCAAGCGTCTTTTAGTAGAAGCACAAGTGGCTGTAGCACCGGGTATTGGTTTTGGTGAGTATGGTGAAAACTATGTGCGTATTGCCTTGATCGAAAATGACAACCGTATTCGTCAAGCCGCGCGTAATATTAAAGAGTTTTTAAAACAGTTTCAAGAGGAAAAGTAGATGCTAAAAGTTGGTGTAATCGGTGTTGGTACTGTTGGAACGTCTGTTGTTAAGATCTTAATCGACAACAAAGAGATGATTACTGCTCGCGCAGGTCGCGAAGTGATTGTAACGTCGGGTGTGGTGAAAAACCTGAACAAAGATCGTGGTTTAGACATTAAGATCTCTGACAATCCATATGACATTGTTAATGATCCTGAGATTGATGTTGTTGTTGAGCTTATGGGTGGTGTTGAAGAGCCATTTGAAGTGGTCAAAGCTGCACTTCAAAATGGTAAGGCAGTTGTAACTGCTAACAAAGCGCTTCTTGCATATCACCGCTACGAACTTCAAGATATTGCTAAAGATCTTCCATTTGAATATGAGGCTTCTGTTGCGGGTGGTATTCCTATCATTAACGCGCTTCGTGATGGTCTTTCAGCAAACCATATTGAGTCTATCGTCGGCATCATGAATGGTACGTGTAACTACATGATGACCAAGATGACCGATGAAGGTGTAGCGTATGATGCTATCTTACAAGAGTCTCAAGAGTTAGGTTACGCAGAAGCCGATCCTACCTTTGATGTTGGTGGTTTTGATGCGGCGCACAAACTACTCATATTAGCGAGTATCGCTTATGGTATTGATGCTAAACCGGAAGACATTTTGATCGAGGGTATTGACAAGGTAACTCAAGATGACATCGCCTTTGCTAAAGAGTTTGGTTATGCGATCAAACTGCTTGCTATTGCTAAACGTGATGGTGATGAAGTAGAACTTCGTGTTCACGCTGCATTGATCTCTAAAGATGAGATGATCGCTAAGATCGATGGTGTGATGAACGGTGTGAGTGTGATCGGTGACAAAGTAGGGGAGACACTTTACTATGGACCAGGAGCTGGTGGCGATGCAACAGCAAGTGCTGTTGTAGCGAACATCATTGACATTGCGCGTGCAGGTAAGTCTTCACCAATGCTTGGGTTTGATAAGCCACTAGAAAATGGTCTGACGCTTAAAGACAAAGATACGATCAAGTCTAAGTATTACTTACGTTTTAGTGTGCAAGATAAGCCCGGTGTTCTGGCTGAAATCACTAAGCTATTTGGTGAGCATAACATCTCAATAGAGACGATTTTACAACGTCCATCTGCTACTGATAATGTTAATCTACTTCTTTCTACACATGTAGCTATTGAGCGTGATATTCAGAATGTTATTGGGATTTGTGAGAAGTTAGACTTCGTAGTGGCAACTCCAGTAATGATTCGCATCGTTTAGTAAAAGTTCTAGCTTCGGTGCATCTTGCACTGAAGTTCATCTCTCAACGCACACTAGTGCGTCTTCGGAATCACTTCAGTACAATCTACACCAAATCTAAAACTTTTATGGACACTATATATTTTGTGTTAGTTCTGAGACGAGCTATCGCCGTCTATTTTCTTGAGTAGGATTAGCTTGGAGTATTGACCATATGCTTAGAGAAGACCTCTAAGTATCTCCAAAATGACTCTATGTTTTCTTCTGAGACGCCATCGTTTACTAGTGGGGCTAGCACTTCTACATACAGCTCTAACCAAACAACACGTGCTTCTGCTGTAATAGCAAAGGGTGCGTGTCTGCGGCCCATTTGTGGTGCGCCTCGTGAGGCGTTAAAGTAGGCTGGGCCGCCACAGATTTGGATCATGAAGTCTGCTGCGTGCTTTTTAGCATCTGCAAACTCTTGTGGATCGTCAATAGGGAAGAGCCCTTTAATACTACTCACTTTAAGTAGCTCATAGTGTTGAGAGATCATCTCTCTAAAACGTGCTTCGCCTATCTGTTGTATGAATGCTGGGTATGCTTTTGTAACGGGTGGTTTGTCACCCAGTTGTGAGGGTGTAATGGTTAAGTTCATAGTATAGCCTTATTTATAATGATGAAATTTTAGAGTGAATTCTCTAAGAGTGATGTTAAATATATATTTAGAACAGATCATAAAGATATGATGTTAGAATTACATTATTAAGAGAGGTTTGTATGCACAAGAAAAAAGCGATTGTCTCTGCCTGTCTCTTGGGTGAAATGGTGCGTTATGATGGTAAGACAAAGATCAATGAAGAGCTGATCGAAGCATTAAAAACGTATGAGATTATTCCTTTCTGTCCTGAAGACCCTGTGATGGGTACCCCACGTGAACGTATATCAGTTATTAAGAGTGGCGATGTCTATAAAGTAGTCGTTGACACCACTAAGGTTGAAGTGACAACGGCTTTGAAACTTCAAACAGAGATGATGATGGCTGCTCATGCTGATGCAGATATTGTTGTACTTAAGTCTAAGTCACCGAGTTGTGGTCTAGGAACAACACCTATTTTAAATAATCAAGCTGAAGAGATAAAGCGAGGCAATGGTCTTGCAGCACAACTCTTCAGCGAAGTGTTTGTTGGCAAAGTGTTCGATGAGCACACGGTTATTGCCCATCTCAAATCAAATGATTAACCAATGCTAGATACCTTTATAAGCTTTATGCTCTCTATGACAGAGCACATGGGCTACTTTGGTATCTACCTCTACATGGTGATGGTGGGAACCTTTGTTCCTGTTCCAAGTGAGATTGTCTTAGTACCAGCAGGTTACTTGGCATCACAAGGGCAGATGCATTATGGGTTACTGTTACTTAGTGGTTCTCTGGGTAGTTTAAGTGGTGCATTGATTAACTATTTTTTTGCTAAGTTGATTATAAAAAAGATACTTTCACACAAAGTGACCTTTATAGAAAAAGTGACAAACTTCTTTAATACACATGGTAGAGTATCGGTATTTATAGCACCATTGACACCGGGGTTAGGGCAGTACATCTCACTGCCAGCAGGACTCTCTCATATGCCTTTTAAGTTCTTTATTCCTTTTACCTACGCCGCTAATATTATCTGGGTGGGGTTTATGTTGGCAGTGGGTTATATGTTTGGTTCAGGTGCTTCAGAGAGCCATGATGTTGTGGTCTTGGGTAGCTTGGTACTCTTTGGGGTAGCTATTGTAATTGCGGTTATTTATGTACTCATCACTTTTAAACGAAAAAGTACTATATAATGTCAAGACTATTACTAAAGGAACAACTATGTTAGAACTAGGAACTAAAGCACCAGAGTTTTGTCTACCCAACCAAGATGAGGTTGAGATCTGTCTACGTGACTTAAAAGGGAAGTGGATCGTTTTGTACTTCTACCCAAAAGACAATACTCCTGGTTGTACAACACAGGCGTGCGACTTTACAGAGCAACAGCCTGACTTTGATGGTCTTAACGCCATTATCTTAGGGGTAAGTGCAGACTCTCCGAAGAAGCATCAAAACTTCATCGCTAAACATGACTTAGGTATTACGCTACTTTGTGATGAAGACACTTCGATGATGCAAGAGTATGGGGTATGGCAACTCAAAAAGAACTACGGTAAAGAGTACATGGGAATCGTTCGTTCGACGTATATCATTAACCCTAAGGGCGAAATTGCTGCTGCTTGGGATAAGGTGCGTGTTCGTGTGAAACGTAAAAAAGATGGTGTGCCTTATGAAGTGGTGCATGTTGAAGAAGTTAAGAAGGCTTTGGCTGAATTACAGAAGTAGTTATCTTCTGACATTTTGAGTAGAGAAGTAGGCCTCTACTCTAGTTATTACTTAATGATTTTAGCGAGAATATCCTCTTCACTAATATCATCACTACGATACTTTATAACTACAAGTTGCTCAGTCTCATTGATGTACCATTCTGCTACTGCGTCATGCTCAAGTGCTTCTAATTTCTCCATATTGACATCAGCCATAGGTTTAAAAAGATGACTATGCTTTGCAGGGTTAGAAAGCTTTAATGCCGTCCATACTAGCCATAAAAGACCAACTATCGCTAAACTCATACCAATCATCTTTGGACTTGAAATATCAAGCATAAGACCTGCAAAAGTACCACCTAAGAAGGTCATGAAGTAAGCTACAGAGTTAGAAACACCAAGTGCAGCACCTTTTTGATGGACTTTAGCATACTTAGAAATGAGTGACTGTACTAGTGGCTCCATCATGTTGAACCCGATAAAAAAGCTAACAACACCGACAATGAAAATCCAAGCTGAAGTGGCAAAGCCCATCAACAAAAACGCCATCACAAAAAGAACGATAGAGATCAAAAATATCTGCTTTGCTTTGTTGTATTTTTCACCAAATACAGCTGCAGGTCCCATCGCAACAAGACCAAAGATCATTGCGGGTAGGTAAGCTTTCCAAAGGTCAGATGTCTCCCAACCAAAACCACCATCGGCTACTGTATTTGTTAGGATAAGTGGGATAAGCACAAAGGCAACTGTCATAAGACCTTTTTGCATACCGTTGATGATGACCATACCTAAAAGATTTGGGTCTTTTAAAATGTCCATCGTGGTTGTTGTGTTGTGGTAGATGTGACGAATACGAGGTGGTGTAGGTACTTTGGTGAAAAGTAATAACATCGCAAGTCCTGCAAGGCCAGCTGTAATCCAAAACAGTGTGTCAACGCCATACGCAGCGCCTAGAACAGGTCCAAGACCCATAGCAACAGCAAAGGCAATAGCGATTGTTCCACCCATCATTGCCATCGCTTTACCACGAACCTCTTCAGGTACAAGGTCAGAGATCATTGCTGTAACAACCGCACCGATAGCACCGGCACCTTGTAAGAAACGACCTAGCATTAACATGTAGATGTCGTTACTCATTGCTGAGATAATAGAGCCGATCATGAAGATAACAAGACCTACAAAGAGTGTGGGTTTACGTCCTATCTTGTCACTAATAGTTCCAAATGGAACTTGAAAGATGGCTTGGGTAAGTGCGTAACCACCCACAATAACACCGACAAGCAGAGGGGTTGCACCCTCCATACTCATGGCATAGACGGAGAGAACAGGAAGAACTAAAAAGAGTCCTAAAAAGCGTAGAGATAAAATAGCCGAAAGCGGCAGTATCGTTTTGAACATAGATGACCTTTGTGATATAAAACTTCTAAAGGCGATCTCTCAAGAGAAGATCGTCTAAATAAGCTTTAGTGTAATAAAAATGCCCAATTTTTTGAGTATTTGGGTTAAAATGCGCATTATAGTATAGAAGTTATTTTTTTTAGAACGAAAGATAAAAATAATATATTGATTTAAAATTGCCGTAAGGAATTGTAATGCAAATAGTCTTAGCCACCTCAAACAAGGGTAAAGTCCGTGAGATCAAAGCGATGTGTGAGGGCTTCGATGTTGTTGCTTTTAGTGAAGTGATAGAACCCTTTGAGATTGTTGAAGATGCACCTACCTTTAAAGGTAATGCTCTACTCAAAGCCCAAGCTGTCTATAAAGCCTTAGATGATGAAGATGCCATCGTCCTTTCCGACGATAGTGGGATTTCGGTTGATGCACTTGGTGGAGAACCTGGAATCTTTAGTGCGCGTTATGATGGTGAGCATGCCAGTGATAAAGATAACCTCTATAAACTGATGGACGAGGTAAAAGCTAAGGGTTTAGAGCATTCACCTGCGCACTATACGGCTGCCATTGCTATCGTGACCAAAGAGGGTGAACAGGTAGTTCATGGTTGGATGTATGGTGATGTGATTACAACACCACGAGGTGAAAATGGCTTTGGTTATGATCCCTGTTTTATTCCTGAAGGCTATGACAAAACATTGGGTGAACTAGATGATGAACTCAAAAAAGGACTTTCGCATCGTTCTAAAGCACTCTACTTAGCAAAGTTGGTTTTAGCAACAATCAAAAAAGGGCGCGATCTTTAGGCTTGAGTATCTTTTTAAATGCCATTAAGCATCTCTAGCCTATAATCATTACAAGGTAGTAGCTATTTACGATTTCGATCGTAGTTCAGATACGTTTATGTAGTGTGTTTCGCCTACTTTTTGTGACGTATCCACTGAAATTCGTGCTGCCTCTTCTATATAACTATGTGTATTCTAAAGATATAACAATGAAAAAACAGTACAAGATTATAAAACTTCCAAAGGGCAATGGGAAATTTCGAACGATTTATGCCCCCTCTAAAGCCTATAAAACAAAACTCAAAACACTTCTTCTTGACCTCCAACAAAAACTTCACAACCTTGATGAAGAGAAGACCATCCAAGGTTTTATGCGTGGTCGTGGACCAGTTAGTAATGCCCATAAACATGTGGGTTATGACTATACACTCTCTATGGACCTTGAAGACTTTTTTGACAGTGTTAGGGTTGACATGGCAGATGCATATCTCAATGAAGAGGAGAAAGAGCTCTGCTTTATAGATGGTGTTGCTAGACAAGGTTTACCGACAAGTCCACTCATTGCTAACCTTGCTTTTTATAAACTCGACAACACGATTAAAGAGGCACTTAGTGAAGTGGGTGCCTATGTGATGTACACGCGTTACGCAGATGACATGATCTTCTCTTTTAACAAAAAAGAGATGTCAGAAACCATCATAGCATTGGTGACAGAGATCGTGACTAAGGGTGGCTTTAAGGTCAATGTGACAAAGACAAAACTTCAGTGTGCAAAACAGGGAAGACGACAGATTACAGGCTTAAGTGTTGGTGATAGAAGTATCCATCCTACACGTAGACTTAAGCGAAAAATACGTGCAGCGCTCCACCAAAAAAAGCGTGATCAAGCCTTTGGTCTGCTCACATGGGCTGAGTGTAAAGAACCCAATGCTTTTTACACAGACAGAGACCTACTCAATAAAAATATTTTTCATGATGAGGCCTTAGACCTCTCCAATGATTTTTATCTCTCTGATCTTCTCTCTTTCGAAGAGTATGTTGAGGTGGTTG
>Ga0256826_1001126_pt1 | contig 16545 bp, 15 predicted proteins | sample CV79metaG_FD_185975 | JGI IMG/M metagenome (GOLD analysis project Ga0256826, IMG submission 185975) | Hydrothermal vent microbial communities from East Pacific Rise, Pacific Ocean - CV79 | ecosystem: Environmental > Aquatic > Marine > Hydrothermal vents | place: Pacific Ocean: East Pacific Rise...
CAATATTAATGATACCATCACGGTCAAGAAAGAGGGCTTTTTTTGAAAAAGCATCGGTCATTAATAGGCACCATCTCTTTTTAATACAACCTTAATGGTTTTTATCAATATAACAATATCTAACCATAAAGACCAGTTGAGAATATACCATTTGTCTGTAGCTACTCTAAATTTATAATCTGTATCACTACGTCCACTTACTTGCCAAAGACCGGTAATTCCTGGTTTAACCATATGGTAATACTCAACCTCCTCTTTATAGTACTGTTCTATTTCTTGGGCTATAACAGGTCTAGGACCTACAAAGTTCATCTCTCCTCGAAGGACATTAAAAATTTGAGGAAGCTCGTCTAGAGAGGTTTTTCGTAAGAAATTACCAATCTTGGTTATACGTGGGTCATTTTTTAATTTAAAATTTGTTTCCCACTCTTTTTTAATCTCTACGTTTTCAAGTAAAAGTTTTTCAAGTCTTTGTTCTGCATCGTTATACATACTTCTAAATTTGAATGTAGGGATTATCTTGCCATTTTGACCTATGCGTTTATGGGCAAAAAAGACAGGACCTGGAGATTCTTTTTTGATTAAAATGGCAAAAATACCAAGTATTGGGAGTAAGATAGGAAGTAAAACAATCGCTAAAAGATAATTAAATACTTGTTGTATGAGTTTTCGATACCAGCTTTTTAATCTATTTTGATAGACGATAAGATTTGTTCGGGTATTAGATAGTTCATAAATATGAGAATGTGTTAAGTCATAGTCTCCCATGAGTGGGATAAATATTACTTCTTTATTTTTTTTGATTTGCTTAGAGAGTACTTTTTTTAGTGTAGTTAGAGTACTCCCTTTTGAATTTACAAAAATGGTTGAAGGTTCTTCTTTATTGGTAGGCTTGATGTAGCCTAAATAAGGATTGCCATATATTTCATCTGTTAAGAAACGATCATTTCCATAGATCTTAGCTTTTTTTTGCCATACACCCATACGGTATAGTATCTTTTTACTAATATTTTTTGATAGAGGTATTAAAATAGCCATAAAAATAAAAGAAAAACCAATAACAAGCCGAGAGTAGTTTTCAATTGATTTTGTCATAGCTAAATAAGCAAATACTAAAATAGATGAAAATATAAGCACTTTAATAACAAGTCTACTCTCATGCCAAAAATCATACCTATATGTATATATTCCTTCATAGGTAAAGAGTGTAAGGATAATAATATATAAAGGGTAAAAAGTAAAATAATTAACATAGGGGATGGTGTGAAGTTCCAATATTTGAAAACTTTCTCTAAAAAGAAAGGCAAAATAGACTGAAATTAGGATTATTAATATATCGAAAATTATAAAAATAATTTTAGCTACAATATTTTTCATAATTTTCTAATTTCTATAAGTATATTTTTAAAAATAATTACAATTAATGTAAAATTGTAGCTTCACCAGATTGAAGTTCAACTGTTGATTCACTTTGACCATCTACATGACTAATGTAAATTATAGCTGTATCAGAATTTTTAACAATTTTATCTCCATGGTCAACAGTGTAAAGTTCTCCTATAATCATCTCTTGATCTGGTGCAGAACTTCCTCCTCCACCACCACAGCCTACTAAAATAACAAGTGCTAAACTGTATATATATAAATTTTTCATAAGTTGTCCTTAAAATTTTATACCATTATCAGGTATTTCTGTTTCAAATTCGATTGTCTGTTCAGTCTCATTGATTCTCGTATAAATAATATAATTACTATCTACTAAAGTAGTTGGAAATGCACCTAATGAAGTATTGAATGGCTCATAGGGTGTTTCTATTGCATTAAACCATACCGAAGCCATTTTTGCATATCCAGCATTGGTTGGATGGGTATTATTTGCATAATCACTCTCTAAAAGTGCAGCATTACTTTCCATATCAACAAGAGATAAAATATCACCAGCTTGTCGCCGTTTTGCAACTAAATCTTCAAGATTTTTATTAAAGATTGTGATGATCGGATCATAGTCACGTCTGTTTATAATTTTTGCAATGATAATATGAATTTGATGTCCACTACTATTTTCATAGTGATCTATCTCATTTAATAAATCTTCTACACCATCAACTGACTTTATACGATCATTTGTTCCTACATGCAATAAAATTATGTCTGGCTGTGTACTACTTAAGTAATCAAAGATATGTTCTGCGAGTTGGAAACTTGTCCAATTTGGGTGACCTTCATTATCTGTATCAAATACTGGCTCTACAGAAGTCCCAGTTTTTAAAGTACCAACAAAGTTTACAGTATATCCTGCTCCTTTAAGTTGGGAATATAATGGTGCTCTATAACCTGTATCTGTTTTAGAATCAACATGGTCAGTTATCCCACTGGTTATTGAGTCTCCTAAAGGCATAATACGTAGTGTCTCAGCCAATAGTATTGAAACTCCTAATAATGACCAAGTCAGCAGTAAAAGAAGAAGTGGTTGCTTATGTCTCATTTTTATCCTTCTAGTTATTTATTTTAGAAAAAATTATACTCTTTTTTGAATAAAAAATGGATGAAGTATGATTCTCTTTTTTGAAGTAGAGATGAAGTATTAAAGTGAAAATCTATTATAATAACTATAAGAAAAATTTCAAGGAAGTAAGATAAATGAAGCTTTTATTTACATGTTCAGATAGACCAGCAATGGCTAGAAATAAATATTATCGAGAACTTTTAAGTTCAAAGTATGATTATACAGAATGTGTTTCTCATAGTAAAACCTATGCAAAAAGATTACCAAGTATATTTTTTCAGCTCTTATTCAAAATGTGGAATAAAGATGTATATTTTGTAAGTTACCAAGGTTACTTTCTTGTGATATTTTTAAGAATTTTTACTAAAAAAACGATTGTATTTGACTATTATGTTTCATTGCATGATATGATTATTCAAGACAGAAAGCTTGCAACAGCAGATAGTTTACTTGGAAAACTCACTTTTTGGTTAGATAAACGTTCTTTAGAATTAGCAGATTATGTGATTGTAGATACCACACAGCTTATTAATACAGCGGTCAATAATTATGGTATTGATAGGGAAAAGTTTACACGATTACCCTTGGCAGTGAATGAAGAAAAAATATTCCCTAAAGAAATTGCACGACATAAAGAGATGTTTACTTTAGTGTATATGGGATCTTACATTCCTTTTCATGGTGTAGATATTGTTATGGAAGCGGCTAAGATACTGGAAGACAAAGGTGAAGAGGTCTATTTTCTTATGCTTGGAAAAGGTCAAAAGTATGAAGAGTCTACAGCCTTGGCAAAAGAACTCAATATTCAAAATATAGAATTTATTGACTTTGTAACCATGGAAGAGTTAAATGATTATTATAATGCTTCAGATGTGACATTGGGTGCCTTTGGAGCAGGGGAGAGAGCAAAAGTATTTATTACCAATAAAGCCTATGAATCATTTGCAGTAGGTAAACCACATCTAACACTGGACACTCCAGCAATGAATGAACTTTTTGTTGGTGATGAGAGTATCTTTTTTGTTAAAGATTCTACTCCAGAGTCTTTGGCTCAGAAAATTATGGATATTAAACATAATGAATCGTTACGTGAAACAGTGGCACATAATGCAGCTACTTTGTATCAAAACATATTAACAAACCAAAAAGTAACAGAGCAGCTAGAAAAAGAAATTCTAAGTAAATTATCTTAGTTAATGTAGGGTAACTGCTATAGTGTCATTTGGATTATAAAGTTCGTCTGTATAGGCTAAAAGTAAGAAAGGCTCTTCTTTTGTATTGACAAAAGCATGTGCAACATTTGGGGGTATAACTACGGTTTGAGGTCTATCTGCACTTAGCATAATTGAGTAAAGTTCTTCATTTTGCATATCTTTTAGTTTAAGTTCGGCATGACCTTCCAGCAAGGTAAACCACTCTGTTGCTTTCGGGTGGTAATGATTGCCTCTTACTTGGTCTATCCCTGAGGCATGGGTTAAGTAGATTTCTCCCGTATAGTTTGGTAGCCCTTCTTCTTTTCCATCTATCACTTTTAAGAACCATCCACGGCTATCACCCAGTTTTTTTCTCTCTATGATAGTAATTTTATCTTTTAGTGTCATCTATAACTCTTTTTCTGAAATTTTTTTACCACTAAGTAAAGATTGGTCTGTCCATAGGTATGCCCATTCCCCAAAACGTCCTACCCGATGGATATTTACTGATTCTAGGTAATCTTGTACTATCTTACGGTCAGCTTCCATACCTTTATAAAAGACAACATTCCCATAAGGTAAAATACGTGCATCTTTGACAACAATATCTTCCTTATTGAAGAGTTTCATTTCGACACCCTTATCAATAATATGATTAATAAGGTCATCATCTTTTAATGCTAATGCTTTTTCTCTAGAGAAGTAAATTTCAAATTGTACAGAACTACATCCTTTGGGAACATTGTCAGGAGACTTCATACTTGGAGAATAACATCTTGCAGGTAAATACTCTTCATCATAGATGTAGTACCATAGGTATTCTGGTATGTCAGGTTTAGAGAATCCTAAAGATACAATCGCAACAGAGGATGTATAAAGGCGTTCACTTGCTTCTATAACGTTTTGAGGAACATTATTGAGTATAGAAACCACATAAGGGATTGGTAAACTGGAAACTAAATGTTCATAGCTCTCTATCGTACCATCTTCAAATTTAATTTCTTTAGAGTTACTATTAATAGCTATTGCTTTTTTATTGAGTTTAATGGTTGAGTTTTGTGCCATAATACTTAGGAAACTTTTGTATCCACCAGTTGCAGGGTATCTCATCTCATCTGCATAGTACGTATTGGGTGTTTCAGTGGTAAAAGCACCTTCTAAAACTTCAGGGATACTTGGCTGATACCATCTAGCTCCACACCATGTAGTTGAAAGTTCAGAAGCTTCTACTGTCCAGTATTTACGTGTGTATCTCATGGGGAAGTTTTCTGCAAAGTAGTCACCATATTGTGCTCTTAACCATTCTTCATAGTTTGTTACTTCACGTTTAACATCTTTATTTTCTATAAAGTCTGTGATGATTTTTACTTTTTCATCTGAAGGGAGTGGTGCTAGATTATTTTGAGCTGGATGCTTTAGCCAGTAGCCTTTATAGTAGTTAGATGCTATAGGTGGATGTCCTATAATTTCAGTAGATTTTTTAAAAAGTTCTTGTACATATTCACTTTTAGCAAAAGAGAGATGTACTGCTTTATCAAACCTGAATCCATCTATTGTAAAATTACCACAGAGTCCACCCCACTCAGAGTCTTGTTCATAGACTGTTGGTTTATAACCTTTTAAGCCCAAGTGGTAGGCTGCTGATAGACCAGAGATACCTGCACCTAAAACAATGGTCTTTTCATTTTCTAATTGTTTCATTACTTTCCTTTATTCATCACTGTTGCTATAGCATCACGCAGTGATATGTTTTGTTTCCATCCGGGCACTGGTTTACCTTTTGTCCATGGTATCATGACTTCTCTGTCTCTGTATGGTCTACCACCCCAGGTAATGTCAACAGAAGTTTGTGTCACCTCTTCATATACTTTTGCCAATGCTTGAAGGGACATACGCTCTTCTGAATTCACTGCATATACATCACCTGCATAGGTATAGGTATCATTAGCTTGTAGTTGTGTAAGCATTTGGATATACGCATCTACAATATTTTCTATGTATGAAATATCTATAATTTGCTCACCTGGCGACATACCTAAATTTTCATTATTAGCTACAGCTTTACCCCATAGGTTAAATATTTTTGAACGGGTGTCATTTGTACCAAAAGTATCATTTAGTTTGATGGTGACAAAATTAATTTTTTGTGTTTCGTAATAGTACTTTGCTATATCTTCAAATGCTTGTTTTGTTGCTGCATATAAGTTTACGGGGTTATAGTCTTCATCATTGTAATTTTGCCAAAATGTACCTGTGTTGATAAACCATTTTACATGACTGTTTACCGACGCTTCCAGTAATCGCGTAGAGAATAATATATTTGAGATAATTAAAGTCTCAATGTCATCAAGTGTGTGGTTAACTAAAACCAAAGATGCTAGATGTAAAACACCATCTGGTTTTATCTCTTGAAAAAAGTCTTGCATCTTTTGGGTGTTCCCATCATCTACAAAAGTGTGAACATCATTTGGAATAGACGATGTGTCAGTATCTGCTCTAGTAATAACATATACTATATGATTTTCTTTTAGTAATCTTTCAACAATTGCATGCCCTATAAAACCGGTGACACCTGTAACAACTATTTTCATTTATATTCTCCGTTTGTAAAATATCAAAGTATTTGATATTAGTTTGAAGTAGCCCAAGCTAAGTTTTTTGTAGAGGCATCTGCAATATAAGAACGTAGATTGTCTAAGGTAGAAATTTGCTTCTCTTGATAAAAAGATTTATACCATGTGACTGTTTTTTCAAATGTTGTATCGCTATTCCATACACCTGTCCACTCTAATAAAATATTTGCTTTAGAACAATCCAATTTAAGTAGGTTTGCTTCATGAAGATTTTTATCTACAGTTGCAATGGTATAGTCGATGCTATCCCAATATTTTTTTACAGATTCAACTACTTTTTGTACGGTAATTGAACCTTCATTTTCTGGACCAAAATTCCATCCTTCTGCAAACTCTTTTTTACCTTCAAGTAGTTTTTGTCCAATGTTTAAGTAACCACTCAATGGTTCAAGTACATGTTGCCAAGGCCGTGTTGCATGAGGATTTCTAATTTCAACTTTATCTCCACGACTTACAGCAAGCATAATATCTGTTATTAGCCTGTCTTGTGCCCAGTCACCACCACCTATGACATTACCAGCTCTACAGCTTGCAAGCAAGACATTATGACTATGACTATACTCTGAAAGGTTAAAATATGAGTTACGGTATGAATTGGCTATAAGTTCAGCACATCCTTTTGATGCACTATATGGGTCATACCCACCCATAGGATCGTTTTCACGGTATCCCCATATCCATTCTTTGTTTTCGTAGGCTTTGTCACTTGTTATATTTACTATGGCTTTCACTGAAGATGTTTTTCTACATGCCTCAAAGACTTTAAGTGTACCCATAACATTAGTATCAAACGTTTCAATGGGTTCATCATAAGAGAGTCTAACAAGTGCTTGTGCTGCTAAATGAAATACAATATCTGGAGAGTATTTTGCAAATACAGCATCAAGTTTTTCCTGATCTCTAATATCTCCAATAATAGATACCATATCAAAATCTAACAAGTCTAAATGATTTGGCTGGGTTGGTGCTTCTAGAGAATAGCCTATGACTTTAGCACCCATTTGTGTAAGCCAAAATGCTAACCAAGAACCTTTAAATCCTGTATGTCCCGTTAGGAGTACAGTTTTATTTTTGTAAATACCATCAAAAAGATTAGTCATTCCATACTATCCATGGTGCTGTATCTTGATCATGCATATCATTGAGTGCAATTTTATCACGAAGCGTATCCATAGGTTTCCAAAAACCAGTATGTTTAAAGGCATTAATCTCATTGTCTTTAGCTAGATTGACAAGTGGACTTTGTTCAAATATTGTAGAGTCACCTTCTGTGATATAGTCAAAGACTTTTGGTTCACAAACAAAGAATCCTGCATTAATCCAGTGTCCATCACCTTTTGGTTTTTCTATAAAACTAGAGACTTGACCGTCTGTTTCAATTTCAAGTGCCCCAAAACGACCTTCTGGTTGTACCGATGTCATGGTAAGTGCATTTTTGTGTGTTTTGTGAAACTCAACAAGTTCTTTAATGTTTATATCAGATACACCATCACCATAAGTGAGCATAAATGGCTCATCACCTATATATTTTTGTGCTTTTTTTATACGCCCACCCGTCATAGTGTTTAAACCTGTATCAACTAAAGTCACTTTCCATGGTTCACTTGAGTTATTGTGTATTTCCATATTGTTATTTTTTAAGTCAATAGTTACATCACTTTGGTGTAGAAAATAGTTTGCAAAGTATTCTTTAATTACGTAGCTTTTATAGCCTAATAAAATAACAAAATCGTTGTACCCATAGTATGAATATTGTTTCATGATGTGCCATAATATAGGTTTCCCACCTATTTCAATCATTGGCTTTGGTTTGAGGTTTGATTCTTCACTTATTCTTGTTCCAAATCCACCTGCTAATAAAACTACTTTCATCTTAATTACCTTATCAATATATTTGGATTGATTATACTATTTTTCGTATTAATTTATTGCTTGACAAATATTTGATGTTAGTATAAATGTAATTATTAAAAATTAAATTGAAAAATTTTAGTGTAATGAGAGAATTTTTTTATTAGTTATCTTTCTGTAGTATAGAGGTAGTTTATTTTTAATAAAATAATTGGCTGGTTTTTCAATAAGATAAAATGCTAATATTGAAATTAAAAGTAATAGTACAAAGTAGGTATAAAAATCATTATTAGTATTTAACTGAAGATAATCGGAGATATACTTATTGTAAGTTACATATATAGGTTGTTGGAGTATATACATCGCATAACTAATTTCACCAAGGATTACGAATAAACGAAAAGAGAGAATTTTTGTAATTATATTGTTAGAATATGCGATACTAAGAATTAAAAGAATAAATAGGAAAGAATAAAAACTAGATTTATATGCTAGTGGTATACCTAAAAGAGTAGTTAAAAAATCTGGGTGTTGTAAAAAATAATAAGTCAAATAGAGTGTGAAGAACATAGGTAAGAATGAAGAAAAACCTTTTTTATTAAAGTAGACTTTTTTCTGTACATAGATATATCCACCAGTAACACCCAATATAAAACTACAATAATGAAAAAGAGGAGAATAATGCACAGTATCATGAAAGATAGAGGGCCAAGAATCATAGAGTTTATGACTCATATAATGTGAGAGTATTGCTTGGGTAAATATGTAAAATAACATAGAAAAAATAGTTAGTGTTGCTATCTGTATTTTACTGTGTTTAATTACGAAAATAATGAAAGGAAAAGTTAAATAAAAAAAGGCTTCAACAGAGAGTGACCAACCAGGGATATTATAACTTAATGCATATGGAGGAAACCATGATTGTAGAAAACTTATTGATAGTATCATCGCCATTGTATTACTATTTTCTCTACCAAACTCAAAATATACCATTATGAATAAGGCAATCATATATAAAGGAACTATTCTTGCAACTCTAGATAAATAAAATTTTTGAAGTGTTTCAGTTGGTTTATGATAATGACTTATCATTAATACAAATCCGGATAAAACAAAAAAGAATGTGACCATTTGTGATCCTGAAAGGATAAAAGGATTAAGTGATTTAGCAATATCTGTGGATTTTCCAAAGTGAAATATAATAACAATTGTAGCAGCAAGGAATCTAAAAAAAGTTAGTGCTTCAATTCTCATTATTTACTCTTGTTTAAACGGATTTTTTCCTTAAATAGAGGAAAATATGATTAATCGCGTAGTCTAACTGTTTTTAACTTTGTTGATGCTTGAGTATAACTCATCATAGATATAATTATTTTATATTAAAATAGTAAATTGCACCATTACCTTCTCTTTTTGTATATTGTTGATATGCCCGTTTTTTATTACGTAGATAATCAATCATATATTTTTCTTCATGATCATAGAAATGTTGAAAAAATATCCATGTCTTACCATGTAATTTATCAAGTTCATCTTTATATTGACTAGGGTTATTCCTATGTGGTTCACCATAGATAATATTATGTCTTGATATGGTACTTGTTTTATAGAAATTAAACGCTTCTTTGGCACCATAATAGACATAAATATTATCATCTTTTTTGATGTGATTTTGTAAATCCATCATATTAAGTACGGTATCTCTTCGCTCAACAACATGAATAGGATTTGTCCTATTTTTATTAATATCGATATAATACAGAAATGTGCCAGAAGCAAGGCTTTTACGTTTGAGTATCTTTGCCTCTTTTTCATGGAGTAAATAGTCCATAATATACCATTCTTCATAACCATGAATATGAATAAAGAGTAGCCACACTTTACCATTTAATTTATCAAGTTCCGGGTAATAGTCTTTATAATTATTCCTGTGTTCTGTTCCTATATGTACTGTATTTCTGTCTAACTTATGATTCATATAAAAAGCAAAAGATGGTACGGTTGTATAGTAGAGATAAATAGAATCATCGGGGTTAATATGTGATTCTATATAATCTAAAGAACTTGTTATTTCCTCACGAGCATAAGGAATATTTTTTGTAGTAAAAGTGATATAGTTATAGGCATAGTATGCTATGAAAAATAGATATAAAATAGCAGCTATAGGATGAATGTATTTGTTAATAGTTGCATAGAGAATATAAAGTCCATATGCAAACATGATTATAAACATAGGCATAAGATAGAGGATAAAACGTACATAAAAAGGGTAAAGATGTAGTGCCGACATTATAATTTGGACTAGAAGTGGTCCGAAGAAAAATATGAGTAATGCATACTGTCGTTGTATATAAGCTGTCACAATAGATAGAAGTGTTATGACTAAGGCAAAAATCCAAAAGTCACCCATAGTGAGGACATGTACATAAATATCTTGTATATTAGATGCTATCGCAGTATAAAATTTCATAGAAAAGATATTGGAAGGCAAGAATTGTTCCTTCCATACACTTTGCATAAAAGCTGTTGTTGGATGGTTATGAATAAAAAAAGTATAATAGATACCAAATGAAAGAAGCCAAAAGAGGTAGACAGCGAGAAATTTAAAGTTTTTCTCTTGAATAACTTGTATATAAAAAATATATAAGCCTGCTACCAATAAAATAATGACAGAGATATTTGAAAACCAAATAATAATAGCACCACTTAAAGCATAATATAAAATATGTTGCCTATTCCTAAAATCAAGTTTCAGGGTAAGATAAAAAATGATGAGTGTAAAGAGTAAATCTGAAGAATATTGTTTGACTTCATCTGAATACCTAATAAGCATATAAGAAGTACTAAAAATAGCAGAAGCAAGTAATGCAGGGATTCGATTTTTAAGTAGCCTTACTGTAAGAAGATAGACTAAAGGGATAGAAAGTATAAAACTAATTAGAGGAAAAATACGTAAAATATAATCACGACTACCAAAAAGTGTAATCATCAGTTTTTCTAGATATAAAAATGCTATAGGTGCAGCTTGATTATCACTGAGTGGTTGTAAAAGTTCTAGAAAGTTTCTATCACGAATATTGATAGCTATGGCTATCTCGTCTAACCAGAGATTTCGGTTAAATATAAATTGTTCTAGAGCGAGATAAATCCCTAAGCCAATGCACATGAAAAGTATAAACATAAATGTGTGATGATTAAAAATTTTTTTCAAATAGTGTGTCATCGTTAAATCCTCTTTTTTTAGCAACAAGTAAGAATATTTTAACATAAAGAGGAGTAAAATAATATGAAATTATACTGATAATAACTATAAAATAGGAAGATTTTTTAATAGAAGGTTCTAATCCTTATTAGAATGATGAACTATATAAAAGACATTGATGGAAAATAACCAAATAATTAGATTTATTGTAATTGGAATTATAAATACGGCATTTTATTTTATGCTTTATAGTATATTTATTTTTTTTAAGTTAGACTATAAATTAGCAGTATTGTTTGCAACATTATTAGGAATCATTTTTAGTTTTAAGACATTGGGGAGTTTTGTTTTTAAAAATAAGGACAATACACTTTTTATTAAATTTATGTTTTTGTATGGGATTTTGTATTTTGTAAATATTGTATTGATTAATTTTTTTAATGATTTTGTACATGATTATTATATAGCAGGATTCTTAGCTACAATGATTAATGCAGTATTGTCATTTGTCCTGAATAAATTTTTTGTATTTAAATCCTAAATAAGGGAGGGATTCATAAATGAGTGAAATAGCTATTCTTGTGCCATGTTACAATGAGGCCTTGACGATAGCCAAGGTTATTGAAGACTTTAGAGTAGAATTACCCAAGGCTAAAATCTATGTCTATGATAATAATTCTACTGATGATACTGCTAATATTGCTAAAGCACATGATGCGATAGTAAAAAGAGAGTACAGACAAGGAAAAGGGAATGTAGTACGTTCAATGTTTCGTGATATTGATGCTGATATTTATGTAATGATAGATGGAGACGATACATATCCTGCGAACTTTGTACACGCTATGATAGAACCTATCATTAAAGAAAATATTGATATGGTTATAGGTGATAGACATAGTAATGGCACTTATAAAGATGAAAATAAAAGACAGTTACATAATTTTGGGAATAATCTTGTAAAAAATTTAATTAATACCTTGTTTGTATCAAAATTAGAAGATATTATGACGGGTTACCGTGTGTTTAATAAAAAATTTGTAAAGAATTTTCCTATTAATAGTGATGGCTTTGAGATAGAAACTGAAATGTCACTGCATGCATTAGATAAAAAATTTATGATTAAAGAGATACCTATTGAATACAGAGATAGACCTGAAGGAAGTGAGTCTAAGCTAAATACATTAAGTGATGGCTTCAAAGTGCTTAAAACTATTTTATGGGTATTTAAGGATTATAAACCATTGCTTTTTTTCTCTTTTGGTGCTATATTCTTTTTTATAATGAGTTTACTTGTTGGTATTCCTGTATTACATGAATTTGTTACAACAGAGTATATCTCTAAAATTCCATCTGCAATCTTAGCCGTTGGACTGATGCTTATTGCTATATTATCACTTTTTAGTGGGGTTATATTAGATACAATTGTAAAGCATTATCGTGAAAATTATAATTTATCTCTTTTGCATTGGATTGAAATTCATGATAAGAGAAAATAAATGGTTTTATATCTCTGAGTATTAAAAATATGATTTTTAAAATTGTATATCATTATTAAGGTAAAGTATTGTTATTTAATTCCTATACATTTATATTCTTTTTCTTACCTGTAACATTTGTTATTTATTTTTATCTCAATAAAAAACGATTAACAGAGGCAAGTAAGGCATTTCTTGTTTTATCTTCACTCTTTTTTTATTCATGGTGGAATATAGTTTATCTCCCACTTATTTTAATCTCAATACTTTTTAATTATAGTTTGGGAAGAGAGTTTTCAAAACATAGTCAGAAAAAGAGAAATTACTCACCTAAAGTACTTTTATCTATAGGAATCGTGTTTAATTTAGCACTTTTAGGTTATTTTAAATATGCAGATTTTTTCATTGAAAACTTTAATTTTATCTCCACCTCAGAGGTTTCTCTACTACATCTTGCGTTACCTTTAGCAATTAGTTTTTACACATTTCAACAAATTGCTTACTTGGTTGATAGCTATAGAGGTGAGACACATGAATATGATTTTTTAAATTATACGGTATTTGTTACTTTCTTCCCACAACTTATTGCTGGACCAATTGTACATCATTCTGAAATGATGCCACAGTTTGCACAATTGAAAAATAAAGTATTACAATATCATAATATTGCAGCAGGAATTTTTATTTTTGTAATAGGTCTATTTAAAAAGGTTGTTATTGCTGACTCTTTTGCTATTTGGGCAACGCAAGGTTTTGATTTTGAAAGAAGCTTGACAATGCTCGAAGGGTGGATGACATCATTCTCCTATACATTCCAACTCTATTTTGATTTTTCTGGATATACAGATATGGCTATTGGTGCGGCACTACTGTTCAATATCAGACTTCCTATAAATTTTGATTCACCTTATAAAGCAACAGATATTCAAGATTTTTGGAGAAGGTGGCATATTACACTCTCTCGCTTTTTAAAAGAGTATATTTATATCCCCTTAGGAGGTAATAGAAAGAGTGAAATACAAACATATAGTAATCTATTTATTACATTTTTACTAGGTGGTATATGGCATGGAGCAGGGTGGACATTTGTAGTATGGGGTGCACTGCATGGTTTGGCACTTGTCATACACCGTGCGTGGAAAAAGTTAGGTTTACACATGCCCACACTTTTGGCATGGTTTATAACGTTTAACTTTATTAATATTGCATGGGTGTTTTTCCGTGCAACATCATTTGATTCAGCTATAAAAGTATTACATGCTATGTTTAGTATGGATGGGGATCTATTTTCAAAATCAAAACAGTTTCCTCATATGTTGCATTATACACACCCATTGTCAGAATATGTGAGTATTAATATGGTGAATTATATGTTTATATTGCTCCTGATAGGATTTGTACTTTCATTATATGCTAAAAATGCACATATTTTAAGAGATAGATTTATGCAGATGAAGCAGATTCCATTTTTTTGGGCTATAGCAATAGGTATATTATTTGGTATTTCTTTAATTGTAATTGCTAGTAATCCTAGCTCTGAATTTTTATATTTTAATTTTTAGTGGATTGGTGATGAATAAAAAATCTTTTATTTTTATAGTGTTAGGTATTGCTTTCTTGGTTTTCTCTATTTTGCCTATTAGTAATTATATCACTGATCCATCGCGTATTTTACATCATGATTATAAGATGCGATATTTAAAATTTCATCCACATAAACTCTTTTTAAAAGTAGAATATTTACTTGATAATAAAGAAAAATATGACACATTGGTATATGGTTCTTCTAGAGGTGGATTTATAGATGTAAGTCGTATCTCAAAGGGTGCGTATAATATGAGTCATGGTTTTGGTACAGTTACCACGTATTTACATAGTTTAAAAGTACTCCTGGAAAATGGAGTTAAAGTTGAAAATGTATGGATAGGTATTAATGACTTTGATATTTGGAAAGACCATACAGATAATTTACACCGCCTGATTAATAAAAATAGCATTATTGGTAATGCACCAATGTATAGCTATTGGTTGTTTCGATTAATACCTGAGTCTATTAAAATACTTACAGAAAAAAGAGAATTAATTGAAACACAAGAGGTAACATATCCTATGGAACGTATACCTAGAGCAAGAAAACAAGAGCATATTGTTAAAAAACAATCTAAAAGACAAATACCTGCAGCAACATTAGGATATACAGGTAAATTTAGAGTAAAAGAAGCTGTAGAGGAAGTAGCTCAAATAAAAAAACTATGTGAAGCATATCATATTAATTTGACAGTATTTATGTATCCTATTTATTATAAAACATATCTTTCTTACGATCAAGAGAAGATAGAGAAGTTTAAAAGAGAACTTGTAAAAGTAACAGGTTTTTATGATTTTTATGATTTAGGTGATATCTCACTTGATCAAAAAAATTGGTTTGAAGGAAGTCATTTTATACCAAGTATTGGTGACTATATGATTAAGTCTATTCAAGATAATAAGTATTTTGTTACTACAAAAAATATAGATAAACGTATCGAAGAGACAAGATTACTTGTGAAGAATATGCCTTTTTTAGAAGATGGAGGTATCTATACACTTGATAAACATACAGATGCTAAACTGGAGAATAAAAAAATAATTTTTGATATAAAAGATCAAAAATTTACATTTATTAAAAATGAAGATTTTAATTTAAAATATAAAAGGTCTTATGTTGAAGCTGTTGTCACACGCAATGATCCTCTTATAATTTTAAACAAAACTAAAAGTAGTACAAAGCAGTCCCTGTTAAGTTTAAGTATAGCAAGTACACAAGAGACATTTTTTCAACTTTATTATAAGGAGTCAGAGTCAGCTCAATATAGTGAAGCAAGTCGTTATAACATATTACTTACAAAAGGTATAAATCATATGAATATTATTATACCCAGTAGGTACATTAATCAAGGACTAAGAGTCGATATAGCAAGAAAATTAGGAGTATATAAGATTGAACAACTACGTCTTTATGAGATTGATTAATTATTGTGAAATAAGATTAGTATGGCTTTTAAGTTCATCTAGTTATAATTATGAAAAACTATAATCTGGAGATCACTTGCTGTTTAATTCGTATGCATTTATCTTCTTTTTTCTTCCTATTACATTTTTTATTTATTTTTATCTTAATAAAAAACGATTAACAGAAGCAAGTAAAGCATTTTTGGTTTTTGCATCGCTTTTCTTCTATTCTTGGTGGAATATTATTTACTTACCTTTAATTTTAATTTCTATGTTATTTAATTATACTTTAGGGCGTGAACTTTCACAATATAATCAAAATTCTCGTACGTATTCTGCTAAAAAGCTTTTGAGTGTCGGTATTGTTTTTAACTTGGCACTCCTTGGATATTTTAAATATTCTGATTTTTTTATTATGAATATAAATCGAGTTATGGGAAGTGACATCTCACTTTTACATTTGGCACTTCCCTTAGCAATCAGTTTTTATACATTTCAACAAATTGCCTATTTAGTAGATAGTTACCGTAGTGAGACTAAAGAGTATGATTTTTTAAATTATGCAGTGTTTGTTACTTTTTTCCCTCAACTGATAGCCGGTCCTATTGTTCACCATGCTGAGATGATGCCACAGTTTGATATGCTTAAAAATAAAGTGATGAGTTATCGTAATATAGCATTGGGACTATTC
>Ga0256826_1001127_pt1 | contig 16536 bp, 17 predicted proteins | sample CV79metaG_FD_185975 | JGI IMG/M metagenome (GOLD analysis project Ga0256826, IMG submission 185975) | Hydrothermal vent microbial communities from East Pacific Rise, Pacific Ocean - CV79 | ecosystem: Environmental > Aquatic > Marine > Hydrothermal vents | place: Pacific Ocean: East Pacific Rise...
TAAAAGTAACGTATAGAAGCAAAACCATAAGCAGATGTTTTAGAAATAGCTTCTATATCATCTTCTTTTACTATACCACCCAATGCAAATACATTGAGAGTTGTCATCTCTAAAAGCTCTTTTAAATCCTCAATACCCTTAGGTTCACCCTTATTTGGCGTTTGAAAGATTGGACTATATGTAACAGCATCAGCTCCTAGATTTTCAGCATTTATAACTTCTTCTTTTGAATGGGTACTTATGATAGTGTATAGTCCTAATTCTTTAGCTTTTATAATCTCACTAAACTGTGTTGAAGTAAGATGTACACCATAAGCTCCAAGTTGAAATGCTAGTTCTATATCACTATGGATGATTGCATTAACATCTTCGAACTGTGCACATACTTCTATAAAGTGTTCAGCTTGTATCTTATAGTTTGAGTTTGTTTTATCTCTGTAAAGTGCATAAGAAGGTAGATGTTTTACAAGTTGTTCATGTAAAACTTTTCTAAATACTGCGGGTGTATCTGTATAGAATTCCCTTGATGTTATAAGATACTTTTGAAGCATATTATCTATAAAGAGGATTTAAAAAGTCAACTGGCTCTACATCTTTAACACCACTATATATATCTGCCAGCGTTTGAATATGATTTTTCAGTCTATTTAAAAGGTAAAGTTCTGGTGATGAATATTTTAAACGAGACTCTTGGATAAATGCTTGTAAAAATGCTAGTTTTTCTTCTTCACTTTCAAAATCTATACTCAAAACTAAAGCTCTAATCTCATCATACTCATCTCCACAAGAAGCTAAAAAATCATACGATAAATCCATAGTTTTTAAGTTTTCTAGTGCCTTTGAAAATGCAAAATGGTTGTAGAGCATACAGCCTACAAAGTACTCTATATCTGAATCTTCAAACTCACTATATTGATTTTCTTCTTTTGAAAAATGTTCGTGCCATATAGTTAAAATTTTATCTGTTATTTGTTTCATATTTTTCTCTTTATACTGGGATATTACTATAGTTTAAAAGTTGTGTATACTGTTCTCGAGAGAGCATCTCAGAAAGTACTATAACTAACTCTTTATAGTGTTGATTTGCTTCAAAAAAGTCTAACTGTAACTCTTCTTGCTCTTTTTTTAAGGCTATGTTATCAGGATTATGAAATAGTTTGGTTTTTAACTCTAGCTCTTTTGGATAATATTTCTCATGCATTTTTTTTAGAGCATTTGTTGAAAATTTTAAAGCTTCTATCATATCATCTTGTTTAGCATCAAACTTTATACCAATCTCTTCAAAAAGTATGTTGTGCAAAACCTGAGGAATATTAAATGGAACAGGAAAATCTCCTCCATCTAAATGGTAATCACTATAAATAATATGACTTCTAGTACCACCACCAAAACCACTAATCATCTATTTTCCTTTATATTTTAAACATTATACCAAAATAGTTTAGTTTTAAAATTTTAATGATATACTAAAATCATGATAAATGTTAACAATTCTAAAAGTTTAAATATCATCTTGCCAAATACAAATAAGGCTCTCAAAGAGGTACTACAAAATGTATCTGTAAAAGAGTTTGAAGCACTCTGTAGTGGGAAAGATATATCATCTGTTTTAAATGATATTTTAAAAAAAAGTTCTCAAAATTCTGCACAAGATAAACAACTTCTTACACTTGTTAAAAACAATCCAACTCTAAAAGAACTAGGGAGTATTTCTACTACTTTAAAAGAGCTACTTCATACACTCAAACAAGATAAAAGCCCTCTTCCATTAGAAAAAGTTTTAAAAAACTTTCTAAGTGATATTAAAGATATTAGTGAAAAGAGTTTAAAAACAAAGATAGAGAACTCTGGAATTTTCTTAGAAAATAAAATAAAAACACTTATAACACCTAAACAAGAGCTAAAAAATATTTTAACTGAACTATACAAAGAACTTCAAAACACAAAACTTCCAGATGTAAAAAAACTCAACTCTCAGATAAAAAATCTATTGTCTAGTGAGATACTCAAAGATACAAATAGTAGCGATTTACTTGCCAAAACAACGCTAAATCTTCCCCTCCTCAAAGATATGAGCAAGAAGGTTCAAACAGTTTTAGATAAACTCTCTACATCTATTAATTCTAATGTAGATAAAAGTATTTCACCTCACGATACAATCTTTTCAAAAAATAGTAGTATTTTACTTAGCAAACTTCAAACACTTAGCAAACCTGAACATCTACTTTCTCAAACACAGACTAAAGAGATGTTTAGTAGTGATTTAAAAGCTGTGCTATTAAAGACTCATGAAGAACTCAGTAACTCAACTCATCCAAATAAACAAGAAATTTTAAAACAGATAGATAAACTTAGCCTTGCTATTGACTATAACCAGTTAGTTTCACACCTTTCAAATACCACTTCTCTTTATCTTCCTTATTCTTGGGATGCATTACAGGAGGGTACTCTCACTATCAAAAAAGCAAAAAATGATAGTTTTTTTACAGATATAGAGCTAAAACTCAAGGAGTATGGAGAACTTAAAATTCGACTTGGGATATTTGAAAAAAACCAACTAAACATTAATATTACAACACAGAGTAGTGAGTTTAAAACCATTTTACAAAAAAGTATGCCTCAGCTAAGACAACAGCTTTTTTCTGTTGGTATAGTAGCCAAAGATATACGATTTATGGATGAAAACAGAACTACATACGGTGATATACAAAAAGAGTTAGCACTTGGTTTTGAGGCAAAAGCATGAAGCAAAAAGCAGTAGCCCTTAAGTATGATGCAGAAGTTAGTAATGCTCCAAAAGTCGTAGCAAAAGGTGAAGGTTTTAATGCTAAAAATATTATCAAAATCGCATCTTTACACGATATACCAATTCAAAAAGATGAGGATTTAGTAGAACTTCTATCAGAACTAGATGTAGATAGAGAAGTTCCTGCACAAATGTATAAAGCGATTGCTGAAGTTTTTAGTTTTATTTATAAAAATACAAAAAAAAGTTAAAGAAAAAAGTGAATTGTTATTTCAATTCACTCCAGTTATCGCCTATGTTTAGACTAGCTTTTAGAGGTATATTTAAACTCATTATACCTTCCATAACTTCTCTAAACTTAGCTCCTAATTTTTCTGCTTCACTTGCATCTACTTCAAAAATAAGTTCATCATGTATCTGAAGTAACATCGTGGCGTTTAACTCTTCTTTAACTATCATAGTATGAATTTTATTCATACTTAGCTTTATCAAGTCACTTGCACTTCCTTGAAAAACAGAGTTTACAGACTCTCTTTCGTAAGCTGCTCGAAACATAGGAGTAGCATTTTCATAGTCAAAGTAACGACGACGTTTAAGAAGTGTTTCCACATAACCCTGCTCTTTAGAAATGTCTACGATACTTCTAAAGTAAGTTCTAACCGTAGGAAAAGAGTCAAAGTACTTCTCTATTATCTCTTTTGCCTCTTTTGTTGTGATGCCTAAAGTGTCACTTAGTTTTTTAGGTCCCATTCCATAAAGAAGTCCAAAATTTACAGTTTTAGCAACGCTACGTTTAGAAGAAGCTTCCTCCTCACCAAAAAGAGCTATGGCAGTTTGAAGGTGAATATCTTTGTTATTTTTAAAGGCATCTACTAAAACACTATCTTGTGAGTAGTGTGCTAGTAGACGAAGTTCTATCTGAGAGTAGTCAATCCCTATGAGTTTTTTACCCTCTCCTGCTACAAATGCCTGACGGATTTTTGCACCAAGTGGTGTTCGTGTTGGTATATTTTGTAAATTTGGATTTTTAGAACTTAAACGCCCAGTTGCTGTTCCTGTCTGGATAAAAGATGTATGAATACGACTCTTCTCATCCTCACGGCTAAGTCTTAAAAGTGGCTCTAAGTAAGTTGAAGAGAGTTTATGAACTTCTCTATACTCTAAAAGTTTAGGAATAATCTCATGTTTATCTTTTAATCCAGTAAGCACTTTTTCATCTGTTGAGTAACCAGTTTTTGTCTTTTTACCTACAGGTAATCCTAGCGTTTCAAAAAGGATAACACCTAGCTGTTTTGTAGAGTTTATGTTAAACTCATTTCCAGCCAACTTATGAATATCTGAAGTTAAACCACTCAGTGTCTCTTTTACCTCATCTAAAAAAGTTTCTAAAAATGAACTATCAACTTCTATACCCTCTTTTTCCATCTTTAGGAGAGTATTTATAAAAGGAAACTCAATATCTCTAGACTCTTCTATAAGATGTTTTGCACTCTGTAACTCTAACTTATCAAGAAAAAGGTTATAGAGTTTTGCTGTGATGAAGGCATCCTCTGCTGCATATTTACAAGCATCATCTAGTTCAACCCCTGCAAAAGTTTCACCCTTCTTAACAGTATCTTTAAACGCCACCATAGTATGACCTAAGAGTTTATCACTTAGTTTATCAAGTCCTAGTGCTGATTCAGAGTTTATCAACCATGCAAGTATCATACTATCTGCATACGCTTCTAAAGTATCATCTTCTAAAAACCTAGTCACAAAATGTAAATCAAACTTGATGTTATGCCCTACTACCTTAGAGTTAAAGATTTTTCGTATTGCAGATTTAATCTCATCTTCTTTTATCTGCTCAGGTACACCAAGATAGAAGTGAGCAAAAGGAACATAGTAAGCCTCTTTATCATTAAGACAAAAGCTAAAACCAACAAGATTATCTTTATCGTAGTCTAAGCCTGTAGTCTCTGTATCAAACGCCACAACTGTATCAGGAGTTAACGTATTTAAGATGGCGTTTAACTCTTTAATATCTGTTAAAAGTATTGCTTTAAACTCTAGTCTGACACTATAGTCTTGTTCCTCTTCAACTATAACATTTTGTACTGCACTTTGGCGTTTAGAGTCACTTACTTGGTTTTTTGCATGAAGTACACGAAGAACTGCATTTTGTTCATACTCAACTAGCTCATCATAAATGTTTAAAAATGGATTTTCAATATCCATCTTATACTCTTCAAAGTCAATACTATCAAAGACATCACGTTTGAGAGTTACTAGCTCTTTGGACATATAGGCTTGATCTTTTGAAGCTATAAGTTTTTTCTGGTTTGCACCCTTTACTTCTTGTACATGAGCATAGATATTGTCAAGTGTCCCGTAAGCTACTAAAAGCTTTTCTGCACCAACTTTTCCTATACCTTTAACACCTGGAACATTATCGGCACTATCACCTAAGATAGACTGATAATCTATAAACTGTTTAGAAGTAACACCATACTTATCAAAACAAGCTTTTTCATCCATAGACTTTCTCTTAATAGCATCAACTATTATAGTCTCTTTTTCATCATCTATTAACTGATAAAGGTCTTTATCATGGGAAACAACACGAACCTTATAACCTTTAGCTTGTGCTAAATGAGTTACAGTCGCTATCATATCATCAGCTTCATAACCACTCATACCAAGAGTTTTATAGCCCATCTTGTCTATCCACTCTATTGCCACGGGTAGTTGCATACTTAACTCAGGGGGTGGAGCTGAACGGTTTGCTTTGTAGTTAGGGTCTATCTCATTACGAAATGTATCACCTTTCGTATCTATAGCAAAGATAATATAGTCACTATCATGATCTTTTTGTAGTGTTGAGATAAAGTTTGTAAAACCTGTAAGAAGTCCAGTTGGAAAACCATTCTTATTTTTCAGGTGCTGAGGAAGTGCATAAAAACTTCTAAAAAAGAAGCCAAAAGTATCTATGATTGTAACTGTTTTGCTCATGGTATTTAGTTTGCTTCCATAGAGTCTAGGATATCATCTAACATATCTTCTAGCACTTCGTAGTCATATCCTGCATCTCTTGCTTTTCTAAGCCCAAAGTTTATAGATTGGTCAGCAAAAGGTTTATTTATTGGTACTATTGTTTTTACTATATTTAATGCAACTGAATACTCTTTTATCTCTTCTGGTGCAGCTGATGGATTATCTGAATACTTTATCATCTGTACAAACTCTTGTGAAAATCCCCAGTGTTCAAAAACTGCAGCAGTCACTTCTGAGCTTGTTACATCTACATAAGACTTTTCTACTTGCGCGATATTGTTTGATGTTTCTATCTCAGATTTAAAACTAACATCTTCATCTTCTTGAATTACATCACTAGAGATAAGAATTTTTCCAGTCTCTTGTAAAAATGCAGCGAGGTAGAGTTTATCGGCTTTCTCTTTATCTATAGTTTTGTACCAACTTAAAATAAGTTTTGCTTGTTTAGCAGAGACATCAGCGAAATCGTCACTTGTTACTCCATAAGGATTCATATCTACATTTAAAAGTTTGCGTACTGCATTACCAAGAGCAATTGAACGAGTCATACTCATTCCAAAAAGGCTTACTGCTTGAGAAACGTTACGTATCTCTTTTCCAAAACCATAGAGAGGAGAGTTAGCTGCTTTTAAAAGGTTTGCAACAATCATCGGATCTGGCTCTATAACTTTTGCCAAATCAGCTACACATGACTCTTCATTAGCATAAACTTTGTTTATTTCCATAATTGTTTTTGAAAGAGGAGGAAGAGATTTTATACTCTCTATAATTGAACTTTTCATAAATAAACCTTCATAATATATAATTTTTTTTATTATACCCTATTTGTGACAATCTCTTAATGTTTTTTCAGGATGAGTTATATACTCATAACCATTATAAATAGTAAAGGTACCATAGAGAATAACAGCAACACTAGAGAGGCTCATCATCATATTTCTAAAACTTGTTGCTGAAGCAAGAGAAGCCAAAAAACCGACACCAAACATAGCAGGAATAGTACTCATTCCAAAGATAGCCATGACTAATGCACCAGAGAGAGGGTCAGCCGTACTAGCTGCTGTTATGGCGAAGAAATAAACAAACCCACAAGGAAGAAGCCCATTTAACATTCCTAAAAGAAAAAAGCTTACATTTGACTGAGAGTGAAGTACACCTTGAAATGTTTTTTTATAAAAAGGAGAACTTGAAAAAGAGTGTTCAATAAGAGTTAAAAATTTTATTTTCCCCATTAAAGAGAGTCCTGCCAACACCATTGCAACTCCTGCAACTATAAGTAAAATACCATTTGCATTATTTGAAAAAAGTGCCACCCCACCTAATGCACCAAACATCGCACCTAAAATTGAGTATGTAAAAACCCGTCCAAATGAGTAAAGAAGATGTGCTACACTTTTTGAAACCTTTGAACTCTCTGGTTTTATTTTTATCGTTGTATATGCCAAAACGATTCCACCACACATACCTATACAGTGTCCAAAAGAGCCTAAAAATGCTATTGAGATAATTGTTAAAAGATTTACTGTTTCCATTATTTACCTAAGAGTTGTTTTTTGATTTTTGGGTTATTCATCGTTTCACCTCGAAGCATTTTAAGTCTCATTTCTGTAAACGCCACAAAATTTTTCTGATTTTTTTCATATGCACCAAAACCATACCCCATAGGTGTAATATCATTTAATGAGTAAAAAGCATCTTTAGCATTAATATATTTTTTTGTATCAACTGTTCTAACCCATATAGTAGCTTTATCTTTAAAACTTTTATCTTTAAGCCAGTGAATAAATCCACCATGATCATGAAAAAACCATGTTTTCCCATCAGGTGCTATTACCTGAGATACATACGTTAAATCTTCTATAACCATTCCACAATCACTATCTTGATACTTGTTTAAGACTATTTCAAGTGGGATTTTATCTATATTTCCCTCTTTTATAACTACCATATTTTGAACTTTAGCTAAGGAGAGGAAAACTGTTACAATTATAACAACAAAGAGAAGAACTATTAAAAGAGGTGCGTATTTTTTCATAAAGATATTATACTACGGTCTTCTTTTTTTACCCTTACCTTTATCATCATATGAGAGAAATCTATGTAAATCATCTTGCATCTCTTTATCTAAAGAGTCCCAGATAAGAATTTTTTGAGAATAACGTTCTAAATCCTCTATTTTTGATTTTTTTATATCTCTTATTAGGTAGTGATATCGTACTATTTTTTTAGTATATTCACTTACAAATGACCAGTTTTTTATGATTTGATAACTTCGCTCTTCATGGTCAGTAAAGCTCCATTCACCAAACTCAAAATCCTCTTCATCTTTTTTAAATGCACTAAAAGGTTTACCTATATCATGTAAAATACCTGCTGATAAAAACTTCCAATCACCTGCAATAAGGGCATAGTATGTAACCCTCAAAGTATGTATAAATACACCGTGTTGATGCCACTTGTTTTGAGTAAAAAAAAGTGAATTTATAAATGCTTTACTAAAGGGTGAGTTATTTATTTCACTACTACTATGCATACTAAAGTTCTATTCTAAAACAAACACCATCTTGAGTGTTGAAACTTGTTAATTTTCCACTACAATGATCTTCTATAATTATTTTACTCATATACAGTCCTAATCCTGTTCCATCTTTTTGTAACTTTGTGGAAAAGTATGGATCAAAGATTTTACTGATGATTTCATCTTCGATTCCTCCACCATTATCACTTATCTCTAAAATATATTTTTCAGATTTTTTATAGGTTTTGATTTTGATATATTTATTTTCTAAATCTTTTTCATTTAAAACATCTTGTGCATTTTTCAAGATATTTATGATGACTTGTTTTAATTCATTTGAGTATGTCATAAAATCATCCTGACACTCTAACTCTTGATAAATCATAATATTTTTATTATCAAAAGAGATTTTCATAATATTTAAAACACTCTTAATTATATTTGTATAATTACTTAACTCTGCACTTTTATCTTGTTTAAAAAAGTTTCTAAAATCATCAATAGTTGAACTTAAGTGCTGTGTATAAACGCCAATGTTATTTGAAATATCTATTGCTGTTTTTTTATCTAGTTTTCCAAGTTGTGCTTTTAAGTTTATAATAGAACCTGCTGAAGCTATTGCAGAGAGGGGTTGTCTCCACTGATGTGCTATCATGCTTATCATCTCTCCCATCTGAGCTAAACGAGACTGTTGTAGTATCTGTCTATCTTTAAGTCTATTATTTTGAACTTCTTCTTGTACTCTCTCTTCTAAGGTTTTGTTCAGAGATTCCATCTCTTTTTTATGAACTATTCTTGAGAGTTCTAACTCTTTTCTATGAGAGATATCACGCCAAACACCATGAAGTAAATCTTTACCATTTAGATGGATTTTTGTTAAAACTATCTCACACCAAAACTCTCGACCCTCATAATCTTGATGGAGCCATTCTATACTTGCCGAGCCATCTTTCATCGCTCTTTGTACTATTTTTATCATTTTTTTAGTTGAGTTTGCACCATCTGGTTGAAAGGTAGGTGAAATTTCAAAAATATTACTGCGAAGAATACTCTCTTTACTAGAAGCTTTAAACATTTTAACAATTGATTTATTTAAACTTATTAGCTTTCTATTTTTAAAGATGACTACTCCATCTGTAGAATTTTCATAAATACTATTAAGCGTTTCATTTGCAGAGATAGCATCTCTTAACATAAAGTATGTTTTTTTCCCTGTAATCACTAAAACGCCCATCATAACAAACATGATGATAGCAAATAGATTGAAGATTTCTCCTCCATGATAAAGAAATGAGGATATAAGAAATATATAATTAGGAACTACAAAAACTATATAAGCTGTATAGATACTTCCTAGTGTTGAGATAGACCCTGCACTTAGACCAAATACTATAACGGCTATGAGTAAAATATTCATATCAGAGACATTAGTTAAAACTGCATTCCATAGTATGAAACCATATAAAAGAGTTGCTAAAAAAACCAAATAATAGAAACATTTTACATATTTATCTATCTTTTCATCTTTATTTTTCACAAGCTTTAGTAAATAATTTTTGTTGACAATTCTAAGTGTCATAAGCGAAAGGTTTAATATAAACCAAGTAAGTAAAATAGAAAACTCAACACTATCTCTTAATATATATATTATAGAGAGAGGTGCTATTAGATGAAGGCTGAGAATACCTGGCATACTCTCTTTTGCTATGTTTTTTATCAGTTTTAAATTGTACTTTATGTTAAAAATATTATACATTATATACGTTCAGGTTTACCAAAATAATAGCCTTGAAAATAATCAACACCTAACTCCATAAGGGCAAAATATATCTCTTCATTTTCAACATACTCTGCAATTACTTCCATATTTTGAGCCTTAGCAAAAGAGACAACTGATTCTATAACTGAAACAGAAAATGTTGAACTTAATATATTTTTCACTAAAGAACCATCTATCTTAATGATATCAGGCTCATAGTCTAAAAGTCTCTCAAAGTTAGAGTAGCCTGAGCCAAAGTCATCAATAGCAATCTTAGCACCATAAGATTTCACCTTACTAATAAAATTTTTAATTTGCTGAAAATCTTTAACATCTTCATCTTCTAAAAGTTCAAAAACAACACGATGTGCAGACTCTCGATACTCTTCAAGAAGAAGATATATTTCATTGCAGACACTCTCTTTTTCTATATCTATCGCCGAAATATTCATACTTATACTTGTCTCTACACTTTTTAAAATATGAAAAGAGTTTTTTAATACAGCAGAAGTAATTTGCGTATAATATTTTCCTTTTTTAGCTGTCTCTAAAAAAAAGTATGGAGTGAGAACCTTTGTATCTTCTTCTATAAGTCTTACTAAAGATTCATACTTTACTATTTTTCTATCTCTATCTACTATTGGTTGAAAATACGAAATTACTTTATTATTTTCTAATGCTATTTTTACTTTATTTAACACTTTTAGGTTCTCTTGTGCAGATTCATGAACAGTTGTCGCAAGATCATTTGTTAGCAAAAAATTCTCTTTGTTACGTTTTAATTGCTCCATACCATACTTAACATTTTCATAGACATTATTAGCATGAGATATGGAGAGTAAAATACTTACATCATAAGCTATAGTACCTACTTTTATGTTCATATTATTAACTTTCAGTTGAAAGTCATGTAATCTTTCTACTATGTATTGCATATTTTCTGCACTATCTTTTACAAAAGCATAATTACCATTTCCAAGATTATAAAAGTTTTCAAAATCTAACTCTTTTGGAAAAATATTTTGTAAGATTTTAGCTAAACTATTTACAATTTCAACAGAAAATTTTCTACCATAATAGTTTTGCAGATCTTCATAAGCTTCTATACTTATTTTTACCATTGCTGGCTCAATAGCTGCATCAATGTAGTCTGTCATAAGTTTTTTCTGAGACATTATTTCTGTTATATCATGTCTCATTGCTATGTACTCAACGATTTCACCATTTATATCTAAAATAGGTCTTACTAATGCATCAACATAGTAACTTGTCCCATCTTTACGTATATTTCGGATGATACCTTTCCACTCTCTTTTTTCATCTTTTATTGTCTTCCACATCTCTTTAAAGATTGAAGGTTTGTTATCTGGATGTCTTACAATACTATGAGGTTCGCCTATGAGTTCTTCTTGAGTGTACTGAGAAATATTACAAAAAAGATCATTTGCATACGTAATTCTTCCTTCCAAGTCACCCTTCGAAACAATGGAGATATCATTAGTAGCCTCTTCATACTGCTGTAAAAAATTTATCTTAGCTTCTAACTCTTTATGAGTTGAAATTTTGTCAATTATTTTATACATTAACTCAACAAACTGTTCAAAATCAAGTGGTTTGAAAAGGTAACCATCAACACCAAGAGAGATGCTACGTTTAAAGTACTCTATCTCACTATAGGCAGATAAAAGAATAACAGGGATCTCTTTATCCTCTTTTCGTATCTCTTCTATCATATCGAAACCATTAAGGTTTGGCATATTGATATCAGATATAATTAAATCTACTTCATTATTTTTAAATAGTTTTAAGCCATCAACACCATCTTCACCAACTAAAATATCTTTAAAAAATTCTGATAATAATTTGAGTGTAGATATTCTAGCTTCTTCATTGTCTTCTATATAAAGAAGTTTGATATCTGATGTAGATTGTACTATTTCTTGTAGATTATGCATAGAGCAATTTTAACTTAATATTTCTTCATCAAAATTGAATTTAGTTTGACATAGGGTGAAAAACTTCAACAGTCTCTTTTAAATTCTGTTTTTGTATGTGTGTATAAATCTGAGTAGTTAAGAGAGATGCATGCCCAAGTAGCTCCTGCACAACTCTTAAATCTGCCCCACCAGTTATAAGTGATGTTGCATAAGAGTGTCTTAAAACATGAGGGGAAACGCCAAGATATTTTTGAGTAATTTTATAGGCACTAATACGACTTAATTTATCACCTTTGTAGTTAGACCATACAAATTCTTTCTCAAACTCTCTAGCGTTTAGATACTCTTTTATAGCATTTATCGCTACTTTTGCCAAAGGAACTATTCTCTCTTTTTCACCTTTAGCATGTCTTACATGAAGCCACTCTTCTTGCATATCTTCATTTGATAGTTCAAGGCATTCACTTATACGTGTTCCACTTGCATAGAGAAACATTATCAGTGCATAGTCACGTTTCCCTAACCATGTTGTTTTATCTATCAAGTCTAAACCAGCACGTACTTTTTCATATGTTAAAAATTTTGGTAAAAGTTTTGGCACTTTCGCAAACTTTAATTTATGACTTTTTTCTTTAAAATTTTCTTTGTAACAAAAATCAAAAAAAGCATTTACAGAAGAGAACTTTCTGTTGAGTGTTCTTTTGTTTTCATATTTAGAAAGAAGTGAGAGAAGAGTGGAAGTGTTAAGAGTAATAAGAGGTTTAGAGAAGGTTTCTTCTATTTGAACTAAGTCACTCTCATAAGCTGAAACACTTTTCTTACTAAGTGCTCTTGTAACACTTATGTACTCTAAAAAGGCTTCTAACTCTTTGGACATTATTTTATAAGAATTTTTTTATCATCAATATAGAAAGTTTTATCCGCAACAAATACAAATCCACCATCAAAGTCAATTTCATGAACACTATAATCAAATGATATTTTATCAACTATTATCATATAACCCTCTTTTTCTAAAATGTATAAGTTGTCTTTATCTGATGTCATAGAATAGAAGTGAGCGAAAGGAAACTTCTCTTTAGAGTCTACTTGTAAGCTTGAAGTTAAAGAGAGTAGTTCACCCTGCTTCGTTGTAATATAGATTGTATTATTATCTATAAGAATATCTCGTATCTCATGCTTACTACGTATCTCTTTTTTAGCCATAGAAAGAATTTCATAACTTGTTGCAGCTATAACTTTATTATCTACTATATTTAATGAGATTACATTATTAAAGTTGTTTGCACTTGAAACTATCACAGTTCTTAATCTTTTATTTAGTTTTGTGTTGACAAAAACAACTTTTCCATCAAGTGTACCAAAGAGTGTTAATCCGTTCATAAATAGAGGGTTTACAACTCTTGAATCAACAGCTAAAGATTTACCACCTTTTTCTCTAAAAAGGAACTTTTCACCTTGTATATCATAAAGTGCTATTTCATTATCAGCAAATAAAACTGCTAAAGTGTTTTTATCTACTGATGCACCTGCTACTGTTTTCTTAAGATCAAGATTGATAATATTTGAAGTATCATCTGCTGAAATGAGTGTTATCTTACCATCAATAGTTGCTGCGATAATAAGACCATCACTTTTAGAAATCACACGATACTCTTGAGAGATATTAACATCTAATATACCCTCTTTTGTTAAGACTTTATTATCCTCTAAAAGAGCAATATTTGATGAAGTATCAAGGATAGTCTCTTCTAGTTCTTCGTATTTATTCCAGTCGCTTGAGATAAGTTTTGGTTCATAAACTTCTTTTGTACTACAAGCTGAAAAGAGAAGTGCAACTAGAGCACTTAAAAAAATATGTTTCATCAAGTTTTACTTTACTCCATAATGCATAAGTGCTGATGCAAGCTTAGCTAATGGAGAGTCTAAGTTAATCATACTAAGTTTTTTATGTGCTTCGTCTATTTTGTTTTCATTCATTAGTAAAACAGCACTTTGCATATTTGCTAAATCAGCATATATAGCATCTTGTGTTGAAGCATACTCTTCTAGTTTACTCAAGTCGTTTGAGTTTTGAGCGACTTCATAAGAAGCCAAATCTGCAATGAGCATAGTTTTAGAACTTTTCAATTTTTCTAAAGAGTCTATATCTTTTTTAGTAAGTGCCTCTGAGTAGTGCCATACATCACTAAGTTCTGGACTAAGAGAGGCTAATCTTGCGATTTTAGCAGGATTTGAAGCATTTTTTTGAAGCTCTAGTAAAGTGGCGTTTGCACTATCAAGAGTATTTTGCTTATTGATATTGTAAGCAATATTTCCAACTACAAATAGAGTTATTGCTAACACTCCACCAATCATTAGATTTTTATACTTTTTTACAAAACGCTCAGTTACAACAGCTTTTTCAAAAAACTTCTCTTCTGAAGTCAACTCTTCTTTTACCATCTCTATATCAGTTTTTAAACTCAAAAATCTTCCTTCTATCTTATAAGTTCACTATATTACCCATTAATTAGTTAAAGTTTTATCAAAAATGCTAGTTTTATATGCTAAAATCTAAATATATAAACTATTATCAGGAGATATAATGCAAGTAGATGATGCACTATTATCAAGACTAGAGAAATTATCTTTTTTAAAAGTAAGTGATGATAAACGAGAAGAGATGATAAATCAACTCTCTGAAATTGTTAGTTTTGTGGACAACCTAAGTAACTTAGATACAGATGGAGTTGATGACAACTTCTCGATGAGTGATGCAAGTACTAGATTAAGAGAAGATAGTGTTAGTTCTAGTCAAACTGTAAGTCAAGAGATTTTAACTAATGCACCAAGAAGTGCTGATAACTTTTTTGTAGTTCCAAAAATCATAGAGTAAAAATGATTTATATTTATGGTATAAAAAATTGTGATAGTGTTAAAAAAGCTATTAAATTTTTTAAAACACACAATTTAGAATACAAACTTTTTGACTTTAAAACAGAGATTCTTTCATCTGAAAAAATCTCAATGTGGTTAAAAACAACAGATATAAAGACTCTATTTAATGCAAGAAGTACTACATACAGAAACTTAAAATTAAAAGAGTTGAACTTAAATGATAAAGAACAAGAAGAGTGGCTTTGTAAAGAAAATCTGCTCATTAAACGCCCAGTTGTAGAGTTTAATGAGAGAGTAATTATAGGCTTTAATGAAGAAAACTATCAAAGGAGTTTTTTATGAGTGAAGAGATTCAAGAACAAGTTAAACCAGAGAAAAAAAAGTTAGATATAAAAAAATTACTTAAAAGTGTTTTGGCATTTAAATCATCAGATTTACACCTTGTAGTAGGTAGTGAACCACAGATTCGTATAGATAAAGAGCTTCGTGCGCTTAATTTACCTGTACTTGATGCTAAAGATATAGAGACTATGGCTTATGCACTTATTGAGGATAAACTAAAGAAAGAGTTTGAAGAGCATAATGAACTTGACTTCTCATTTGAACTTGAAGGTATTGGGCGTTTTCGTGCCAACTATTATCGTACTATTCATGGTATTGCTTGTGCTTTTCGTATGATTCCTATTGAAATACCTACACTTGATGAGTATGGAAATCCTCCTATTTTTAAAGAACTTATCAAAAAAGAAAAAGGACTTATTCTAGTAACAGGTCCAACTGGTTCTGGTAAATCTACTACTCTCGCATCTATGCTTCATGAGATAAATATGACGGAACGTAGACATATTATTACGATTGAAGATCCTGTTGAGTTTGTTCATAAAAATGACAAGTCACTTTTTTCTCAACGTGATGTTGGTAGTAATACAGCGTCTTTTGCAGCTGCACTTAAATACTCTCTTCGTCAAGATCCGGATATCATCCTTATCGGGGAAATGCGTGATGCTGAAACTATTGGTGCAGCACTTACAGCTGCTGAAACTGGTCACTTAGTTTTTGGAACACTCCATACAAACTCTGCTCCAGGTACTATTAACCGTATTATTGATGTTTTTAATGGGGATGAACAAGCTCAAGTTCGTGCACAACTTGCATCTTCACTCATAGCAGTTGTTTCTCAAACTCTTATACCAAGAGTTGGAACTGGTAAAGTTGCTACACAAGAGATTCTCATAACAAATCCAGCAGTTCAAAATCAGATTCGTGAAGATAAAGTACACCAAATTTACTCTCAAATGCAATTAAATCAAGCTGAGACAAAAATGACAACTCAAACTCAACAGTTATTAGAATTTTTACAAAAAAATATCATCTCTAAAGAGAATGCTATCAAAAACTCTAACAGACCTGAAGAGTTGATAAAAATGATAGAGAACCTTTAGGTTCTCTACTTTCTAAACTTTATCATTTTAAATCGCTCACCTAAAAAGTCAGGGAGTATTAACATTTTTGCTTTTTCTAACTCTTGTTTATAGAGTTTCTCTTCAACATTTTCTTTTAACATCTCTAGTAAGTCAAGTATTCCCATATCTATTAGTGCTACCATTTGAGCTTTTAACTCAACAAATGAGACTCCTGCTTCTTCATAAGCATCTTTTAC